>OLPG01002264.1_pt1 | contig 13983 bp, 8 predicted proteins | sample 1672311 | NCBI WGS metagenome assembly OLPG01 (sample SAMEA3136670, study PRJEB25190) | human gut metagenome | biome: human gut; feature: human-associated habitat; material: faeces | place: Austria | collected 2013
GATAGAGCGATGCCCTCCGGAGGCATGTGCGGCGGTTCGACTCCGCTCAGACGCTATAGGATATATAGGATAAAAAAGTCCTGTTATTTCAGCACATTCAGATGGCTGAGAATAACAGGATTTTTTCATATAGTTTTTTATTCACAATCTGCAAGGATGTGGTCTTTCATTTCAGGATCAAACCGGTTGTTTCTTAGCATTTCAATCTCATACTTATAAGGGGCATAAGATTTCTTTGCTTTTGTTACAGAAGGAATATAAGGAGTCTCAAGGATCTTCGGTACAGATTCGAAATCCGGGTGATGGACAATTGTAGAAATTGCATCAAAACCGATTTCTCCAAAGCCGATATTTTCATGCCGGTCTTTCGCGGCTCCTGGAATATTTTTGCTGTCATTGATATGGAAGACGGCAATCTGATCTTTTCCAAGCAGACGGTCAAAAGACTCCATAACATCATCAAAATGATGGATGATATCATATCCGCTGTCGCTTGTATGACAAGTGTCAAAGCAGACTCTCAATTTATCATTCTGGACAACTCCATCATAAATCCGGGCAAGTTCTTCAAAATTCCGTCCGATTTCTGATCCCTTTCCGGCCATTGTTTCAAGGGCAATACAGCAGTCAGTCTCAGCAGTGAGAACTTCATTGAGTCCTTTGATGATCTGTGCAGTTCCGATTTCGACACCGGCACCTACATGAGCACCCGGATGAAGGATCAGAGTGTGGCTTCTGCAGGCAATCGTGCGGTCGATTTCTTTTGCCAGAAATTCTACGGCAAGAGAGAACGTTTCTGGTTTTATTGAATTACCGAGGTTGATGATATAAGGTGCATGAACGACAATTTCATCAATTCCGTGTTCTTTCATATATTCCCATGCTGGTTCGATATTCAATTCACTGATTTCTTTTCGGCGGGTATTCTGTGGGGCTCCGGTATAAAACATAAATGTATTGGCACCGTAAGAAACGGCTTCTTTCGCAGAACCAAGAAGCATTTCTTTTCCACTCATGCCAACGTGTGAACCTAATTTTAACATTGTTGGATATCCTTTCTGTCTGATGTTATATCATACAGGATGTAGAAACTGTATGTGTAAAGCTGTGGTTACATTATAAGTATTGGTTATTTTTATGTCAATTGGTTTCGGGGGCAGTCCAGATCAATTTGAATCGTTGCCGTTACTGTGCACAGTAACGCTTGCTGTTCTGTTGGATACATGATAGAATAAATAGTGGCTGTTTGTCTCCAGAAAAGTTGGGAGGCAGACTTGTTTTAATAAAATTGCCGTCAGGCAGAAAAGACAAACGAAAAGTAAAGAGGAGTGTGAAACTTTGAAGACATTACTGGAAATGATCACAATAGAAATGAAAGAAGCGTTCAAAGCAGCAGGATATGATGAAGAGCTTGCAAGAGTTACGCTTTCCAACCGCCCGGATCTCTGTGAATATCAGTGTAATGGTGCAATGGCAGGTGCGAAGAAATATAAGAAGGCTCCGATCATGATTGCAAATGCAGTTGTGGAAGAACTTGCAGATAGCAAGTATTTTGCATCAGCAGAAGCGGTGAATCCGGGATTTATCAACCTGAAGCTGGCACCGGAAGTTGTTGCAGAGTATTTGAATGAGATGGCAGCAGATGAGAATCTTGGCGTTGAAAAAGAAAAGAATCCGAAAAAAGTTATTATTGATTACGGCGGACCGAACGTGGCAAAACCGTTGCATGTCGGACATCTTCGTTCTGCGATTATCGGAGAGAGCATTAAACGTATTATCCGTTTTAAAGGAAATGATGTAACAGGAGATATCCATCTGGGAGACTGGGGATATCAGATGGGCCTGATCATCACAGAGCTGAAAAAACGTAAACCGGAACTCCCGTATTTTGATGAGAGTTTTGAAGGAGAATATCCGGAAGAAGCACCATTTACGATCAGTGAACTGGAAGAGATTTATCCTACAGCAAGTGCTTATGCAAAAGAGCACGACGATTATAGAGAAGAAGCACTTCATGCAACTTATCTGTTACAGAATGGATATAAAGGATATCGTGCAATCTGGAAACATATCATGAATGTGTCTGTAACTGACTTGAAGAAGAACTACGAGCGACTGAGTGTAGATTTTGATCTCTGGAAAGGTGAAGCAGATGCCCAGGCATATATTCCGGATATGGTTGAGATGCTCAAGGAGAAAGGATTCGCACATTATGATGAGGGTGCGCTTGTAGTAGACGTTGCAGAAGAGACAGATAAGAAAGAGATTCCTCCGTGTATGATTCTGAAATCTGACGGAGCTGCGCTGTATGATACAACAGATCTTGCTACACTGGTAGAACGTGAGAAACTGTATGATCCAGATCAAGTAATCTATGTTGTTGATAAGCGTCAGGAACTGCATTTTGTGCAGGTATTCCGTTGTGCGAAGAAGACAGGAATTGTAAAACCGGAGACAGAACTTACATTCCTTGGATTTGGTACAATGAACGGAAAAGATGGTAAGCCGTTTAAGACAAGAGAAGGCGGTGTTATGCGTCTTGAGAATCTGATCCGTGAGATTGATGATGAGATGTATAAGAAGATCATGGACAACCGTACAGTAGAGGAAGAAGATGCAAGACGTACAGCAGAAGAAGTTGGACTTGCAGCGATCAAGTACGGAGATCTTTCTAACCAGGCTTCTAAGGATTATATCTTTGATGTTGACAGATTTACTTCCTTTGAGGGAAATACAGGACCGTATATTCTTTATACAATCGTTAGAATTAAGTCTATTCTCAAGAAATATGCTGAGAATGGCGGAGTTCTTGACGGAACGATCAGACCGGCTGAGAATGATGCAGAGAAGTCTCTGATGCTTCAGGTAGTGAAATTCAATGAAGTGATCGATAATGTATATAAAGAGACAGCTCCTCATAAGTTGTGTGCATATATCTATGATCTTGCGAACGACTTTAATAAGTTCTATCATGAGACAAAGATTCTTGCAGAAGAAGACGAAGAGAAGAAGAAAGGTTATCTTGCGCTTCTTACACTTGCGAAAAAAGTACTTGAGACCTGCATTGACCTTCTTGGATTTACAGCTCCGGAAAGGATGTAATACGAATTATGACAGAAAATGGATTGATGGATGGTACAAGAACAGAAAAACTGTTTTACAATGACAGCCATCTTTCAAAATTTACTGCAATGGTTCTGGAATGTGAGCCGTATGAGAAAAAGGAAGGATGCTATGCGGTAGAACTTGACCGTACAGCATTCTTTCCGGAAGGCGGCGGACAGTATGCAGATACAGGAAAACTGAAGGATGCGAAGGTATCTGATGTTCGGGAAAAGAATGGAAGAATTCTGCATATTACAGATCAGCCGTTTGAAGCAGGAGAGATTGTTGAAGGCGAGATCGACTGGGAGACCAGATTTATGAAGATGCAGCAGCACACCGGAGAGCATATTGTTTCCGGAATCGTGCATGCAAGATACGGTTTCAACAATGTCGGATTTCATCTTGGAACAGAAGATTGTACGATGGATTTTGATGGAGAGATATCAAAAGAAGCACTGCAGGAGATTGAACTTGAAGCAAATCGTGCAGTGTGGAAGAATCTGACAATCGAAGTGTCTTATCCATCCAAAGAAGAGCTGGAAGAACTGGATTATCGCAGTAAGATTGAGATTGAGGGACAGGTTCGTATCGTATCGGTTCCGGGATATGATATCTGTGCGTGCTGTGCGCCGCATGTTGAACGCACAGGAGAGATCGGTATGATCAAGCTTGTTAATATGCAGCGATACAAAGGCGGCGTTCGTGTGACAATGCTCTGTGGAAGCCGTGCACTTACAGATTATGAGAAGAAGCAGGAACAGAACAGGAAAATTTCAGCGTTGCTCTGTGCGAAAGAATATGAGACAGCAGAGGCAGTGGGACATTTGAAAGAAGAGCTGGATTCTTTGAAACGGACACTGGTGGAGAAAGAACGCCAGCTTGTACACGTCTGGGCGCAGTCTGTTCCGGAAGAAGAAAAAACGGTCTGTATGTTTTCAGAGGATATCAGTGCGGATGCCATGCGTCAGTATGTGAATGAAGTGCTTGAAAAAGAAAGAATTCTTTGTGCTGTGTTTTATGGAAATGATGTAGCGGGATACCGTTATGTGATCGGAAGCAGAACCCAGGATCTTCGTGCATTTTCCAAAATGTTAAATGCTGCATTCGAAGGACGGGGAGGCGGAAAGCCGGAGATGGTTCAGGGAACTGTAAAAGGTGAAGCAAGAAAGATCAGAGAGTGGATTCAGAAGATAGCGGAGGAATTGTCTTATGAAAAATGATCCGAGACGCTCCTTCTGGAGAGCTGCCGGTCCTCTACTTGGATTCTGGGGAATCCAGCTGGTGATGGAATTTGTGATTGAGTTTATAATCATTCTTCCTTTTATGGGGGAAGCATCTTCCAGGATGACACAAAGTGGAGAAGTCCTTAATTATCAGGAAATGATGAATAAGTACTATGAAGTATTAAGTCCTGCGTTTGATAAAATCATAGGAGGTCAGGTTGCGATTGCAGGGATTGCTACAGCAGCGACGTTGTTTCTGACAGTTACGTTGTTTGTTATCGATCGAAAGAAAGAGCAGATTGCAGGGATACAGCGGATGGGAGTTCAAAAGCCACTGAAGAATTACTGGTCACTTCTTGTGATGGGAGTGATCGGAAGTATTGGTGCTACATGTCTGTCCGTTATGGCACAGGCCGTTTTGGTCGATCCGGAGTATGTTCAGACAGCACAGAATATGTATTCAGCAGATTTTGTGGTCCAGATTATTGTATTTGGATTTGCAATTCCGATTGCAGAGGAATTTATGTTCCGCGGAGTGCTTTATCAGAGGTACCGGGAGACCAGAGGATTTTATTATGCGGCAATCTGGTCAGCGCTGTTTTTCTCAGTCACACACACCAACACGGTACAGATGATCTACACTTTTCTCTTAGGAATTCTTCTGTGCTATGTTTATGAGAAATTTGGTTCAATGAAAGCTCCGATTATGCTTCACATTGTTTTGAATCTGGGATCTTTGATCTTTACAGATATCGGAGTGTTTAACTGGCTTGCCAGAGAACCGTTTAAAATGGCAGTGGCAGTGATCATCAGTACATTTATCTGTGCAGCTTGTTTTGTGTGGATTCAGAGAAGCGGTGATCCGGTGAGTACTCAGAAAACAGAGGAATAATGAAGAAATACAAATGAAATAAATTGTACTGATAAAAATACAATCTTAAATTGTGCGCGATGAGGTGCGAAACCTTGTCGCGCTTTTTCTTTTTAATCTATTATTTTATCAAATAAAATCAAAGAAAAACAGAAATCTTAATAATTAATATTATTTTTATAAGGAAATCAAAATAATCTAACTATTCAAATAAAATCAATGAAAAATCAAATAATCAGACAATTCACAAGGATTTCCCTATTTACAGCCTGGGTAAAAGGGTGTATATTCTAGAAAAAGTTTTACACGACGTGAGAAAGAAATGATTGAATGCGCCGAATAAAGAAGATTTTAAAGTAAACTTTAGATTACAGGAAGAAAGGATAGCGACTATGAGGAAAGAAATGGAAAGTCAGAATCGTGGTCTTTACCGCGAAAGTTTTGAACATGATAACTGTGGTATTGGTGCAATTGTCAATATCAAAGGCAAAAAGACACATAGTACAGTGGCAGGAGCCTTGAGTATTGTAGAACAACTTGAGCACAGAGCCGGAAAAGATGCAGAAGGAAAGACAGGAGATGGCGTGGGTATTCTGACACAGATTCCTCATGGATTTTTCAAGAAAGTCTGTCAGCCACTTGGAATTAAGCTGAAAGATGAAAGAGATTACGGCGTAGGTATGTTCTTTCTTCCGCAGGATGAATTAAAACGCAATCAGGCGAAAAAGATTTTCGAAGTTATTGTAAAAAAAGAAGGACTGAAACTTTTGGGCTGGAGAGAAGTTCCGATTCATCCGGACATTCTTGGAAAGACAGCGGTAGATTGCATGCCATGTATTATGCAGGCATTTATTGAACGCCCTGCAAAATACGAGAGAGGAATTGATTTTGATCGTCGACTGTATGTAGTCAGAAGAATTTTCGAACAGAGCAGTGATGACACTTATGTTGTTTCACTTTCCAGTAGAACAATCGTTTACAAAGGAATGTTCCTTGTAGGACAGCTGAGACTTTTCTTTGAAGATCTGCAGGACGAAGAATTTATTTCTGCAATTGCAATGGTGCATTCCAGATTCAGTACAAATACTGCACCAAGCTGGCAGAGAGCGCATCCGAACCGCTTTATGGTCCACAACGGAGAAATCAATACGATCCGTGGTAATGCAGATAAGATGCGTGCCCGTGAAGAGACAATGGAGGCAGGATGTCTGAAAGGTGAACTCCACAAGGTGCTTCCTGCGATCAATACTTCCGGATCTGATTCCGCGATGCTTGATAATGCATTAGAATTCATGGTGATGAGTGGAATGGATCTTCCGCTTGCAGTTATGATCTGTATTCCAGAACCATGGATCAACAATAAAGAGATGTCCCAGAACAAGAAAGATTTCTATCAGTATTATGCAACAATGATGGAGCCATGGGATGGTCCGGCGTCTATCCTGTTCTCAGATGGAGATGTTATGGGAGCTGTGCTTGACCGTAACGGACTTCGCCCTTCCAGATATTACATTACAGATGATGATAATCTGATTCTTTCTTCAGAGGTTGGAGTTCTGGATATCGATCCATCCAAGATTGTGATGAAAGAAAGACTTCACCCGGGTAAGATGCTTTTGGTTGATACGGTTGCAGGACGCGTGATCGATGATGAGGAATTAAAAGAAAAATATGCAAATCAGTTCCCATATGGAGAATGGCTGGACAGTAATCTGATTCAGTTGAAGGATTTGAAAATCCCGAATAAGGATGTGCCAAAATATACAGCTGAAGAGTGTACACAGCTTCAGAAAGCGTTTGGTTATTCTTATGAAGACGTGAAAACTTCTATTCTGACAATGGCAAAGAACGGTGCCGAAGGAACCGCAGCGATGGGAATGGATGCACCGATTTCCGTGCTTTCGCAGAAACGTCAGCCACTGTTCGGATATTTTAAACAGCTGTTTGCACAGGTTACAAATCCGCCGATCGATGCAATCCGTGAGGAAGTCGTGACTTCTACAACTATTTATGTCGGAACAGACGGTAATCTTCTGGAGCAGAAGGAAGAGAACTGTAAGATGCTCAGAGTCAATAACCCGATCCTGACAAATACAGATCTTCTGAAAATTAAAAATATGAAAGTGGATGGATTCAAAGTTGCAGAGATTCCAATCACTTATTATAAAAACACAAGTCTTGAGAAGGCGATAGAGTATCTCTTCATTGAAGTTGACCGTGTGATCCGCGAGGGCGCTAATATTTTGATTCTGACAGACCGTGAGGTAGATGAATATCACGTTGCAATCCCGTCACTTCTGGCAGTATCTGGACTGCAGCAGCATCTGGTACGTACAAAGAAGAGAACCTCAGTCGCGATGATTCTGGAAAGTGGAGAGCCTAGAGAGGTTCATCATTTTGCAACACTGCTTGGATATGGAGCATGTGCAATCAATCCATATCTTGCACATGAGTCAATCCGTCATCTGATCGAGGCAAATCTGCTTCACAAAGATTATTATGCAGCAGTAGATGATTATAATTCAGCGGTAATTCATGGAATTATTAAGATTGCATCCAAGATGGGAATTTCAACAATCCAGTCCTATCAGGGAGCAAAGATTTTTGAAGCAATCGGTCTCAAGACAGATTTTATTAACCGCTATTTTACAGATACAGTCAGCCGTGTTGGTGGTATCGGTATTGAAGAAATTGCAGAAGATTACACTGCTTTCCATACAGAAGCATTCGATCCGCTTGGATTGCAGGTTGATATGACACTGGACAGTGTTGGAAAACATAAATATAAAAGTGGCGGAGAAGAACATCTCTATAATCCACAGACAATCCATATGCTTCAGCAGTCCACAAGACGTGGTGATTATGAAATGTTCAAGCAGTATACAGAGATGGTTGATGAGGAAGGCGAGAAGATCAATCTGAGAGGTCAGCTTGATTTCAATTTCCCGAAGAAGAGTGTACCGCTTGATGAAGTAGAAAGCGTAGATTCAATCGTAACAAGATTCAAGACAGGTGCGATGTCCTATGGCTCTATTTCAAAAGAAGCACATGAGACAATGGCGATCGCCATGAATATGCTTCATGGTAAATCAAACTCCGGTGAAGGAGGAGAGGATATTGAACGTCTTGACACAAACAGATGCTCTGCAATCAAGCAGGTTGCTTCCGGCCGATTCGGAGTTACATCCAGGTATCTGGTCAGTGCACAGGAAATCCAGATCAAGATGGCACAGGGAGCAAAACCAGGAGAAGGAGGACATCTTCCGGGTGGAAAGGTATATCCATGGATCGCAAAGACTCGTCATTCAACACCTGGTGTGAGTCTGATCTCACCACCGCCACATCATGACATCTATTCGATTGAGGATCTTGCACAGCTGATCTATGACTGCAAAAATGCAAATAAAAATGCTAGAATTTCTGTGAAACTGGTATCAGAAGCAGGTGTTGGAACAGTTGCTGCAGGTGTTGCAAAAGCCGGAGCCGGAGTTATCCTGATCTCAGGATATGACGGAGGAACAGGAGCAGCACCGAGAAGCTCGATTCAGAATGCAGGACTTCCGTGGGAACTTGGACTTGCAGAAACTCATCAGACATTGATTCAGAATGGTCTGCGTGAGCGTGTCCGTATTGAGACAGATGGTAAGCTCATGAGTGGGCGTGATGTTGCGATCGCAGCAATCCTTGGAGCAGAAGAGTTTGGATTTGCAACAGCTCCGCTTGTAACAATGGGATGTGTTATGATGCGTGTCTGCAACCTGGATACTTGTCCGGTTGGTGTTGCAACTCAGAATCCGGAGCTTAGAAAACGTTTCAGCGGAAAACCGGAATATGTTGTTAACTTTATGCGTTTTATTGCAGAAGAATTAAGAGAATATATGGCAAAACTTGGTGTCCGCACAGTGGATGAACTGGTAGGACGTACAGATCTTCTGAAAGTAAAAGACGTTCCGACATCAGAGCGTGCCGCAACACTGGATCTGTCACAGATTCTGTACAATCCATATGCGAAAGAGAAGAAAGGTGTTATCTTTAATCCAAAGAAAGTCTATGATTTTGAACTTAACAAGACGTTGGATGAAAAAGTACTATTGAAACAGCTTCTCCCAGCCCTTGAAAGAGGAGAAAAGAGAGGACTTGAAGTAGATGTTACAAATACAGACCGTACTTTCGGAACAATTTTCGGATCTGAGATTACAAGAAGATATCCGGAAGGACTGGAAGAAGACAGCTATGTGATCCAGTGTAAAGGTGCCGGCGGTCAGAGCTTTGGAGCATTTATCCCAAGAGGACTGACACTGGAACTGACAGGAGACAGTAATGACTATTTTGGAAAAGGACTTTCCGGTGGAAAACTGGTTGTTTGCCAGCCGAAAGGTGTGAAATTTAAATCAGATGAGAACATTATCATCGGAAATGTTGCTCTTTACGGAGCTACAAGTGGTAAAGCATTTGTAGGAGGTGTTGCCGGAGAACGTTTCGCGGTAAGAAACTCTGGTGCACGTGCAGTTGTAGAAGGTGTCGGAGATCACGGATGTGAATATATGACAGGTGGATGTGTTGTTGTACTTGGACAGGTTGGAAAGAACTTTGCAGCCGGAATGAGCGGCGGTATTGCCTATGTGATCGATCTCGATAACAGCCTGTATCGTAAAGTAAATAAAGCAATGGTCAACATTGAACGTGTCACAGATAAGTATGATGTACAGGAATTAAAAGGAATGATCCAGGAGCATGTTGCTTATACAAACTCTGAGGTAGGTAAGAAGATTCTTGATAATTTCAAAGAATATCTGCCAAAATTCAAGAAGATCATTCCGGAAGACTATGAGAGAATGATGTCCACGATCATCCAGATGGAAGAAAAAGGACTTAGCAGAGAAAAAGCAAAAATCGAAGCATTTAATATGATTAAGAACGGAAGATAGGAGGCATAGAGATGGGAAAACCGACAGGATTTATGGATTATGAAAGACAGGATAAACCGGCAGAGAGCCCATTGGAACGCATCAAACATTTCAATGAGTTCCATACGCCTCTTAGCAAAGAAGAACAGGAGCTTCAGGGCGCGCGCTGTATGGCGTGCGGAGTTCCGTTCTGCCAGTCTGGAAAGCCGCTTGCAGGAATGGCCAGTGGATGTCCACTGCACAACCTTGTGCCGGAGTGGAATGACTTGATCTACAATGGAAACTGGAAGGAAGCTTATTTACGTCTGAAAAAGACAAACAATTTTCCGGAATTTACTTCCCGTGTATGTCCGGCACTGTGTGAAAATGCATGTACCTGTGGACTGAATCAGGAAGCAGTTGCATCAAAAAGTAATGAATATGCAATTATTGAAAATGCATATGAGATGGGATATGCAAAGGCAAATCCACCGAAAGTGCGTACAGGAAAGAAAGTCGCAGTGATTGGTTCCGGTCCGTCCGGACTTGCGGCAGCAGATCTTCTGAACAGAAGAGGCCATCAGGTAACTGTTTTTGAACGTGAGGACAAACCGGGGGGACTGCTCCGTTACGGAATCCCGAATATGAAGCTGGAGAAACAGATCATCGACCGCAAGATTGCTATTATGGAAGAAGAAGGAATTACATTCCAGACAGGATGCAATGTTGGTAAAGATGTGAAAGCAGCAGATATCCTGAAGGAATATGACCGCGTGATCCTTGCATGCGGAGCATCCAATCCAAGAGATATCAAAGCACCGGGAAGAGATGCACAGGGAATTTATTTCGCAGTAGATTTCCTGAAATCAACAACGAAAGCACTCTGGGCAAATGATATGAAACTCAAAGCAGGAAGCTATATTTCTGCAAAAGGGAAAAATGTAATTGTAATCGGTGGTGGTGACACAGGAAATGACTGTGTCGGAACATCTATCCGTCATGGAGCAAAGAGCGTTCTCCAGCTGGAGATGATGCCGAAAGCACCGGACGAGAGGACACCGCTGAACCCATGGCCGGAGTGGCCAAGAGTCTGCAAGACAGATTATGGCCAGCAGGAAGCAATCGCTGTGTTTGGTTCTGATCCTCGCGTTTACACAACGACAGTGAAAGAATTCATAAAAGATAAGAAAGGAAATCTCTGTAAGGCAGTTCTTATCAAGCTTGAGAGTAAGACAGATGAGAAGACCGGACGGAAAATGATGGTTCCGGTAGAAGGAAGCGAGTATACCGTAGATGCAGATCTTGTTCTGATCGCAGCTGGATTCCTTGGAAGTCAGGATTATGTAACAAAAGCATTTGGTGTAGAAGTGAATGAACGCACAAATGTAAAGACAGAGGCAGGAAAATATTCTACAAATGTGAAGGATGTATTCACAGCCGGGGATATGCACAGAGGACAGTCTCTCGTTGTATGGGCTATCCGTGAAGGTCGTGAAGTGGCAAGAGAAGTGGATGAAAGCCTGATGGGATATACAAACTTATATATTCAGTAGAAAATAAAAGATCATACAGTGAAACAGGAATCTGGAAAGTTTATCTAAGAATAAAGAGAACTTTCCAGATTTTTTTGTTACAAAAATGTTACGAAAAAATGAAAAAAGTAAGGAAAACTATTGAAAATATTACATAAATACGCTATAATGTTAAGCGTAGAATGTAAATAAAATACCCTATTGTTACGAGAAATATGTTGAAAAAACACAATAGATGTTGTATTATAACATATGAGTATGTGGAATTATAATGTAACTATTTACAATGAATTGTGATACGAAAATTATAATGCATCACATGGGGGACTAGATAAAAATAAGGATAGGTGGAAAGATGAAGTTAAAAAAAGTAAGCAGTATGATTCTTGCAGTAACACTTGCATGTACAATGACTGTTACACCGGTACTTGCCGACGAAGTCAGTGATCTGAAGCAGAAGAAGCAGGAGACACAGAATCAGGTAAGCGATCTTCAGACACAGCTGAATTCACTTATGACCAAGATTTCTGATCTTGAGAATGATCTGATCGAAACAGGTGAGGAAATCTCTCAGACGGAGGAAGATCTGAAGACAGCGCAGGAGGAACAGGAACAGCAGTATGCAGCTATGAAGCTTCGTATTAAGTACATGTATGAAGAAGGAACAGGAACTGCTACAGTAGAGAAGGTACTGACATCCGGAGATATTTCCAGTGTACTGACGCAGGCAGAATATTCCCAGCAGGTACATTCTTATGACAGAGATAAGCTCGAAGAGTATGTTGCGACAGTTCAGAAAGTAGAAGATCTTAAGACAACGCTTGAGACAAAGATGGCTGATCTGCAGGAGACACAGACAGCGTATGATGCGCAGAAGGATGAACTGAATACAACAATCACAGAGAAGAGTAGTGAAATCGCAAATCTCGATGTTAAGATTGATGAAGCTGTAAAGAAAGCAGCGGAAGAAGCGGCGAAGAAAGCAGCGGAAGAGGCAGCGAAGAAAGCAGCAGAAGAAGCAGCAGCGAAGAAAGCAGCTGAGGAAGCAACTAAGAAGAATAACTCAAGCAGTAGTTCATCTAATAGAAATAACTCAAGCAATAGTTCTTCCAGCAGTTCAAACTCCAGCAACTCAAGTTCAGGAAGCTCAAGCAGTTCAAGCTCCAGTAGCTCAAGCAGTAGTTCTTCCAACAGTTCCAGCAGCTCAAGTTCTTCCTCATCAAGCCCAAGTTATAGTGCTAATAAGGGAAGCATTATTGTAAATGCAGCTTATTCACAGATCGGAGTTCCATATGTATGGGGCGGAACTACACCGGGAGTTGGACTTGACTGTTCAGGACTTGTACAGTATTGTTACAGACAGGCTGGAATTTCAATTCCAAGAACAAGTGGAGCTATTCTTGCAGGAGGAACAATTGTAAGCGATCCTCAGCCGGGAGATATCTGCTGGACATCGGGGCATGTAGCGATTTACATTGGCGGAGGACAGATGATCGAAGCACAGCAGACAGGAGTGCCGGTTAAGGTAAGTTCTGTACGTGTTACATATTATGTAAGATATTAGAACCAAAAAAATTTTTTAACAAAAAAGCTCGAAAATGTACATAATGAACTTTAAAACCTAAAAACAGATATTTAGAAAAAGTATCAAAAATGTACATAATTAGCTTTAAAACTTAAAAATAGAAATCACCAAAATCATTAGAAAATGTACATAATAAAAAGGAATCAGATTATGATTCCTTTTTATTTTACACTTTAAAATTAAAATAGTCGCTTCTTGCGTCTTCGTCCCTTACAATAAGGACAGCTTTCACGATGACGTTTCTTGTATAAAATCTTTTCAGAAACACTTAATTCATAGACGTGATCAGGATTACGCTTGCAAATCCACCAGACGTTAGTTGAATTTTTTTCTGTAATCTCATCAGGATCAACTAATACATAATTGTTAATCCAATTCCATTCATTCATTAGATCGGGATGAAGTGCCGCGAAGGATGTTTTGCCAGGGATAGCTTTTCGACCTGAACAATACGGACAGTCGGCATTACCATTAACCATATCAATGATACGTGCATGGAAGGTCATATGACAATCGGGACAATCCCAATCAGCTGAGTTTGTATTAGGAAGAACTTCGTCAGCGGTCAAATTATTTTGGTCACTCCATAAAGCAGCAATGTCAGGGTATTTAGCAAAAGAATTCATGCTGTATGCTATTGGAAGAAATATAAATAAATATCATCGTTTTTTATACGAAAAACTGAGAAAATTTGAAGGAAAAACTGCCTAGAAAAAAATGCGGCTGAAAAAATCCAAACAAGGATTTTTTGCGGCCAAAAACAGAAAGTATTTATCAAAAT
>OLPG01002269.1_pt1 | contig 13967 bp, 8 predicted proteins | sample 1672311 | NCBI WGS metagenome assembly OLPG01 (sample SAMEA3136670, study PRJEB25190) | human gut metagenome | biome: human gut; feature: human-associated habitat; material: faeces | place: Austria | collected 2013
GCCGCGTGGTGGACCGCCCCATGCGCCCGCTGTTCCCCAAGGAGATGCGCAACGACGTGTGCATCACCATGACCGTCATGAGCCTTGACCCGGACTGCAGCCCCGAGATCGCCGGTATGATCGGCGCTTCTCTGGTGACCGCCGTGTCCGACATCCCCTGGAACGGCCCCATCGGCGGCGTGCAGGTGGGTCTGGTGAACGGCGAGATCGTGCTGAACCCCACCCAGGAGCAGCGCAAGGTGAGCGACCTTGCTCTGACCGTTGCCGCCACTATGGATAAGATCGTGATGATCGAGGCCGGCGCCAACGAGGTGGACGAGGACACCATGCTGACCGCCATCAAGACCGCACACGTTGAGATCAAGAAGATCATCGAGTTCATCAACAAGATCGTGGCCGAGCGCGGCAAGCCGAAGATCGACTTCCAGGTTGTGGGTCTGGATATGGACGTGTTCCACGCCATCCAGAATAAGTACCTGGACGATTTCAAGGCCGCTATGGACACCGACGACAAGAACGTGCGTGACGCAGCCCTGCTGCCCATCATGGACAAGATCGCCGAGGAATACCCCGACCTGTCCGCCGCCGATCTGGATCTGGTAAGCTACAAGATGCAGAAGTTCGTGGTGCGCCGCTGGCTGCTGGATGAGGGCAAGCGCGTGGACGGCCGCGGCATCAACGAGATCCGCCCGCTGGCCGCAGAGGTGGGCATTCTGCCCCGCGTGCACGGTTCCGGTATGTTCACCCGTGGCCAGACGCAGGTGCTTACCACCTGCACGCTGGGCGGCACCAAGGACAACCAGTTGATGGACGATCTGACCGACGAGCAGACCAAGCGCTATATCCACCACTATAACTTCCCGCCGTACTCTGTGGGCGAGGCACGCGCACCGCGCAGCCCCGGCCGCCGCGAGATCGGCCACGGCGCACTGGCCGAGCGTGCTCTGGTGCCGGTGCTGCCCTCCTTGGAGGAGTTCCCCTACACCATCCGCTGCGTGTCCGAGGTGCTCAGCTCTAACGGCTCCACCTCTCAGGCTTCCATCTGCGGCTCTACACTGGCGCTGATGGACGCAGGCGTGCCCATCAAGGCTCCGGTTGCCGGTATCTCCTGCGGCCTGATCACCGAGGGCGAGCGCTGGATGACCATGCTGGACATTCAGGGCGTGGAGGACTTCCACGGCGATATGGACTTTAAGGTTGGCGGCACCCGCAAGGGCATTACCGCCATCCAGATGGATATCAAGATCGACGGCCTGACCTACGACATCATTGCCGAGGCCTTCGAGAAGTGCCGCAAGGGCCGCCTGTATATTCTGGACGAGATCATCAAGCCCGTGATCGCCGAGCCCCGTCAGGAGCTGAGCCGCTGGGCACCCAAGATGTTCAGCATGATGATCCCCACCGACAAGATCAAGGACGTGATCGGTAAGGGCGGCAAGGTCATTCAGGATATCTGCGCCACCTGCAACTGCAAGATCGATGTGCAGGAGGACGGCCATGTGTTCGTCTCCGCCGTGGATCAGGAGGACGCAAAGCGCGCCATCTTTACCATCAAGACCATTGTGGAGGACCCCGAGATCGGTGCCATCTACAAGGGCAAGGTGACCCGCCTGATGAACTTTGGTGCCTTTGTGGAGATCGCCCCGGGCAAGGAAGGCCTTGTGCATATCTCCAAGCTGGACACCAAGCGCGTGGAGCGGGTAGAGGACGTGGTTGCCGTGGGCGATGCCATCGTGGTCAAGGTGACCGACATCGACCAGCAGGGCCGCATCAACCTGAGCCGCCGCGATGCCATTCTGGCTCTGGAAGCCAAAAGGGCCGCCCAGCAGCAGTAAAAACCTAATACAGATTGCATAAAATAAGAGCCGCTGTACTTTTTGTACAGCGGCTCTTTTGCGTGTACCCCCTCAGGCTCACTGCGTTCGCCAGCTCCACCCAAAAAGCTCCCCCTTCGGGGGAGCTGGCATCGAGCAAAGCGAGATGCCTGAGAGGGTTCGTGCCTAAACCCCACCCGTGAAAAGGCAATTCTGGAAAATCCGCAGATTTTCCAGAATTGCAAATTAAAAAATATATTTTCCGCTGATTATGCGCAGAGCAACGCGGAGCGCATTCAAAATCGTGCTGCGCCCGGCAGGGGAAGGGCACAAAAAATGCTCCCCCTTGCGGGGGAGCAAATTCGGTACACAACGCCACGCTGTGCCGAAAAGAAAGGAGTGCAAAGTCAGTTTTCCTTTTTGCCCTGACGGTTCAGCACCCAGCCTGCGGCAAACAGCAACACGCCGCTGCAGGCCAGCACCGGCACGGGCCAGTTCAACTGGCCGGTCTGGGGCAGAACAGGCTTATCGGGGGTGGAAGGGGAGACCGGGTTATCCGGATTTTCGGGGCTTACGGGGTTGTCCGGGGTGCCGGGACTTACCGGGTTATCCGGTGTGCCGGGGCTCACCGGCGTATCCGGGTTATCCGGCTGCTCCGGGAGATCGGGGGTGTCCGGTGTGTCGGGCGTATCGGGCACATCCGGGGTGTCGGGGGTGTCCGGCGTTTCCGGGATGGTAGCGCCTACCTTGGGGGTGGCGTCCACATCGTAGATCCAGTTGTCGCCATCGGGCAGCGGGATGGACACAAGGAAGGGCTTGATGGCCTCGTAGCCGTGGGAGGCCTCGGTCTGCACGACCAAGTACAGACCCTGCGGCAGCTTGGTAATGTTGGCATAGCCCTCTTCGTTCACGTCCTGCTGGGCGGCAATGGCGGGCACAGCGGGCAGATACTTTACCAGCTGGTCTGCCAGCGTGCTGTCGGAAAGATCGCCCAGCACGACACCGCAGCCCGTAAAATCGCCGGTATAGTCAAAGTACAGGTTGCCGTTGGTGCGTTTGACGGAGGCCACCTGATACAGGGTAAGCTCGCCGCCGCGCAGGGGCACATCGTTGTGGGTGTCGTACAGACGGACGTGGAGCGAGCCCAGACGCCCCAGTACAATGTTGGCACTGGTGGCAAACGCCGGCAGGGCGCAGCATACCACAAGGCACATAGCCAGCAGCACAGCCGCCAGACGATGACGCAAATCAATGCTTTTCATGTTCTTCACCTCTCGTTTTCTTAGGTTTGCGTGTGGAAAGCAGCATACCGATCAGCAAGATCAGCAGCATGGGCAGCGCCATAATGGGCGCAACAATAATGGGTTCAATTTTAAGCGCTTCGGCGGTAACGCGGAGGTGCTTGTACTGATCCGGGGTCTCCACGCGGCGGCCGCGCACCAGCAGGCGGTGGGTGTTGATGCCGTAGGGGGTGCAGGTCATCAGGGTGACGTAGTCCTTGCCTTCGGCGATCTTCAGCTCATCGGTCTCGGTGGGCAGCACGATGGAAATTTTGTCCACCTCGTAGGTGAGCACCCGGTCCAGCACGGTGATGGTAAAGGTATCGCCCACTTCCAGCTGGTCGAGGTTGGTAAACAGCTTTGCGCTGGGCAGGCCGCGGTGCGCCGAGATGACCGCGTGGGTGGACGCGCCGCCCACCGGCAGGCTGGTGCCCTCCAAATGGCCTGCGGCGATCTGCAATACGCTGTCGCTGGTGCCGTGGTAGATGGGCAGCTCCACGCCTATTTTGGAGATGGTGATGTAACCCATAATGCCCGTGCCGGTAATATCCAGCGTGTCGGCGTAGCCAGTAAGCTGATCCGGGCGGTAGAGCGCGTACTCGTTGGCGGCTACCTGTGCGTTAAAGGCATCGGCGGCGTCAAAGTATCCGCTGTAATCCGCATCGGTCATGTTGTCCACGTCCTGCGCGTAGCTTGCCACCGCGCGGGACTGGTTGCGCTGGTTGACGTAATCGCTGATGGTGGGGTATAACATCACGGATAGACCCACGAAAAAGACGAGGATCAATATAATGGTGCTTTTGTTCTTTTTCATGGGCTACTCCCTAACGTTATAGTTTCAGGACCAGAGCAGGGGGCTTTACAGCCCCGCTCTGTGCAGGGGAAAAGGAGAGCTTAGTGGTTCTCCATGCGCTTTTTGGTAATGAGCAGGATGGCTGCAGCAACCATCAGGCCGCCGCCGATCACATAGAAGATGGTGGTGCCGATGCCGCCGGTGCCGGGCAGGGTAGTGCCGGCGTTGTTCTCAACATTAAAGCCCACACCGCTACAAGCATTACTTCCGTTGACTACGACATTCGGCTGAGTTGCAATATAATTACCGGTAATATCATAGGTGTTGTCAATGATCTTAATCTCCACCGGAGTGGTCAAAACATTATAACCACCGGGTGCTTTGGTCTCGTACAGATAATATTTGGTCTGGTCATCAAGACCCTTGATGGAGATCTGACCGCTAGCAGGGGTAGTCATGGTATAAGTAGTAGCGGTAGTGGTAGTGGTAGTGGCAACTGTATAAGTGCCATTATTGTTATCTACGAGCTTGATCAGTTTGTCCAGATTTTTAGTGGGAGTACCGTCCTTGACGGGCTCCAGATCCAAACCGTTCGCCTTGGAAAGAACGAACACTGCACCCTCCAGCTTCATGTCGGGATTTGCACCGTCAACCTTGGTCATATCGACCTTGAACGTCCAGTCATAGACCGTCTTTTTAGGAGTCTCGCCAGTACCAACGTCGTTAGGATTGTTGCTGTACACCAGATGAGCTTCGTTTTGCTGAGGACCATCAGGGTATACCTTAGCATTTTCGTTCAGAACGCCGTCATAATAAGTGTAGAGCGTATTGCCAACGGCAAACTTATTATCTTTAATGGCTTGGATGATATCAACAGAAACGGTAAATTTGTTGCTATTGGTAGAATCAACCGTAACACTGTAGTAAGTAGAGTTCAGCACAGTGGTATCATTGACTTTAATGGTAATGTCAGAATCGGTCTTGACCTTAGAGGTCAGCTCCGGGGACATGGTATCGTGAATCTCATAGGTGTAGTCAGTGTAACCGGTAGTATCAGGAACAGTGGTAATAGTGCGGAACTCAACGGTATCACCGATCTGGTTGTCGCCAACAACACCCCAATCACCGGTCTCATTGTGCCTGATCTGCTTGTCGAGCGTGACAGTGGTGTCCTTTGCTTCGATGGTAAGGCTCTGCACAATGTTCAGCATATAACGGCTGTAGGTTGCACCAGCAGGCATAGAAGCAGAAGCAGTTGCGTCCTTGATGAAGTAGTAGCCATCGGGCAGGTTGTTAATGGTATAAGTCATACCAGCTTCAGTAGAAGTGTACTTATTTGCAGTGAGGTGCTTGCTGACGACCTCGGCAAAAGTGTTGACATCGTCAGAGCTAGGGGACAGTTTGGCGAGCTCGGCAGCAAGTGCAGCCGCAGAAGAGAGACCTTTCAGAGAGGAAGGCAAGTCAGGATCATTACGAATGTCATCGCCAATAACGCCGTTACCCCAATCGATGTTACTCAGAACCTTGCCTTTCAAATCGCCGGTAAACACCTGATAGGCTTCATAGGTATGACCTGCCGTTTTACCATTGATCGTAAGCGTGTTGCTGCCAGTACCATCTGCAAACGCCGGGATCGCCATGGCGCAAACCATAGCAACTGCCAGCAGCGCAGCCATGAGTTTCTTCATTGCTTTTTTCATGGAAAAAGCCCCTTTCTTTTCTGCCCCTTGCCGCCCCCTGTGTTTTTGTACAGGGGGGGGGGGTAGGGGTGTGGTTTTGTTCGGACTATCGCGTAAACTTTGCGCTGGGCGGGCGGGGTTTAAGCTCCGGGCGTCCGGCAGGGAAGTGCAGTTTAGTCATCTGCCCTCCCTTCGCGTCTGCGCTTGCGGTGGATAAAGCTATATGCCAGCGCAGACAGCATCATTGTGCCGCCCACGGCTGTGTACGGGAGTGTACCGGACCCGCCGGTAGAGGGAAGTTCGTAGCCGGAGGAATCGGTCTCGGTGTTGATGATGGTAATAGTACCATGCTGCACACCATCATTGCCAATGTAGCTTACCGTGTAATTTTTGTTGGTGGCAACTTCCTTTACGTAGAAGTAGCAGTCTTTATAGGTTTCAGGGATCGCGTAGTTGTAAGTCCAGCTGTCCGTCTTACTCAGCGTGATGGTGTTAACCATTTTGGCGTTGGGGGTATCGCCCTTGGTCGGGGTGCACCAGAGTTCCAGCTGGATGTTATCCGGCAGGCTGCTAGCGTCTTTGGGAATGGCTTTGCCGTCTTTGTCGATCCACTGCTTTACAAAGGTAAGACGGTTGCTTTCGTTGGTCATTTCCAGATCAATGGAAGCGCTACCCTTGTAGACATTGACGTTACCTTGGGCTACGCCGGTGTTAGATTCACCGTAACTGCTGACAGCGGTTTTGTAGGCAACGTCATCCGAGGTGGAATCAGATGTCCAGATGAAGTAATGCGCCCAATCTGTATCCGTGCGGTAGCCATCCGGTGCCTGTTTTTCGGTCAGCTTGTAAAGATAATTGTGGGGGCGGTACACAGCACCGGCTGCGTTCTTACCGGGCTTTAAACCGGCAGCTGCAGAGAAGGTCAGGTCGATCTTACCGCTCTCGTCAGTTGTTACAGTCTGGACGTCCTCGTACTCACCGCTGCCGATGTTAAACCATTGCAGCTTGAACGTTGCACCGGGCAGCAGCTTTCGGGCATCGCGACTATCAACCTTATACAGATGCAGTCCGGCAGAATCAGCGGTACCTCCGGCGCCTGTAGCATATGTTTTTGTAGGAGTCGCTTCGAACGTTTTACCACAAAGCTCGGCGGTGTTTTTCATCTTGTAGCTGGTGTTAGAAGTGTTCCGGTAAGCATACTCCAGAACATAGGCATAACCGTTCGGGACGCTGACGGTAAGGATATAATGGTTGCGCTGATTTTTTTTGGTCTCCTTATAGTCCACAGTATATACACCATCGGCGATCTCTGCGCCCTTCTTATCGGGAGCGGTTGGGTCATAGCTGTACAACTTGACCGTAGAGCGTACCAGCGCGGCGGTATTTGATTCGTTGCCATCGGGGTGCATATCGTCTACCAGCTCGATCATCTTGTCGGTGCCAAGCTTCAGCTTGTCGGGGTTGATGACAACAGAGTACCGTACATAGCCGGTAGAATTATCATACTGTCCTTTCTTGCTTATGATCTGGGATTCATGCTTGACCTCAGTTTTGGTGGTAGAGCGATACTCTCCCCATTTTGCAGAGTTGCTGAAATATACGGTCTGCACCTGCTGGGTAGGATCCCAGATGCTATCATCCACTTGAGCAGCAAAACGGATCAGGATGCGGTCGACAAGCTGCGGGTCGGGGTATTTCAGATACTTGAAATTACCAGTAAGACCAAATGTCAACTTCTGGCCGTTCTGCTGGACGCTGAAGAAGTCAGCGGTTGAAAGGTTTCCTTGAATCTGGGGCTGTTCATCGCCATTTTTATACCATTGTGCATCGGACATGTATTGCCGCCATGTATTGCCAGTGGTGTACATATCTTCAGCACCACGGCGCACTACTACATAGGCAGAGTCTTTAACATAGGTCAGGCCGTCCTGCAGGGTATCGGTGACGGTGGTGGCTGTCCATTTTGTCAGGTCGCCGGGAGTAAGCTCCAACTGGTAGTAGATATAGGTGCCCTCGTGCTTGACGCCATTAAAATCTGTATAGCCGTTGCCTTTTTCTACAGTGACATCGTTGGCGCTATAAGAGCCTTCACTATTCGTACCGCCGGCCGTATTAGAGGACGTTTTAACAAGCCCCATGCTGTTATCGGCGGGCACGGTAAAATAGTACGTGGCGGTCTTGCCTTTGCACTTATTCTGGAATTTAATCTTGTCACCGGGCTTCAGTGCAGTTTTATCATACGATGCCTTGGTAGAGTACTCGGAGATCACGACCTTATCCAGATCGAACGTATCGGTCTTTTCAAACGTCAGCTTGAAAGAGCGAACCTTGCCGTTATCGTTCGGGGAAGTGTACTCATCCTTATCCTTACAATCTTCTTCCGCGTAATAATGGATCGTAAGGTTAAGACCGGCCTTCGACAGGTCGTTGTAGCCGTAGGAATTTTCTCCCACAAACACCAGCAAGTTAGCCTTGATGTCTGCTTCCAACTCGCTCTTGACGGCATAATGGTCGCCGTTTTCGGGCTTTTTGATGGTATCCTGAATCTCGACCTTGTTTGCGCCTTCATTATCGGGCAGCTGAACTTCCAACTTCCAAGGCAGCGTAAAGAGCCCGGTTGTGGTATCCAGATCGGAAGTGGTCAGGGTGGATTCATTATTACCAGATTTAGTTGTTTTGCTGACGACCTCGCTGCCTTTGTTGTAGCCGGCAGAGCCCGTGCCTTCCCACTTCTTGCCCCCATTGAGTTTGATCGTTGCAGTGTTGCTTACAGTGGGGTTCGTTGCAAAGTCAGCCGGGGCAGTTGTGGTATAGGTTACTGTATACTTGGAATTTGCATTCGGGTCGGTGAAGGGAGATTTATTCGGGAAGGTGTAGGTGAATCCGTCTTTACCTGCTTCAAAATTAGGTTCGTTAACAAGCTTTTTGCCGTCCTTGTCCTTGATGATGAATTTGCCGGTCATTTTCATTCCGTTTTGCAGGGTATCATTCAATTCAAGCCCGGCCAGCTTGTTGCCGTTGGGGTAAATCTCGATCGTCCAAGTGATTTCTTTTGTTTTTGGGTCATAGCTGCCGTATTTTTGCAGCTCTTTTTGGAAACTGATTTCTTTACCGTTGCTCTCGCCATTGGCAAAAGCGGTATTTTTAATATTACCCCAGTCCTGCTTGGTTTTCTTGAACACAAGATCATATTCCAGCGTATAATACTGACCGGCGTTCAGTGCGGGCAGTTCGCCGTCGTTTATTGTTGTGATCTTGATTGCAGGACGACCGTATTCTTCAAACGGAGTCACTTTGCAATCGTTGTACGGATCAGTGCTACCGTTCTTGTACAGCTTGACATCCTGATACTTGACATCCGAAATATTATTGATCTCGGTGATCTTATCTACCAGATCGATCGTCTCGCCGCTGCCGTTTTTCGTGCTTACGGTAACTTTGTAGTGCACCTTATAGGTACCGTCAGCTTGCAGCGTATACTCAGAGCCGCTGGCGTTCTTTACGATCTCTTTTTTAACTTTAACGTCCGTCTGCTTTTTGATCTCAACAGTATGGTTGGTTCCGGGGAATCTGATCCTATTTTCAGTTGAGGTCGATGTTTCGCTTACGCGGCAATCAACGTAAAATGTGCCGCTGGTCTGTCCGCTCAGCGGTTTGTTAAAGGTGAGGGTAGCAAGACCGTTTGTGTCTACGGTAATAGTACCAATGGTTTCGTTTTGACCGTTAGTCAGATATCCGCTTGCAGTGTTTTTAAGCGGAATAAGATGGCTGGGGAGCTTGTAGGTCAGGGTGCTTACACCCTGGGCGCTCCCATCGGGAATGTCAAAGCCATAATGCAAGGATACATTGTCATTGACGGTAACGGAAACACCCTCGGGCAGTGTAGGGGCATCGGTGGTGGGAGTGCCCTTGACTGTATAAGTGTTGCCGTTGAGCGTGATCGTAGTGCCGGTGATCCAGTTATCGTTCAACGTGGCCGTGGTGCTTGCAGTCATGGGCTCACCCGCCAGCGTAAGCATATCGGGGGCTTTCAGTGCGCCGTCAACGGCAGAGGAGAGCATCTCGTCTGCGTACTGGGCATAGGCAACATCCACCACGGCCAGTACCTCGGCGCTGGAAAGGGTGACCTCGGCAACCTTGCCGTCCACGTCGCCGGAAATAACGGTCAGGGTGTCATCGTCCGCCTCGCTCACGATGCCCACGGTCTCCACGGGCTGAGCGTCAGTCACGGTGGTGGTCTGCGGCTCGGCAGCGGGGGACACCACGCTGGGGATAAGGGTGTCCGCGCCGGATGCAGAGGTGCCGGTGCTGTCCGCCGGCTTTGCGGCGGGCTGCTCCGGGTTGGCGGTGTCGGGGAGATCGGGGGTGATCACGCTGTCGGCAGCGGGGGCGTCCTCGGCGGCAGGGGCGGTATCCAGCGCAGCAGCGCCGGATTCCTCAAGCTCTGCGCCGTTCTCACCCTCAGCGTCCATGCTGAACTGGTCGTCCAGACCGTCTGCTGCACCATCGGCGCTGCTGTCCACAGCCACGGTGCGGGTGACGTACTTATTATAAATAACGATGTCGCCCACATTGGCGGCGCTGCCGTCCTCGCCGTCCAGCAGCCAGTCCATGTCGCTCATGGAGCTGCGCAGGGCAAGCACGCTGGCCTCCTGCGGGATGGCGCTCTGGGGGATACCGGCGTACTTCAGGCAGTAGGAGAGGAACATCACGTCCCACTCGCCGTAGGGGTTGCCGTAAGACTGGCCGTAGCGGGAGTAGTAGCGCAGGGTCACGCCGTCTGCGGGGTCGATCTCGAAGTTTTTCTCGCTCTGCTCGTAGCCCAGCTGGGTTTTTGCCACGCTGAGCAGGTCCTCGTCCCAGTTGCCGGTCATCACGGCCTCGGCGTTGGCGGCCTGCCACTCCTCGGGGGTCTCAAGGTCGGCGGAGGTGTCGCTCAGGCAGGCTACGGTGTGGTGATGCTCCGGCAGGGGGCAGGTAAGCACTTCCTCATAGCAGGCGTCAGTGTGGTGGTGGTAGATGGGCTCCACGGTGTCCACCGTCGGCTCCAGTGCCACAGGCTCGGCCACAGCCATAGCCGCCAGCTCGGCGCTCTGGGTGGGCTCCACCACCTGCTCCACAAGCTCGCCCTCTTCCAGTCCACAGGTCAGCTCGTACTCGGTGGTATAGCAACTTTCGTCGTGGGTATGCTCAAATTTGTCGCAGATCAGGCTGCCATCCTCGGGGTCGAAGCAGTCGTCACCGTGGACGTGCTCTTCCTCCATGCAGGTCAGAGTCTGCACCTCGGTGTAGCAGTCCTCGGTGTGCTCGTGGGGCACAAACTCGATCTGCGGCTCCAGCGACAGCGGCGCGGGCTCAGCCTCAACGGTGGGCTGGCTGGTGGCAGCAGCGGCGGCCAGCTCGTCCGCATTTTCAAGCTCGCCTTCCTCGTAACCGCAGGTGAGCACCTTGGTGTAGCAATCTGCGGTGTGGGTGTGCTCCTCCTCGCCGCACTGGTACTGCGCGGTCATCGAGATGCCCACGCCATGCAGCTGCCAGTTGACGAACAGGGTGGTGATCATGGCAAGTGCCAGCACAAACGCGGTGTAGCGCCGCAGGGTGTGCCGGTTCTCACGGAACCGCTCCATGTACGTTTTAAGAATGTCGTTCATAACGAAATACCTCCTCCCGGGGTCAATGGATCAACGAGAAGCTGGACAAGGGCCATACCCTTAGAAAAACCCTGCCCACGATCTGGCTTTTTTCAACGCAGCCTATCACGCTGCTGCGGCTGTCGATGGAGGTGGCACGGTGGTCGCCCAGCACGAAGTAGCGGTTTTCCGGCACCTGATAGGGGAACCGGATGTCGCATTCGCCCACGGTCAGCGCGTCCACATAGGGTTCGTCCAGCGCCACGCCGTTTACCGAGACTACGCCGTTCACGTCCATATCGATCACATCACCGGGCTGCCCGATGATGCGCTTGAGCAGCAGCTTGTTCTGCCAGTAAAACCCGCACAACTCGCCGTTTTCAATGTGGTTGGATTTTACCAGCAGGATAATGTCTTTATCATTCAACGTAGGGTTCATGCTGTCGCCGGAGACCTGAAGCACCGGCAGAAACAGCGTAGCCAGCAGCACGGCTGCTGCGGCCACCACCACCAGAATATAGATCGTACTGCGCAGCACCCGCTGGTAGCGGCTCTGGTACGCAAGACGCTCACGTTCTGCGGCCACTTCCTCGGTGGAAGGGATGGAAGCGAACCGGATATCGCGTTTTTTCATGTTTCCTCCGAAGGCAGACCGTCGGTGCTGTGGTATTGGTCCAGCAGATCGTTGGCCTTGCGGTCAAATGCCTGCCAGCGCTGCTGCACCTCCTGCTCGGCCTGCTCCACCATGGCTTTGCAGTCGGCCTCGGTCTGGGTGCGTTTTTGCGCGGCGGCGGCAGTCATGGCGTCGCATTCCTGCTGCGCCTGCGCTTTCAGGCTGTCGGCGTCTGCCTGTGCCTGCTCCAGAATGCGCTTGGCCTCGCTGCGCGCCTGCGAAAGGGTATTGGCGGCGGTGGCGTTGGTGTCCGCAAGACTGGCCTGCACCGAGTGCAGATAGTCATCGGCGGCGGCCTGCGCGGCGGCGAACACGTTGTTCAGCTCCAGCGCGGCCTGCGCGATGGAACCGGCGCTTTCCAGCCGTAGCTGCCGGTCCTGCAGCTGCGCGGTAAGCGCGGCGTTCTGCGCCTTGAGCTGGTCCTCGCTCTGCTTCAGCGCATAGATGATCTCTATCAGTTCAGCGCGGTGCATCCGCCGCAGTTCACGATCTGCCATTTGTGTACATACTCCCAAATCATAAAGAACGAAAAGGTTTTCGAAGATTACGAAATTACTTAACAAAAATACCTGAAAAAACGCTTGCCGCCACGATTTTTTACGCGGTCTGAAGGGCATTTTATAAACAACCTTATTCTAGCACACCCACTGTAACAGTAATATAACAAATCAGATACAAAATCAAGAGATAAAGCTGAAAAAATATCGCATTTTTTTGCTTTATATATTAAAAATGTCCAAAAAACGGCCACTGACCCCCCAAAAACTTAAAAAGTTGTTCACAATTCTGGAACGTGAAGTGCTGCGCAGTAATGTACTGAATTACAGTGTGTACGAAAAACGGGAGCCGCACTTTTCGAAAAAAGCGCGGCTCCCGGATCTGAACTTTGGGGTGATGCTTTTACTTGCCGAAGCTGCCCAGCAGGCTGTTCAGCGATACAAAGGACTGGTAGATGACGTTAACATTGTTGATGATGGAGCTTGCACCGGAGAAGATGCGGGCAATGTAGTTGAACACCTTGCCAACGTCCAGGAAGGCCTGATAAGCGTTGCTGGTGCCGCCGTCCAGATAGGTCATCTCCTCGGCTTCGATGCTGGAATAGCTGGCGGGCATTTTCATGGTAGAAGTAGTCATGGTAAGATCCCTTTCTTCAATAGTGTCATTGTGTTTACAGCAGTGTTCAGAGCATGGTGGCGACCAGCAGGGTGGTAAGCAGGGCACCGGCCACAAGGGCAGGGCCTACATACTTCTGCCACTGGACGGCAGGCTGGGTGGTGGGCTGCGGCACGGTAGAAGTACCGACCTTGGCAGTCCAGTGGGCGTAGATGGTGGCGTCGGAGGTGAACACGGTGGAGGTGGTCACCTTGCTGCCGCCCACCGGCTCGGTGTACCAGCCGTCAAAGGTGTAGCCCGTCATGGTAGGCTGCTCGGGCGTGCTCTCCAGTTTGCCGGACAGGTTCGTGTAGGTTACCACGGTGGAGCAGATGCCGCCCTGGGCATCCATACCAATGGCGTACACGTTCTCTTCCTTTTTGCTCCCTGAAGTTTTGTCGGCAGCAAATGCAGCCGGCAGTGCGCAGCACAGCAGCGTGAACAGGCAAAGCCCGACCACCAGCGTTTTCAGGAATTTTTTCATGAGACCCCTCGCTTTCCTTCACAAAGATGGAGACACTGCCCCGCCCGGGGACAGCCCGGACATCGGCGTAGTTTCTTCAACTTATTTTTATCACATCCAGTGTACCAGAACCGCAACAAAAAATACAGTCTTTTGAGAAAATAATAAGAAAAATCAGGAAAAAATAAATCTCACCTTTGCAATATGAATCTTGTGCCCCCTGCGGACTGTGTTTTTTGAAAAACGCATCCCGCAAAACTTGCCTTTCGTAAAAACATGGAAGAATATGGAAAACGCAGGATCCCGGCCGCAAAGCCCAAAAACCGACCCAAACCGCCGCAAGTGCGGCAGACAGCACACAGAAAAAGCTGCAAAAATGCGGCGCACCTCTTGTGGAACAGCGGAAAATATGCTATACTGTTTTGCATGATGCGCCATCGCCAAGCGGTAAGGCAGGGGACTTTGACTCCCCCATCGTAGGTT
>OLPG01002277.1_pt1 | contig 13937 bp, 15 predicted proteins | sample 1672311 | NCBI WGS metagenome assembly OLPG01 (sample SAMEA3136670, study PRJEB25190) | human gut metagenome | biome: human gut; feature: human-associated habitat; material: faeces | place: Austria | collected 2013
TAAACTAAATGAAATATTTCAGTTTAACTGGTACTTTTTCTTGACGTAGTACCAATTCCTGGTTTCGAGATATTGATTGATACTTGTCCACAGTCTTCTGTATGTACAAGTTCAGTAAATGATCCTCTGTCATCACAGTTCATTTTTAACGAATAAGCAAACTTTTCTTTAGGAAGATAAGAAAGATATAAACTATATAGTTTTTTCGCAAATGACCCTTCTGGCATTTTAGGCATCATTAACGTCTTTGGTTGATTTTTAAACTGTTCTAGCAAATCAACGATTTCTCCTAATGTCACTTTATGTGTTACTGGAATATAGCAGTATCTTCCATCTTCTTTATCAACTGTTTCAACGCCATCAAACTCACAACGTTGTTCTTTTCCTTCTAACAGATCATACATACCTTCAACTAGATCATCGATATAAAGGACTTCCAATTCAGTACTTGTGTCATTGACTGTAAATTCTTCATCATTGGCTACTGCCCAACAGAATGTTGAAATAGCACTGTTATATTTTGGTCTTGAATGCCCCATCAGATTTGGAAAACGATAAACAGATACTTTTGCACCTGTTTCTTTAGAATAGTCAAAGAAGAGTTCTTCTCCTGCTTTCTTTGATTTTCCATATTCACTTGTTCCAAAGCGACCTGCAAGGGTCGCTTGGATAGAACTGCTCAACATGATCGTTGCCTTATTGTTATATTTTTTTAATGTATCTAATAGTGTAGAAGCAAAACCAAAGTTTCCATTCATAAAATCTTCTACATTTTCAGGTCTGTTGACACCTGCTAGATTGAATACAAAATCACAATCCTTACAGTACTTATCTAATTCTTCTAAGGTATTGTTGATGTCATATTGATAGATCTCTTCTATATGAATATTTGGTCTTGTTTTATTTCTTCCATCCTTGATTGTTTTTAAGTTATTGACTAAGGCAGTTCCTACCATGCCTTTAGCCCCTGTCACTAATATCTTCATTCTAATATTTTCTCCATACCATTTTATTAACTACATTGATATATCCTTGAATGATTCTTACAACTTTCATTGATACTGTTTCATCTACATAATCTGGACAAGGCTTACCAAGTACACCTTTTTGTTTCATTTCAATAGCCATATCAGTAGCATTCAACAATTCTTTAGTTGTAATACCTGCAAGAATAAAATCACCTGCTTCCAATGCTTCAGGTCTTTCTGTACTTGTTCTGATACATACAGCAGCTATAGGATGCCCTATGCTTAAATAAAAACTACTTTCTTCTGGCAGTGTTCCACTGTCAGAAACAATCGCTAAAGCATTCATTTGTAGACAGTTATAGTCATTGAATCCTAATGGTTCATTAACTCTTACTCTTGGATCTAATTTAAAGCCACTTTTTTCTAGTCTGTTTTTACTTCTAGGATGACATGAATATAAAATTGGCATATCATATTTTTCAGCTAAAGCATTGATCGCTGTAAATAAAGAAATAAAGTTCTTTTCAGTATCGATGTTTTCTTCTCTATGAGCACTTAATAAAATATAATGATCTTTTTCAAGTCCTAATCTTTCTAAAACATCGGAAGCTTGAATCTTATCAAGATTTCCTCTTAATACTTCTGCCATAGGAGAACCTGTCATATAAGTTCTTTCTTTAGGTAATCCTGTATCAGCCAAATACTTTCTAGCGAATTCGCTATAGCATAAATTGACATCACTGATGACATCAACGATTCTTCTGTTTGTTTCTTCTGGAAGACATTCGTCCTTACATCTGTTTCCTGCTTCCATATGGAATAAAGGAATATGCAATCTTTTAGCACTGATTGCACTTAAACAGCTGTTTGTATCACCTAATACCAGATAACCATCAGGTTGTAGTTCATTTAAAAGTTCATAGCTTCTTCCTAAGATATTACCACAAGTAACACCTAGATTATCTCCAACCACTGGTACAAGAATATCCGGTCCAAATTCACCATCATTATTTTTCAATTCAAAATCTTCCCAGAAAACTGTACTTAGATTTTTATCCCAGTTTTGGTTATAGTAGATGACACATGTATCAAAGTATTCTCTACATCTTTTAATAACTGCAGCAAGACGAATGATTTCAGGTCTTGTTCCTAATCCTATACATAGTTTTGTCTTTCCATTATTTTTCCATTTAAAATTATGTTCCATTTTTATTTCCCCACTAAAAAAACAATTTCCTATTCTTCATTCAATCTTTCTTGAATATATGCAAGTTTAGAAATTGTTTCTTTTGTTTCTTCTAATGTTAATCTTCTCGTATTATTTGAATTGAACTCTGTTAACGTATTTCTTTCTTCATCTCCATCTTTGAAATACTTATCATAGTTCAATCCTCTATTGTCAGCCGGTACTCTATAGAAATTACCCATATCAATGGCCTTAGCACATTCTTCATTAGTTAATAATGTTTCATACATTTTTTCTCCATGACGAATACCGATGACTTTGATTTCATCTTTATTTCCACCAAATAAATCACATACTGCTTCTGCCTGTGTTTGAATCGTACATGCTGGTGCTTTCATAATCAATAAGTCTCCATTTTCACCATGTTCAAATGCAAATAATACTAAATCTACTGCTTCATCTAAGCTCATGATAAATCTTGTCATAGATGGTTCAGTTACTGTAATAGGATTTCCTGCTTTGATTTGATCAATCCATAATGGAATAACTGATCCTCTAGAACACATGACATTTCCATAACGCGTACAGCAGATCTTTGTCTTTCCTGACATTCTTGATTTAGCTACTGCTACTTTTTCTTCTACTGCTTTTGTAATACCCATTGCATTGATTGGATATGCTGCCTTATCTGTACTTAAACAGATAACTGCTTCTACTCCTTCTTCAATAGCTGCTGTTAAAACATTTTCTGTTCCAATAACATTTGTTTTAACAGCTTCCATTGGAAAGAACTCACAAGATGGTACTTGTTTCAATGCTGCTGCATGGAATATATAATCTACACCATGCATTGCATTCTTACAAGATTGTAGATTTCTTACATCTCCTATGTAGAATTTGATCTTATCTGCCACTTCTGGCATCTTAGCTTGATATTCATGACGCATATCATCTTGCTTCTTTTCATCTCTGGAGAAGATTCTAATTTCTCCAATATCTGTATTTAAAAAGCGGTTTAACACCGCATTTCCAAAGCTACCAGTTCCTCCGGTAATCATTAATGTTTTTCCTTTAAATAAACTCATTTTTATTTTTCTCCTTTTTTATTATTTTATATATTAAAAAAGTACTTTTGTCATTGTACTCCTGTTTAACATCAAACTAATTATTTATATATCCTTCATTATATCAATTACTACAACTAAAATATTGGCAACATTTGAGAAAGTTATTTTATATTTATAGTATACTCCGTTTAATAATACTAATATCAATATGCCTATGATTAATGAGTACTTAATATGTCCACCATCTTTTTTATACCATAGTATATTTTTTGATTTATTTTCTTTAAAATCAATACACAAATACTAAAAAATAATTTCTGTTTCTATACTTGATTTTTGATCCTATATGATTTGTTAAGCCACTTATCTTATATAAAAAATATCCTAATATTGATATATTCATAAAATAAGTTTCTTATTTTAATATTAAATCAATTATTTTCATAAAAACTATGACAGTCATTTAATAGCAACATTGTTTTTTATAAGTAACTTTAATATTTCTTTTTAAAACACACAGTAGCTAATTATTTTAAAGTTAAAATTATCATTATTTAAATAATAATTTTTAATGTGATTTTAAAAATTAAAAGATTATAAATATAGTCTTAATTCTTTTTTATTGAATAACTTAATTTCAATAATCATTTTAGGCACCTATCCTTATTGATATAACATTTTATAATTTAACTAAAATTAATATATTGGCATTTATTAAATTAACATCATCTTTTTATGAATTTTTAAAAATAAATTTTATTTTTTTTGTATTTCCAATAAATAATCCAATCATTAACCAAAACTCTGGCATGTGCAAATAACTAGCCGATAACATATATTTGCAACACAAAATTGATAAACAACTAGATATTATGATTTTATTACAATAATTTTTTTCAAAAAATAATTTTTTCACATTTGCTATAATATAATACAAGAATAATAAAATAATCAATCCTCCCATTAATATTCCAAAATCAATTAACCATTCTAAAAAAAGATTATGCGCATATTGAAAATTTGTAGTTAACAATCTATCACCATATAATCCATATCCAAAAAAATTTATATTTGATAGTAAAGGTAATTGAACATCTGCTCTATCAGCATAATGTGTAAATCCTTTTTCATAACCAATTCCCAAAAATAGCTCTAATGTTCTACTCTTAAAACCAAATTTTGAAAGTATTTCATAAACAAAGTTTGCAATATCGTTTAAATAAATTAAAAATATAATTATTATTAATATCGATACAATAAATACCAATATTTGTTTAAGTGTTATTTTTTTATTAAAGCTACTAGCATACATTAATATAAAAAAAATAATGCACGTTAGTGCAGCACCACGGCACCCACTTACACAAATAAACAAAAACGTACTTAAACATAATAGCAAATCTAATAATTTTTTATTTTTTTTTGCATACCCCCAACAAAACATAAGCCAAGGAACTATGCCATATGCAATGTTCATATAATCCATTGAATCATTGTAAACAAACATCATTAATCCATATGTAATAATAAATAATATTAATATGTATTTACCTATTTTCCCAAATTCATTAATTATAATGCTACTATCATTATTAAAATATGATACGAATAATAATGGTAAAGAAATAAATACAAATATCATGAAATCACTTAGAAATATACCTCCTGACGTAGACGAACTAAAAATAAAGCGACAAGATTGTGGGAAAAAAAAGCAATTAAATATCAATAAAGATAGAAAAAAAAGCAATATTAATAGTACTTTTTTTTGTTTAATATTTCTAAAATAGATTATAATTCCTATGCTATAGGCTATAGGGTATAAAATAATTCTAATAACTGATGCAGGACTTATATATAACGATAATTTCGATACATAAATATAAATTGTTGGCAAAAAAAATAATATAGCTATTAAACGTTCATTAGTGATTTTTTTCAGCATATTTTTCACCAATCCTTGTTTTCAACTTTTTTGTCTTTAAAGAAATTCTATAACATACATCTTTTACAAAAAATCTAATAATAAATGGTAATAGTTGAAATACATCATGACTTCTAATAGAATAAATTCTTAATTTATCTGTAGATTTCCTCCTATTATTGCTCACTTTTTTCGAGGTATCGTATAAATATATTCCTTCTCCTGGCATATTTAAAATAACTGATAATTCTATCGGTCTTAGCGATAATGAAAATTCTTTTATAACTAAATATGGTAAGGATTTTGTCGTTAAAAGATACCTCTTATACAATTCCTTTTGTTTAGTTCCCCACAAGCTAACACATAATTCTTTTTCATCTATACCAAGGTATTTTCCTAACAACTCTCTTTCCATGAATTCATCATAAATAATAGCTTCTTCATCAAATATTGGGAAGAAATACTCTTTTTTTTCATACTGTAATTCTACTTGATGATCGGCTATAGAATATGTTGCATGTTCTCCTGGATCACTATAATTTGTACTAAGGCTAACATATGGATATACAAAATACCTATTAGTTTCAATGCAATATCTATCATGAAACTTAAGCCATGATTTTTCCGACCATGTAAATAAATTTTGTGGTAATGTCGCATCATCTTTAAAGCTTTTATTATTCATCAACCATTCCTTGAATAAGCTCCATTTTCTTCTAGTCCAAACTTGACCCCATGATTGAGCTATTTTTAAAAAGTAAGCATCATATTGCTTTTTTTGTGGTTCAAATCGGTATAACCAATTTAACCAATTCTTTTGGAAACCATATAATGATATTCCAGCAATTTTATCATTATTCCAATAAAATTCAGCGGATTGATATGCATAGTGATAAAAACTATCACTCACAAAAATATCATCTTCTAATACCGATATAATATCATATTCATATGTAAAATCACCACATTGCAAAATATGATTTTTTAATCCTTGTCTTTTCGAAAAGGTTCTTATTCTTTTTTCCCCGTGTATCCAATTATAATTTTTAGCAAAATTTTCTACAACATCACTTCCACTATTATCTATACTAAAAATTAATGTAATATCTTTTCTTCCATCATAATCAACTCTTTCTAATTGCCTTAACAAACGCTGAATCCCTAAAATTCTATTATAGCAGACTATGACAATTGCAAAACTTTTCATAATAATTTCTCCTTTTGGAATGATTCAATACAAAGAAAATCATTTTTGTGAATATTGATCCATTCATCTGATTTAATCCACCATTCACTATTAAGTAACCTTTTAATTAAAGTTTTATCAAACCTATATTTGATAATTTTGGCAGGAACACCTCCAACAACGGCATATGGTGGAACATCTTTTGTAACAACTGCCCCCATAGCAATGCATGCCCCATCTCCAATTTTTACTCCACCTTTAATAAGTACATTTTCTCCTATCCATACATCATTTCCAATTTCACAAGGAAAATTAGAATTTGGTAAAAATAATAAATCATCAAAAATTGTTTTATCTACAAATGTTGAATTAGTCTGTTTAGCTGTGGAATAAAAAACAGGCGATGTAGAAATAAAATTTAGCGGATGTGTAGCTTCAATAATTTTAACATTTGAAGAAATTGAACAAAAATTACCAATTTTAGCAAATATCCTACAATTATCTCCTATATAACTGTGCTTGCCTAGTTCTCCTCGAAAATAGGTATGTGCTCCAATTTTTGCTGGTCCATAGAATTTACATTCTGGCCTTATTTTGCTTGAATAAGAAACTCTTACTTTTCTTTCAAAAATATTTATTTTTAAAGAATTAAAAAAATAATAGCTGTTTCTAATTAATTTATTCAAAAAAACACCTCTTCCTTTAATTTAGTTTATAGTATTTAACTATCAATCTATATATCTTCACTTATAAATTTATGTCCCATTTTTACCATGATTTTTTTTATAACTCTCAAAATTGGTTTGGGAACTACTTCTTTAGCATAGTACATAATATCCAGTTTTATTTCTTGTTTTCTTGAAATTAATTTTCTATCAAGTTTTAATCCCTTTGAATCAAGATATTTTTTTGCAGGATGTAAAAGTTCTCCTTTTCTTATCACATCAACAATGTGGAATTCATTATTTACACTATATGCACAATTAGCACCTAATGACTTCGCAATACTGGTCAACGATACTTCATATTCCCACGCACTTAAGGAATCTTTTATTGTATCTTCTAGAAATTCTTTTCTCCATATTGCTGGATATAGATTTACTTTATAGTTTCCATTTAGTTCAATCCAGTATGCCTTTTCTATATCATCTATTTTTTTTCTTTCATGTGGATACGGCCAAAATCTAAAATAATCTAATTTCTTAGTTTCCATAATATCTATAGCTCTTTGAATTTTTTTAGTATCAATTTTTTTATCAACATAATAATCATCAAGCGTTATTAAAATATATTCTGTATCACATGTTTTAATATATTTTTTTAATCTTTGTGGCATTTCAAGTAAATCACCTGCAGGAAAAATTTCAATATCTTGATAATTACTTTCATGGACTTTATCTGTCACAATAACCGTTTTAATATCTCTATCTTTCCAGTTTTCATTTAACAAAAGTATATGATTGTCCCATAAATCAGAATACGCTTCACAGGAACTTATAACCATGGTTAGCTTATCTTTTAACTCCACTATTTTCACCTCTCGTATAATACATTTTAATTGCATTTTCTACAATTTCTTCAAAAATTCTATTGCTATTTTGTAAATTATGATTTTTATTAGAAATCTCATATGACTTTTCATAGTTTTTTCTTTGATATTCTTCATCATAAAGTAATTTTTTTATATTTATATCCAATTGATCTGTAGATGTACAGACTGGTCCACAATCTATATTTTTCATATATTCTATCGCACCACAATCAATAGATCCTAAAGTTAAAATTGAACCACCAATTGCCAATGAATCTGCAACTTTTGTTGATAATGAATAGCGTGTAATATCAACATCCTTCTTTTTAAAACCTTCAACAATTAAAAGTATGTCACTTTTATTCATAATATCCATTACACTCGAATATGGAACTGAGCCCTCATATATTATATTAGGATGTTTTTTTAATACGTTATAGTATTTCTCTTCAGATTCATTTGAAAAAATATGAATTTTATAATTAGGATTAATTTTACTAAAAGAAGTAGCAATCATACATAACGATTCTGCTCTACCTAATCTAATATTTCCACAATATGATATATATGGATTTTCAAGATTAATTTTTCTAAATTCATGTCTTTTAAGTTCAGAAGTAAGATAAACAGTTTCACCATTTATACTAAATTCCAAATTATACTTATCTCTAATTTTATTTCCAATATATGCTGCACTTCCTCCATGATTAAATACTTTTTGTATTAATTTTTTATATCTATATTTGTATATGTAATAAAAAGGAGAAATTGATTTTCTATCATTAAAATAGTAATCATCTCCTATACACGAAATAATAGGAACATCATATTTTTCTGCCACATACAATGCAATTTGTGGAATAAAAAAATCATCAGAAAATGCTAAAAATACACATTCTGGTGAAAAATCATCAAGCCACTTATTTAGTTTTTGAGTACACCAATAGTCTTTTTTCCACAGCCAACTTCTTAGTAAATGATTTAAAGGAAACTTTCTACTTCCTAAACCGTATAATTTAGAAATAAAACCTTTGTTATTTTTCCCTATTATATTTTTACTTTCATTGGTTAATTCTGAATCATTGTAAATAACACCTGTATCCATTTTTTTTAAACGCCTAATTAACATTCTTTTATCAGTTATCTGAAAAAATGTCCCACAATGGCCTTGAACTGGGTCATTTGGATTTGAAAAAATTTGTGCAAGATTTTCTTTTTCCCAATTACTAAAATATGATTCAAATGCTCTAGATGACATTTGTCTATTGTATGGAACTGTCCCAACAATTAAAATTTTTTGATGCATCGACGCACCTCCTTTATTTACCAAATAATATTTTTTTCAAATAATTATTTCTATTAATCATAGTAATAATTATCAAACACATTGATAATGTAATAACATAATTGACAAAAACAATTAAGATACCTTCTAGCGTATTAAAATTGTATTTTGTTATTGAATTTACAAGATTTAGTACTAAAACATGCGTCAAATATATCTCTAGCGAATGCTTACCACACCATTCTAAAAAATTTCCTACTGTATTTTTAATTATATTACAATCTCTTATTAACCCAAATATTGTTATACACCCTGTCATAGAAACAATAGCACGAATAATTATATTAATTCCTGAATCTTGAAAACTATAAAGATTAATTCTAATTAACGAATACATCCAAACTATTGCTGATATCGCTACAACTAATTCAATAACTTTTTTACTTCCTTTAAGCATGTGTATTTTATCTTGATATTTTCCATACAAAAATCCACAAAAGTAAAAAGGCATATAGTACAATGTAAGTTTAATTCCTAAAAAAGATAAACCAAAAATAATACCTATTCCTAACAATATGATCATTCCAAATACAAACATTAACCAAATCATAATAGTATTTTTAAAAGTCTGATAATCTTTTTGTACTTTTAAAGAAAAAAACTCCGATATACAATAGACAACATTAATAGCCCAAATAGTAAACAAAAACCAATAACTTGAATCCATATTCCAAAATATATGAAATAAATGAGGAATTTCTTTATTTATTAAAATACCTCTAACAAATATTGTCCATACAAACCAAGGCAGTAAATATGCTTTTGTTCTTTTTATTAAAACTGATTTTAATTTAAAACTACTAGTTATTCTTTTACTATATCTTGTTACATAACCGCTAATTAAAATAAACAATGGCATTTGAAGTGACCATATTATATTAAATAAAAAACTTTTTTCTGAATTATTTGTTGCCCCAGTCATAGTATGTCCTAAAACAACCATAAGCATTGCAATACCGCGCAAAACATCTATATACGTATTCCTTTTTTTTATACTTTGCATCCTACTTCCCTCAATTTTTTTACTTTCTCAAAATTACTTTATAAATAATTTCTTTTAAATTACTAGGCATATATACAAAGCCAAATACAGCCATCATATTTCTATAGTATTCAAGAATATTAATCATATTGTTATCTAGCATATAATCATTTAATTTTCTCCAACTACTAATATATTTTTTATTTCCTCTACGTCCTACCATACCATTTCCAACTCTAGCGTGTACGAGAATTTTATCAATATTAGCCATTTTATAACCATTTACCATTGTTCTTACCCATAATTCATAATCTTCTACATAAGGTACATGTTTATAAGAACCTATTGAAAGAATAATATCTTTTCTAAATGCAGTTGCCATATGATTAATTGGATTTCTAAATTTTGCCATTCTATAAATTTTATCATGTTTTAATGGAACAATCTTTTTCTTACTTGGATTTTCCCAATCATTATCAAATTCATCTATATAAGAGCTACATACTGCAATTTCAGGATGTTTTTCCATGAATTTCATCTGTATTTCAAAACGATTATTCACACAAATATCGTCACTGTCTGATCGTAAAACAATGTTATAAGTACATTTTTCTAATCCGAATTTTAATGCTTTACCTAATCCTTGATTTTCTTTGGTTCTAAAAACTTTTAAAATCATAGGATATTTTTTTTGATATATTTTTATAACATTTTCTAATTCATCCGTGAGAGGCCCATCACAAACTAGAATAAATTCATCAGGTTTTCTTGTTTGATTGCTAAGATTACTCCTTAATGCAGCTTCAAAAAAATCAGGATTTTCTTTTTTATATACAGACATAAGTACTGAAAACTTTTCTAATTTATATGTTTCATCTTTTTTCATCTCACCTGTACCACCTTCTACAACTGAATCATCTTTTCCAAATACATGTAGACTCTTCAAAAATACCTTTGCATCCATTTTAGGACCCATATTTTGAACATAATCACCATCCAACTTAGCCTTATCAGGTATTTCTAATTCATCTCTTCCATTAATTTGTGCCCATCCTGTAAGACCAGGTTTTACATCATTAGCTCCATATTTATCTCTTTCAGATGTTAAAATATCTTGATTCCATAAACCTGGTCTTGGACCTATAACACTCATATTTCCAATAAAAATATCCCAGATTTGTGGAAGTTCATCTAAACTATGTGCTCTTAAAAACTTTCCTACTTTTGTAATATATTGATCTGGATTATCTAACATATGTGTTGGTACATCATGCGGTGTACTCATTTTCATTGAACGAAACTTATGTAATTTAAAATACTTTTTATTTTGTCCCATTCTTTTTTGAGTAAATAATACTGGACCTGGATCTTCTACTTTGATTGCGAGTGCTATCACTCCCATGATTGGACTTAATGCGACTAATCCACCAAAAGATAAGACAATGTCTATTCCTCTTTTGACGTATCTTTCATAGAACCCAGCCTGATGATTACTTTCACCAACTGCTTCAAGATGTCCCTTTACACCATCTGCATTTTCTTTATCTTCTTCACTTTCTACAAAATGTACTTTTTTACCTTCTAAAGGATTTTTTTCTTTAAGATCATCATCATATACAGACTGACCTTTTTTTAACTTAGCAAGAACCGTCATTCCAACAAAAGCAGTTGAAACAACTGCTGATGTCACTCCAACAGCTCTCTTTAATTTTCTTTTCGTCTCTTTTTTCATACTAAAAAAAACTGATATCCATACCAGTCTTCTCCTTCTCCTCCCTAACAAATTCATCATTACTATTAGCTGTTACAAGAGCTTGTCTAAAACCTCTTCTTACACTACCAGCCTCTAGCTTTTCAAAATCTTTAACTTTTCCTCCGGCTTCAACAATAGCACCTGCATTAACATGAACACACTTTCCAAGTGTGACATCATGATCAATGATTGTTCCAACTGAAACAATGGAACCTTTCTTTATTTTTGTATTAGCATTAACAATTGCTTGAGGTTCTACAACTGTTCCTGCTTCAATCAATGCACTACGTGAAATATAGGCTGTTGGATGAATTAAAACAGGAACCTGATATCCAAGTCGTTCTAATAAATCAATAAGTTCATTTCTTAATTTATTATTTCCAATACCAACAAAAGCATTTTGATACTCTTTAAAGTTTTCCAAATCTTTTATCTTTCCAATAGCATGACTATTATGATCATCAATAAAATCAATTCTTTCATAACCTAAATCTTGCGCTATTTCTTTAACAACTTGTCCATGACCTCCAGCTCCAATAATAAGTAAGCTTTTCATATCATCCTCCCCCTCTTTTAAATATAAAAAAAGAATATAGTTTACCTATCCAATAAGTATTTATATTGGACTAGATAAACTATATTCAAATAAGATGTACAGGCGGCTCCCCCTACGCTATACTTCTTTATTTTGCATTTCTATTCCTGCTTTTAATTTCTTATTTAAGAATTCAATATTCAGTACTGCTTCATGACTTTTCTTATCTACTGCAACGATATGTTCTTCTAGTTCTTTCAATGGCCCTTCAATGATTTTTGTTCTTCCTTTGACCTTGTATCCTTTTGACATTACCAAGATGTATTGTCTATTCAAAAGGATATCTAGAAGTTTTATCTCTTCTTTAGTTAATGCTGATACATCATCTTTCTTTAGTTCCCTGATGACTCCATCTCTTTCTTCTTTCATTAAAAGAAGAAATGTATCAAACTCTGTCTGATTCATTCTTGTTTTAATAAAGAGATAACCTGGAAACATATTCTGGATAACGATCTTATCTTTAGAACGTATATATCTTTCCATTCTTGGTATGAAGGCTTCCGTATCCTTTTTAAGATTGAATGTATGATAGAGCTTTTCTATCTTTAAGCTTTGACAGAACAGGACATAGTAGTTCATTATCTTTTTCCCTGTCTTTTCAAAGCTCTCTGTTTTAGACATTCAAAGATGCTTTGATAATCGTCACATACCTTCATTTTATTAATGAGTTCTATTTCATTGTCTTCTAGTTCCTTAATAGCAAAGTCCAGCATGTCTTTTAACAGTTCTTCATTTTCATTCATCAGTTTTTCTTTATCTTTATCCATAGGATCATACATACTTGTAAATACAGCCATTTGTTTTCTCCTTTTTTGACATTGAAACAAAAGCAGAAGTTTCAATGTTTGTAGGCATAATAAAAACCATAGATTATTAAATTCTACGGCTTTATTGGAGGTTCTATTTTATTAATTTGTTGTTTTTTAAAATCTAATGATGTATGTACATAACGATTAAGTGTAATATTAACATTAGCATGTCCTAATGTTTCACTTAACGTTTTTACATCAATATTTGTTTTAATACAATTTGTAGCATAGGTATGTCTTAATGTATGAAATGTAGCATCGATATCATTAGCTTTGCATATTTTCCTAAAATTTTTTTGAATAACTCTAGGATCCATAGGGATTTCTTTATTTGATAAAATAAAGAAATCTTTGTTATAAAGATCATTATATTTTTTTAAATATTCTGTTAAAAAATCAGGAAGTATCACACTTCGAATAGAACTTGTTGATTTTGGTTCTAAAATATAGAGCTGTGTTTTATGTTCCTGATTTTCACTTTTTAATCTTTGTACTGTTTTAGTTATAGAAATCATACTATTTTCTAAATCAATATCTTGGTACTACGTCAAGAAAAAGTACCAGTTAAACTGAAATATTTCATTTAGTTTA
>OLPG01002287.1_pt1 | contig 13896 bp, 10 predicted proteins | sample 1672311 | NCBI WGS metagenome assembly OLPG01 (sample SAMEA3136670, study PRJEB25190) | human gut metagenome | biome: human gut; feature: human-associated habitat; material: faeces | place: Austria | collected 2013
TGACAGCATCCCAGCCTTTCTTCTGGAAACTTCCCTCAATATAAGGTTCCCCGTCGCCAAGTTTACCGAGGACTTTTGTATCCTGATGTTTGCACCGCTTACAGGTGTAAGTTATAATTCCGTCAGTTTCTGTAGTTGGTTCTGTAGTGATAACGCCGCTGTCATAGTCATGGCCGTATGCGGAAATGGTGTATCCATAGGAAATTGTTTCATTACAGTCTTTACAGTAGGTATCTCCGCTATATCCGCTGGAAGTACAGGATGGAGAGGAGTAGTAGACTCCTACGGTATTTTTGTGTTCACATTCATTTCTGGTAATTGTGTAAGTGATTTTTTCTTCTTGGTAATTTCCTTTATCGTTGCCATTGTAAATTGCGGTAGCTTTAATGGGGGTTCCAACCTGCAATTCTTGCTCAGGTTTAACATTTTCATTCCATATCCAGCCAGTAGGAGGAAGATTGGGAATTTCGCTGATCTTTTTATAGGACCATGGAACGAATTTTGTGGTTTCGGACGTATAGCCGGGTGCTTTGATTGTTGCCTGCTTTGGACCATATATCTCTGTAGTATAATTATCTTTGCTGATTTTTACCCATACTTTTGTATTTGAGGCATCTGCTACTGTTTTTACGTTTGGACAGGTTGAACTCCAAATAGTAGTTTCGTTTGGACTTTCTGTCGAATATTCCACATTACTGCCATCTGGAAAGATGCCCGTTATAACTGGGTGTTCATCTCCGTCATATATTTTATTATATGCTGTAATTTCAATGGAATTTTCATCAAATGTTGCAGGATTAATCGTGAAAGTCCAAGACGCATCTGCAAAACGGTTTCCTGCTATATTTGCCGTTACGGTATAAGTTCCTGCATTGATAGCCCCATTTGGTTGCGGAACACCATTTTCATAATAGGACAGTTTAATCTCATCTTTTATATCTTCAATATTACATTCTAAAGGGGCTTGCGCTGTTCCATTATATGTTAAATTTGGTGAGGAAAGGATAAAGTCATTATTTGTAATAGGCTTGAATGTATTACTATTACTAGTTTCTTCAAAATAATAGGTCTGTTTTTTATTTCCGACAGCAATAGTGTGTGTTTCACCGGTTAGCCATGCGTACAGCCTTTTATCATTAGGATCGACTGCCTTGTGATCCTGGGGGTTCCATAGCGTAGAAGTTTCATCAACATCAATTATTATTACATTCTCAGAATCTGGATTTTCAATAGTACAACAGTAAACCTTTTCCCCTTGGTCATTTGTTGGGGCGCTGGACACGGAAGAGGCTTTTACCGAGCCGCCATTAATAGTAATCTGGTTACTACTGATGTCTTTTTTCGTCTTATCCGCGGAAGATGCAGTTACCGAGCCGCCATTGATAGTAAGTGAACCACTTTCGATACCAGTTCCGAGTGTGGAAGAGGCTTTTACCGAGCCGTTTTCGATAGTAAGTGAATTACTTTTGATACCAGTTCCGGATGTGGAAAATGCTTTTACCGAGCCGCCATTGATAGTAAGTGAATCATTTTCGATACCAGTTCCGGATTGGGAAGAGGCGTCTACCGAGCCGCCATTGATAGTAAGTGAACCATTTTTGATACCAGTTCCGGATAGGGAAGAGGCGTCTACCGAGCCGCCATTGATAGTAAGTGAATCACTTTCGATACCAGTTCCGGATGTGGAATATGCAGTCACCGATCCGCCATTAATAGTAAGCCGCTTAGTACAGATGATGCCGGGGCATTGCTCGGAAGATACAGTTAAACTGCCACTATTGTTTTGGGAATTAATTGTAGGGAAAGAAAAAGGAGCCATATTCAAAGCTGCTACGTCTTTTTGAGAGCTTTGCGTTTTTAGGAAGTTGTTATTTTCTAAATATATATTGACGTCGTCGACAGAGCGTATGTCCAGTGCTGGCACTGAGTCAGCAACAATATATACATTGTTCAGATAAATATTAATTCCACGAGAAATCCCAGATCCAATGCAAATGGGGACTGTGGTCGGAGAATTGTCACCACTACCTATAAATCTGTACGAACCTTCAGAAGTTATTAGTAATTGATTAATATGATCGTTATAATATTTTTTGTATTCAGAGGAGTTAGTATCATTTAAATTAATTTCTATAAGATTCGTTCCGTCTGCAGTAGCCGGCATAACATTTGCTTCATTGCTAAATTCAGGTACACTTTCGGAACTGAACACAGATAATTCATCTTCTGTTTCTTCTGTTACTTCCTGATTATCATCGGTGAAGATTTCAGGAGTTTCTTCAGTTACCTCTTCCAGATTCCCGGAAGTAAATTCCCCCGCAAATATAGTCTGGGGGGACATGTTTGTGGAACACAGTGCAAGTGCCATAACCCCGGCTAATAATTTCTTTCTCATAAAGATCGCCTCCCTGTTATAAAATATATGTTTATAGGGATATTATACATTATGGAATGAAATTATATAATGCCCGTTAGAAGGCAAAAAAGTGCCTTTTTGCTATTATTTATTTACAAATGGTTTCAATTCTTCGCGTTTTTCTATATCCAACAGATGGAAAATGCGGGAAAGATAATGTTTGATCGTATTGGGGGACAAAGACAGTTGTTCTGCGATTTCCTGATTGGTCCAGCCTTTGCTTGCGAGCATGGCTATGGAGTATTCCATAGGCGTCAGTTTATCTGTAACAGAGGACTGAAGCTGTGGGTTATGAATAGCCATCCAACCACGACTGAAGGCAATAACTGCCTGGGAAAGCTGTCTGTAACTCTCCGGTTCTGCAGGTTTGATGCAGGCTTCAATCTGTCCAAGCATTAAACCATGATGTTCGATAAACGGTTCCAGAAATCCATCCGGTTTTGCCATGTTCCATGCTTTTATCAGAGCTTCTCTGGCCTCATCCTGCTGCTTCAGGTTGATCAGACACATAATGATCACGCAGTAGAGATATTCCATGGCAACGGGATAGCAGCCGTCAAGCATCAGAAAAACAGACTGGCATAATCCCAGTGCCCGTTTATATTCTTTGTGAAGATAAGCGTTATGAGCGAGTACATAAACAGCATAGGCGCGAAGCCCTGATGGTAAAGATGGCAGAAAATCCTGAGAGGAGGAAGTCCGTCTGTGGGAAGATGCATCAGTACCATGGCCAGATAGTTGGCAAAAACACAGGAAGCCATGATTCCTTTTGGTGCAGAACTGTCTTTTGCAACAAGAAGACATTCCTGAATATTTCTGAATCCCATTCTGGAGGCAGATGGATTTCCAAGAGTAAGATTGGAAAAAGAATATAAAAGTGCTGCGGACAGGCGCAGACAGAGATCCTTGTCCTGGAGGTAAAGTTCCGCAATATTTCTGCATTCTTCTGCACGTCCCGAGAAATAATATAATTCAGCCTGTGCAATCTGCCGTTGATCCAAATCCTGAAAATTGTCTACAGTAGCCTGTGCCTGTCCGGGAGTAAAAGAACTGTTCATCAAGGGCATAAGACGGGAAAGAGCAGAATCCTGAAAATTATCTGATGAATTCATTATAAAAACACATCCTTATTATAATAGTAACAAACCGGAACCGGTATCAGCGTAAACAGTCCGGTGTAAATATGAGAATTAAAATGAAGCCCTGTCTGGCAGTGCAGCGGGCTTCATTATTGTCCGTTAAGGAAATATATAAATTAACATCCTCTTGATTTCATAAAGTCAAGAACCTCTTCTTTGGTGGACATAACGCGAAGAGCACCCTTGCGTGTGGTGATCAGAGAAGCTGCCGCATTTGCGAATGTGAGCAGTTCTTTTAAGTTCTCTTCTGTCAGATTGTCCAGACCATGTTCCAGAACATAGTTTAAGGAACTTGCGCAGAAGGTATCGCCTGCACCTGTTGTCTCGATAGTCTTTTCCTGAAGGAAAGGAGCAGCCTCTACTTTCATGTCTTTGTAGTAAGCGCGGCTTCCGTCTTTTCCAAGTGTGATAAGGATAAGCGGAATGTTGTATTTCTCTTTCAGAAGTGCGGCACCTTTGTCATAGTCTGTAGTTCCGAACAGGAATTCAACTTCGTTATCTGAGATTTTCAGAATATCGCATTTGCCAAGGCCGTATTCGATCTCTGCCTTTGCGTCATCCAGAGATTTCCATAATGGTGGACGAAGGTTCGGGTCGAAGCTGATGATACATCCGGCTTCTTTTGCAACGTCGATGGCATAGCGGGTTGCCTCGCGTACTCCTTCGTGAGTGGAAGAAAGTGTTCCGAAGTGGAAGATTCTGGAATCTCTGATCAGGTCTTCCTGGATTTCGTCTTTGGTAAGCATCATATCTGCACCCGGGTTACGGTAGAAGGAGAAATCTCTGTCTCCGTCAGGATAAGTATGTACAAAGGCAAGTGTTGTGTGTACCTCGTTGTCGATCACAAGGTTGCGGGTGTCGATCCCTACTTCCTCTACGGCATTCTTAAGCTGGGTTCCGAACATGTCGTTTCCGACTTTGCCGATGAATGCAGTTTTTTTGCCAAGCTTTTCAAGCATTGCAAGCACGTTGCATGGAGCACCGCCCGGATTGGCTTCCAGCATCGGATTCCCCTGTGCGCTGCTTCCGTTTTCAGTAAAGTCAATCAATAATTCGCCTAATGCGGTTACGTCAAAGGCTTTGTTTCCCATTTTGTATCCTCCTTGTTGTGATGGAAAGAAGCATAGTATCCGGAACAAGATTCTTTCCATAGTTAATAACATAAATTTAGCGCAGGAAAGGGAATTTGTCAAACAATTTTCTTTATTTTTTTGTGCAAAGATGCTAAAATAAACATAACTTGATTTGTTATTGTTTACAGGTGACGTTTAATGTACCATAAATACGCTGCCGGTAAGGGTAACCGATCATCGTATTTCTGACAATCGGGGAGGTAACGCAGCTATGGACGAAAAAGTATACGGCTATATGGACTGGCCGAGGATTGAAGCTATTGTGTATGGAGAGGAAACTGCTCCCAGAGATGTGATGGGACCAAGGATCACACAGGACGGAGTTCTTATTCAGGGATTTTTTCCTGATGCAGAGGAAGTCAGTGTGATCAGCGGAAAGAAAACCTATGTCTGCGAGAAAGAGGATGAGGCCGGATATTTTGCAGTATTGCTTCCTGTACGCAAGGTGCCGGAATACAGATTTCTTATAAAAATGGGAGAGACAGAGACAGAATGTTATGATCCCTATGCTTTTCCATGCCAGATCACAGAGGAAGAGGAGAAGGCTTTCTGCGCAGGTGTTTATTATGAGGCATATAAGAAGCTGGGCGCTCATCCTGTGGAGATTAAAGGAGTGAAAGGTACTCTTTTTGCTGTCTGGGCTCCGAACGCAGTGAGCGTAAATATCGCAGGTGATTTTAATGGATGGATCGGACGTGCGACTATTATGCATCGTATGCCTATGTCCGGTATCTTTGAGCTGTTTGTACCCGGGGTAGAGGCAGGGACACATTATAAATATGAAATTAAAGTCAAAGGCGGCGAAGTTCTGTTAAAGGCTGATCCTTATGGGAACAGTGCAGACCATGATCCTGAGGGAGCATCTGTGGTAGCAGATGTAAGTGCTTTTCAGTGGAATGACGGAGACTGGATGAAAGAGCGTCACAGATTTGATGACAGGAAACAGCCGGTTTCTATATACGAAACATCTCTGGAGGAATGGAAATCCGCTGAGGAGCTGGTGGAATTTCTGGCAGAGGAAGATTTTACCCATGTGGAACTCCATCCTGTGATGGAATACCTGGATGATATTACAGGTGGTTATTCTACATATGCATATTATGCACCTACTTCCAGATTTGGAAGCGTGGCGGATTTTCAGAAGCTGGTAGATGAGCTGCATCAGGCGGGGGTCGGTGTGATTCTGGACTGGACACCTGCACAGTTCCCGCGTTATGCCTCCGGTCTGGAGAAATTTGACGGAACACCTCTTTATGAGAGACAGAATCCGGCAGAGGCCATTCATCCGTTCTGGGGAACATTGCTCTATAATTACGGAAGCCCTATGGTGAAGGATTTCCTGATCTCCAATGCCTGCTTCTGGGCTGAGGTCTACCATGCTGATGGTCTGCGTATGGATGATGTGGATGCCATGCTGTATCTGGATTATGGCAGAAATCCGGGAGAGTGGACACCTAATATTTACGGAACCAATGAAAATCTGGATGCTCTGGAATTTCTGAAGCATCTGAATTCTGTGATAAAGGAGAGAAATCCCGGATTGCTTTTAGTTGCTCAGGAGAACGGACTCTGGCCGGAGCTGACAGACAGTGTGGAGAATGACCATCTGGGATTTGACTATAAATGGAGTGGCGGATGGACAAAAGATCTGCTTGAATATCTGAGCAAGGATCCTATTGAGAGAAAGAATTACCATGATCAGCTGACTATGTCCATGCTCTATGCATACTGCGAACATTATATTCTGACGCTTGGCAGCAGGGATGTTGGTACATTGAAGGATTTCGCGGATAAGCTGCCGGGAAGTGAAGAACAGAAGAATGCGCAGATCAGAGAGGCTTATGCTTATATGATGCTTCATCCGGGATGCAAGATGATGGCACCGGATAAAGATATGCCGAAAGAACTGGAGGTATTTGTCAAAGACCTCAATAATATGTATCTTGCTCATCCTGCACTTTATCAGCTGGATGATGAATATGATGGATTTGAATGGGTTCAGCTGATGAAGTATGAGGAGAATGTGATCGCATTCATGAGAAAGACAGAGAAACCGGAAGAAACTATTCTGGCTGTCTGCAATTTCGCGGCAATCCCATATGAAAACTACAATGTGGGAGTTCCTTTTGCCGGCAAATATAAAGAAATCTTTAACAGTGATGATAAAAAGTATGGTGGTAATGGTGTAGTAAATACGAGAGTTAAAGCAGCGAAGAAGGCTGAGTGTGATGAGAGAGAGTATTCCATCACATTGAAGCTTCCGGCACTTGGCGTGGCAGTCTTTACCTGCACTCCGGAAGAAACTGAGAAAAAGCCTGCTGCCGAGCACAGCCAGATCAAGAAATCCATCACCAAGACAAGAACTGTACGAAAGGCTGCCGGGAAAACAAAAGCGGCTGTAAAAACCGCAGTGAAACCGGTGACGAAAAAGGTGACAAAAGAAGCACCCCAAATAGTGAATAAAACGGAGGAGAAAATACCGGTCAAAAAGGACTTGACAGAGAAGAAATAATATTATAAACTAAATGCTGTGGCTGTCAGAATTATCAATTTCTGACAGATTACAGCATAAGCTGAAATAGCTCAGTCGGTAGAGCACTTCACTCGTAATGAAGGGGTCGTGAGTTCGAGTCTCATTTTCAGCTTGTTTAAAAAGCTTCTAAAACTAAGAGTTTTGGGAGCTTTTTGTATGACAATAGAATTTCATATTTTATTGTATAAATCTGAAGGGAGGAAAGGCAATGGCAGAAGAAAAGAAAATTGTATGTATGGTAACTTCATACAAAAAAGGAACCATTGCTGTTTCCCATGCAGGAGTGCGTTCTGACTGGATGGAGCAGGACGGACCAGCAGATTGTGTAAGAGAGAAGATATTTGCCGTTGGATGGAAAATTCGTCCAGGGGCTGTTTTTGCTTATAGAAAAACAACAGAGAGATACGGACATTATCTGATCAGCGGGTTGTAAAATCCTCAGGTATGTGTCTGTATCTTTTTGTACTTATACAAATATATGAGTATTTAACTGTAAAACAGTCGCTTATGTGGAATTTTATAACTAAAAGCAGATGATTTTATCTGTCTGATCTCACAGGAAAGGAGAATACTATTGCCGGATATTTTACTGGAATTAAAGAATATAAAAAAGAGTTTTACTCCCGGGGAAGATGTTCTGGATGATATCTGTCTTACTGTTGCCAGAGGAGAATTTGTCACTCTTCTTGGTTCATCCGGATGCGGTAAGACTACTACGTTGCGTATTATTGCTGGTCTGGAACAGACAGACAGTGGAAGTGTATGGATCAATGGTCAGGATGTGACAAAACTGCCTCCTGATAAACGGGATGTAAATACTGTATTTCAAAATTATGCTCTTTTTCCGCATATGAATGTGGCGGAAAACATAGGGTATGGACTGAAGCTGCGAAAAGTTCCCAGAGGAGAGATCAAAAAGAAAGTCGCACAGATGCTGGAACTGGTGCAGCTTGAAGGATATGAAAAAAGAAAGCCTTCCGAACTCTCGGGCGGTCAGAAACAGAGAGTTGCCATTGCGAGAGCACTGGTGAATAATCCCAAAGTACTGCTTCTGGATGAGCCGCTGGGAGCACTGGATCTGCAGCTTCGCCGTGCGATGCAGATAGAACTGAAGCATCTGCAGAAGAAACTGGGAATTACATTTATCTATATCACTCATGATCAGGAAGAAGCTATCAATATGTCTGACAGGATCGCGGTGATGAGGGACGGACGTATTGAGCAGATCGGAACACCGGATGAGATCTATAATCATCCAAAGACCAGTTATGTAGCAACATTTGTAGGAAATGCCAATATCCTGCATGGAGTTGCAGAGAGTATTCAGGGAGAGAATGCAATCGTAAAAATTGGAAATGACAGGGTAATTGTAAAGCTTGAAACAAGTCAGCAGGATACAGGGGATACAAGGGCAAAACAATACCTGGCAGCCGGAGAAAAAGTAACTCTGGCTGTGAGAAGCGAAAATATATTGTTACAGGAAACTGCTGTAATCGGTGATACCGGTACAGATTACAGAGACGCTGTTGATATAAGTGTGGCAGACGGAAGTCTGGATGCACATAATAAGAATAGTGTATCAGGTTTACAGGCGACTGTTACAGAGAAGAATTTCGCAGGAGGTCAGCTTCGTGTAACTCTGAAGCTGAGTGATGGTACACAGTTGATCGCCAGCAGATACGGAATCGACGCATCCGTCGCAGAAGGCCAGACAGTGAGATGCAGTTTTCTGCCGACAGATGCAGTACTGGTAGACAGGGAGGACATTCATGAAGAAGCGTAGAAACCGTTCTGACAGTTCTGCATGGATGGCACTTCCACTGTACATTTTTACTATTGTGTTTGTAGTATGCCCCCTTATCTATATGGTGGCGCTGAGTTTTGCTACGCCGTCCAGAGGATTTGGGGTGACCTGGAAATTTACGCTGGACAATTACAGAAATATTCTGGAACCTGTATACCTGAATACATTTGTGGAATCACTGAAACTGGCATTTACCAGTACGATAGTGATCGCTTTGATCGGCTATCCGTTCGGGTATTTCATGGCGAGGCTGCCGGAGCACAGAAAGAAAAAGGCACAGCTTCTGTTGTCTACGCCGTTCTGGGTAAATTCCCTGATCCGTCTGTATGGCTGGATCATTATTCTGCAGAAAAAAGGACTTTTGAACTTTGTATTGATGAAACTCGGGATCATTGAGAAACCGCTGTCCATCCTGTACAGCTATCCGGCAATTGTGATCGGTATGATTTATGTGCTTCTCCCGTTTATGATCATGTCTGTATACTCCAGCGCAGAGAAGCTGGACTGGTCTTATGTGGAGGCTGCCAGAGATCTTGGGGCATCCAGACTGCAGGCATTTTTTACTATAACACTGAAGCTTACACTGCCTGGGCTGCTTTCAGGTGTGATCCTGACTTTTGTGCCATCCATGGGACTGTTTTTTATTGCAGATATTCTGGGCGGAAATAAAGTGGTACTTGTGGGAAGTCTGATCCAGGATCAGATGACAAGAGGAAGTAACTGGCCCTTTGCAGCAGCACTTGCTGTGGTGATGATGGTACTTACAACTGTACTGATCATGATTTACAGGAAAGTGACAAATGCCAGAGAACTGGAGGGAATCGGATGAAAAAGAATTCAAGATTTGCCGGATTTTATATGGGGCTGATTTTCTTCCTGATGTATCTCCCTATTGCAGTAGTGATCGTTTTCTCATTTAATGAATCCAAACTGCCGGTGAAATTTACAGGCTTTTCCCTGAAATGGTATCAGGAACTTTTCCATGACAGAGCAATGCTGGAAGCACTGGTGAACAGTCTGATCCTTGGGGTATTAAGCTGTCTGGTTAGTGCAGTGATCGGTACTCTGGGTGCAGTTGGGTTATCAAGGATTCACTGGAAGTCAAAAGGGGCGCTGGAATACATTTCCATATTGCCGTTAATGATACCGGAGATCATCCTTGGTATGGTGCTGATGGCATTCTTTTATATGCTGAACCTGCCCTTTGGCATGCTGACACTGTTAATAGGCCATACGGTATTCTGTGTGCCCTATATTCTGATGGAAGTGAAGGCAAGACTGGCAGGCATGGATCCGGCACTGGAAGAGGCAGCCAGAGATCTGGGGGCAGGACCGTTCAGGGCTTTCCGGGATATTACGCTGCCCTTAATTATGCCGGCGGTAATTTCAGGTTCGCTGCTTGCGTTTGCCATGTCTATGGATGATGTGGTAATAAGTATTTTTGTAAACGGACCGCGTCTGTCTACGCTGCCGATCAAGGTGTACACACAGCTGAAAACAGGAGTGACGCCGGAGATCAATGCGTTGTGTACCATTCTGCTGGCAGCTACACTGATTATTTTTATTGTTTATTCACTGATAACAAAGAAGAAAAAATAAATGATATAGCTTTTAGGAACATTCTGAACAGCCGGTCAATGCTTTTGGAACAGCCGGATTATAAAAAACAGAGAAAAATACATTCAGAGGAAGGAAAAGATGATGAACAAACTGATTGAGTTAAAAAATCTGACCAAGAATTTTGATGATCAGCAGGTTTTGCGCGGCATCAATCTGGATATTTACGAAAAGGAATTCCTGACGCTTTTGGGACCCAGCGGATGCGGAAAGACAACCACCCTTCGAATCATTGCAGGCTTTGAAGAACCAAGTGACGGAGAAGTACTGTTTAACGGGATTGAGATTTCCAAGCTTCCCCCGTACAAGAGAGAGGTTAATACTGTGTTTCAGAAGTATGCTCTTTTTCCTCATTTAAATGTGGCGGAGAACATCGGTTTCGGGCTGAACCTGAAGAAAGTCGATAAAACTGTCATCGCCCAGAAGGTGGAGCGTATGCTGAAGATGGTTGGTCTGGAAGGCTTTGGGAAAAGAGATGTAACTCTGCTCTCCGGTGGACAGCAGCAGCGAGTGGCCATTGCCAGAGCTCTGGTAAATGAGCCGAAGGTTCTGCTTTTAGATGAGCCCCTGGGTGCACTGGATGCAAAGATCCGTAAACAGATGCAGGTAGAATTAAAGAAGATCCAGCAGGAAGTTGGTATCACTTTCATTTATGTTACCCATGACCAGGAAGAAGCCCTGTCCATGTCAGATACGGTTGTTGTTATGAATAACGGTGAGATTCAGCAGATTGGCTCTCCTACAGATATCTACAATGAGCCGGAAAACCGTTTTGTTGCAGGCTTTATCGGTGAATCCAATATTATCGAGGGAACCATGATCCGTGATTATCTGGTTGCTTTTGACGGATTTGAGTTTGAATGTGTGGATAAGGGATTTGAGGATAATGAAGAGATTGAAGTTGTATTAAGACCTGAGGATCTGGATATCGTAGATCCCGGTCAGGCAAAGATCAGGGGAATCGTGCGCAATATTACCTTCAAGGGCGTGCATTATGAGATCCTGATCGAGACAGAGCTTCGTACTTATATGGTTCATACCACAGATTATGCGGAAGTCGGAAGGGAAGTGGGACTGAAATTCGGGCCTGAAGACATCCATGTTATGTGTAAGATGGGAAGCTACTGATGAAACAGTACAGAAATCTTATCAAACCATATCTTGTGTGGGCATTTGTGGTCATTGTCATCCCGCTGATACTGATCGCATTATATGCATTTACAGAAGATGGAAACGAGGTGCTGACGTTCTCCTTTACCCTGGAGAATTTCCGCAAATTCCTGGAAGCTACGTATATGAGCGTTATTTTCAAGTCCTTTAAGCTTGGAATCCTGACGACGGTCATCTGTCTGGGACTTGGCTATCCGCTGGCATATATTATTTCCAAATGTCCGGAAAAATCCCAGAGTCTTCTGATCCTGCTGGTAACTATTCCGGAATGGATCAATATGCTTCTGCGTACCTATGCATGGATGAACCTGCTGTCAGACAATGGTATCATCAACCATTTGCTTGGATTACTGGGGATTTCCCCGGTGACAATGATGTATACGGACTTTTCCGTAGTGGTTGGTCTGGTCTGTAACTTTATGCCATTTATGATCATCCCGATCCACACATCCCTGAGCAAGATGGATAAATCCTTTATCGAGGCTGCCTATGACCTGGGTGCAAATAAATTCCAGACCTTCACAAAGGTTATCTGGAAATTGTCCATCCCCGGCGTGCTCAATGGAATCATGATGGTATTCCTGCTGTCTATTTCCACATTCGTTATTCCGAAACTTCTCGGAGGCGGACAGTACATGCTGATCGGTAACCTGATCGAGTCTCAGTTTATCTCTGTTGGCGACTGGAACTTCGGAAGTGCGATTTCTCTGATTCTGGCTGTGCTCATTCTGATCTTTATGAGCCTGATGAAGAAGATGGATAAAGATGAATAAGGGAGGACGGCATGAAACGTAATAATAAATTTTTCTCAATGTTATATGTAGTACTCTGCCTTGCTTTCTTTTACCTGCCGATCCTGGTGACGATGATCTTTTCCTTTAACTCATCCAAGTCACTGACCAGATTTACAGGCTTTTCCCTGCGCTGGTATCAGGAACTTCTCGGTAACGGGGAAGTAATTAAGGCAGTTTATGTATCTGTTACCATTGCGATCATTGCGACCATTGTTTCTACAATACTTGGAACCATTACAGCGATCGGTTTATCCAAATCAAAGAAGGTAATCAAGGAACTGCTTTTGAATATTAATAATATCCCTATCCTGAATCCTGAGATCGTAACTGCCATCAGCCTGATGCTGTTGTTCTCTTCTCTGGGATTTCGAAAAGGGTATCTGACTATGCTGCTGGCACATATTGCATTCTGTACCCCGTATGTAATTACCAGCGTTTATCCGAAGGTAAGGGCTCTGGATCCGAATATGGCAAATGCTGCCATGGACCTTGGGGCAACACCTTTTCAGGCTCTGACAAAGGTTATCGTGCCGATGATCAAAGAGGGTATTTTCGCAGGCGCGCTGCTTGCATTTACCATGTCATTTGATGATTTCGTTATTTCCTATTTCGTATCAGGAAATGGTGTAAAGAATATCTCTATTGTTGTATATAATATGACAAAGCGTATCAATCCGACGATCAATGCTTTGTCAACCATCGTGATCGTAGTCATCATCGTGGTACTGCTTTTGTCCAATCTGCTTCCGAAGTTTAAGAATAAAGCCAGAAAGCTGAACAGGAAAGCAGTAAAAATTGTCTCTGTAGTTCTGGTTGTTGCCGTTACGGCAGGGCTGATCAAATGGGGATTCGTGGCGCAGTCCACTCATGTGCTGAAAGTTTACAATGCAGGAGAGTACATGGATCTTTCCCTGCTGGAGGATTTCGAAAAAGAATATGATTGTACCATCGTATACGAGACTTTTGAGTCAAATGAGATGATGTACACCAAGCTTTCAAGCGGTGAGACTTATGATGTGCTGATCCCGTCTGATTACATGATTGAGAGACTGATCAAAGAAGAATATCTGCAGGCACTTGACTGGAAAGAAATTCCGAATAAGAAAAATCTGCTGAATGATGTCATGAACCAGAGCTATGATCCGGGCAACCGTTATTCCTGTCCGTATTTCTGGGGAACAGTAGGAATCCTTTATGATAAGACAGTAGTAGATGAGGCTGATCTGAAAGATGGCTGGAATCTTCTGTGTAATCCGAAATATAAAGGAAATATTTACATGTATGATTCTG
>OLPG01002296.1_pt1 | contig 13845 bp, 9 predicted proteins | sample 1672311 | NCBI WGS metagenome assembly OLPG01 (sample SAMEA3136670, study PRJEB25190) | human gut metagenome | biome: human gut; feature: human-associated habitat; material: faeces | place: Austria | collected 2013
GCTGCACCGGGAGGGGCAGAACGGGATGCCGATATAGAGGCTGTAGGTCTTGGGCGCACTGCCTGCTTTCAGGATAGGCTCCTGCAAGTCCGCGATGGCCTTGGCCATGCCGTATTTTTCGGGCGAGCAGTCGAAGCGCTTGAGGAAGAAATCGTCGATTTCCTCTTCCGTCCAGCCTGCGGCCCGCTTGTCGTGGACAAGGCGCACCGGGCGGACGCCGGTCATCTTGCCCCAGGGCGGGCGGATACCCGTCCAGCTGCGCAGCAGGTCATAGGTCAGGCTGGCCAGCGCAAATTCCGGCGTCTCGCCGCCCTCTTCCACGGGAATGGGCAGAGGTGCTTCGGCGGTCTGGCTCTTGCCGCCCTGCCGCACCATGGCCCAGAGCTTGTCAGGCCGCTTCTCGGCCCAGACGCAGTCTGCGCCGTCCTCGGGCGGGGTGAGGGTGAGCGGGGCCATTGGGTAGAACAGGCGGACGAGGTGCTCCACCTCGTAGCCCGAGCCGAGGCCCGTGATATAGATATTCATGTGAAATCCCGCCTTTTTATGCGTTTCTCAGCGCATTTTTGATATAGAAGTTGGTGGCTACCTCCTGCCCGAAGGTGGAGAAATCGCCGTGGCCGGGCAGCACCTGCGCCTCGGCCGGGACGGGCAGGGCCGCGAACTTGCGCAGGCTCTCGTCCATCTTCCGGCTGTCGCCGCCCTCAAGGTCGGTGCGGCCGATGCTGCCCTGAAAGACCGTATCGCCCACGAAGAGATAGTTTTCGCACAGCAGCACCACGCTGCCCTCAGTGTGACCGGGGGTGTGCCAGACAGTGAAGCTCAGCTCGTCGAGGGGGATGACCTCGCCCTCTTCGTAGCCGCTGTCCGAACCCTTGAGGGGCAGCAGCTGGGTCCCCCGACAGTCGACGAGCTCACAGTAGAGCTTTGCGCCCCACTCGCGGCTCAGGACCCCCGCACTGCCCACATGGTCGTAGTGGCCGTGGGTGCAGAGGATAAGGCTCAGCTTGCCGCCGTGCTCCTTTAAGATCTTATCGTACTCCTGCACCTCGGCGGCGGGGTCGATGACCACCGCATTGCCTGCGTCCGAGATGAGCAGGAAACTATTGGTGTAAAACGGCGCAGGGCCGACCAGATGAAATGCCTTCATGGTTTATTTTTCTCCTTTATGCCACTCGTCGGTGTCGATGACGATGGTGCAGGGGCCTTCGTTGACCAGCGACACCTGCATATCCGCGCCGAACTCGCCGTGCTGGACATCCTTGAGGCCCTGCTTGTTCATCTCAGCGAGGAACAGCTCGTAAGCGTCCACAGCCAGCGGCGGTCTTGCCGCCTTGATGAAGCTGGGACGGAAGCCCTTCTTCGTGTCGCCGTAGAGGGTGAACTGACTCACCACCAGTGCAGAGTACCCGAGGTCCTTTGCGCTGAGGTTCAGCTTGTCGTTTTCGTCCTTGAAAATGCGCAGGCCCGCGCATTTTTCAGCCAGTTTCGGCACGATGTCGAGAGTATCGGTGTCCTTGACGCCCAGCAGAATGACGAGGCCAGGGCCGATGGGGCGCGGCTCGCCGCCGTTGACCCGGACGCTGGCCGAGGATACGGCCTGAATGACTGCACGCATATTAGCTCCTTGTTACCTTGAGCACATCCTTGACTTTGGACAGACGGGCCACGACCCGGTTGAGGTGCTCTGTATTGTTGATGCCGATGGTCAGGCTGATGACGGCACAGTTGTTCTCCACCTGACGGGCGTTCATGGCGTAGATGGGGACGCGGATGTCAGCCAGCGCGGCCAGCACATCGGACAGCAGCTCGTTGCGGTTGAGGGCGATGATCTCCAGACCGGCCTTGTAGCTGTCCTTGACGCTGTCGGCCCAGTAAGCCTTGACCCAGCGGGGGGCGTTGGAGGGGTCTTTCATGCTGGACACCGCGTTGGCGCAGCTCTGCTTGTGGATGGAGACGCCGAAGCCCCGGGTGATGAAGCCCACGATGGGGTCGCCGGGCAGGGGCGAGCAGCACTTTGCAAACTTGATGGGGGTGTTATCGAAGCCCTCCACCACTACGCCGTCAGTGGCGTGGACGCGGCTCAAATCGACCTTCGGCAGATCTTCCACCGACTTGTTCTCAGCAGCCTCGGCGGCCTTGAGCTTCTGCCACTCCTCTTTGAGCTTGGGCAGGCAGTTGGCGATGGTCATGCCGCCGTAGCCGATGGCAGCGTAAATTTCCTCCGCGTTGTTCTGGCGCAGACGACGGCTGCAGCTGCCCACGAACTCATCCAGCTGGTCGTCGGGGATGAATATCATCTCCCGGCGCAGCTCTTTGGCCAGCGCGTCGCGGCCCTGCTGGATGTTCTCCTCCCGGCGCATCTTCTTGAACCAGTTGCGGATCTTGCTCTTGGCCTCGCTGGTGCGCACGATCTTGAGCCAGTCGCGGCTGGGGCCCTTGTCCGCCGGGCCGAGGATGACCTCGATGATCTCGCCGGTGGACACGATGTGGTCGATGGGCACCATGCGGTTGTTCACCTTGCAGCCCACCATACGGTTGCCCACCGCCGAATGGATGGCGTAGGCAAAGTCGATGCAGGTGGCACCGGTGGGCAGGTTGATCACATCGCCCTTGGGGGTGAAGGCAAACACTTCCTCCGGCAGCAGGTCGCTCTTGAGGTCATGCAGCAGGTTGCCGGAATCCTCGCTGACGCGCTGGTTTTCCAGCAGCTGGCTCACCCAGGCCAGACGCTCGTCCAGCTTGTCGTGGCCGCCCAGGCCCTCCTTGTACTTCCAGTGTGCGGCAACGCCGTACTCGGCCTGCTCGTCCATGGCACGGGTGCGGATCTGCACCTCGAAGGGGATGCCCTCGTGGCCGATGACCGTGGTGTGCAGGCTCTGGTAGCCGTTGGGCTTGGGGGTGGAGATATAGTCCTTGAAGCGGTTGGGCAGCGGGTGGTACATATCGTGGATGAGGCCCAGGGTGCTGTAGCACTCGGCCAGACTGTCCAGAATCACACGAACGGCGTAAATATCGTAGATCTCATCAAAGGACTTGTTCTGCATGATGGTCTTGCGGTAGATGCCGTAGATGCTCTTGACCCGGCGCTTGATGGTGGCACCCTCGATGCCGCTCTCGATCAGGCGGCGCTCGATGACGCCGGACACCTTGGCCAGAAACTCCTCCCCGGCCCGCTCGCTCAGCATCTTGCTGATGTCCTCGTAACCCACGGGGTCGAGGTAATGCAGGCTGCGGTCCTCCAGCTCTTCCTTCACGTTCAGGATGCCCAGCCGGTTGGCGATGGGGGCATACACCTCCATGGTCTCCCGGGCCTTGTCGCGGCGCTTCTGCTCCGGCCAGGCGTCACCGGTGCGCATATTGTGCAGCCGGTCGCACAGCTTGATGATCATCACGCGCACGTCGCGGCTCATGGCCAGCAGCATCTTACGCAGGTTTTCGGCCTGCAGCTCCTCGATGTTGGAGAACTGGATCTTGGTCAGCTTGGTGACGCCGTCCACCATCTGGGCCACCTCGGAGCCGAACTGTGCGGTCAGGTCGTCCAGGGTGGTGGGGGTGTCCTCCACCACATCGTGCAGCAGGGCGGCGGCGATGCTCTCGGAGTCCATGCCCAGATCCAGCACCAGACGGGCCACGGCCAGCGGGTGGCAGATATAGGGTTCGCCGCTGCGGCGGCACACGCCCTTGTGGGCGTCATTGGCAAGGTTATAGGCCTTTTCGATCATGTCCATATCGTAGGCCCTGCCGCTGGCCTTGATGGCCTCACAGAGTTTCTCCCAGGTCACGATCTCCGGGCGCACCTCGGAGGGCAGAGCACCTTCCGGGGCATCTGCCGGCTGTGCTGTAGCGGCCACGGTGGCCGTCTCCTGCACCGGCTGGTGCAGGTGGGTCTTGGCCGAATACGAATCCTCCTCCCGCACCGGGGCGGGGGCAGGCAGTTTCTTTCCCTCAGGCATTTACATTCCCTCCAAACATTTCAGGATCGGGGCGTCGGCAAGGTTTTTCTTGCCGGCCGTGGGCACCAGCTCCCACACTTTGGCTCCGCCCTTTTCTGCGGCAGCGATCAGCCCCACCTGTTCCAGTGCCGTGACCGCCACCAGCGTTTTGCCGGTATTTTCTTCTCCCAGCTTCGCGCACAGGGGCTGCAGATCTTCCGCGTGCCAGCGGCGGGCCTGCAGCTCCCGGTATACCGCGATGATATCGCTGCGGGCCGGGGTGATGAGATTTTTCTGTTCTGTGGTGAGCGGGGTGCCGCGGCGCAGTGCCTGCACCAGCGCTGCCTGCTGCGGCATGGCACTGCCAAGGCCCGCCGGGTGCAGGTCGATGATGCGGCCCGAAAGCTGCGCGCCACGGGGCGCATCGTAGACCGAAAGATTCAGGGCAGTGTCTACCACGTCGCCCGTGGCATAGGGCAGCTGCTCCGGCCGCATGCCGAACCACACGGCGTACAGGCTGGCATTGCCCTGCCGCAGACGCAGGCGGCTGTGTTTGCCGTCCGACACCGGGTATACCCCGTCCAGCACGGCATTCTGCAGCAGGAACACCGGGGTGGGGTTCTCAGCCCCGAAGGGGGCCAGCTGATCCAGACGGCGCACGGCGTCCACCGTGACCCGGTCCAGATGGATGGACAGATCGCAGGTCAGCGGCGGGATCTGCAGCACGGGGCACTCCCTTGCCGCCCACTCGTTCAGGCGGCGGCGCAGGGCTTCCAGGTTTTCTTCCCGCACCGAGAGGCCCGCCGCCATGGCGTGGCCGCCGTAGCGGATGAGCAGGTCGGCGCAGGCCCCGATGCAGGCGTGCAGGTTGAAACCCTGCACGCTGCGGCCGCTGCCCTTGCACTCGCCGTGCTCGTCCACCGTGACCACGATGACCGGGCGGCCGGTGCGCTCCACCAGCCGGGACGCCACGATGCCGATGACGCCGGGGTGCCAGTCCCGGCCCCACAGCAGGATCACACGATCCTCCAGCCGCTCCGGCTGCTGCTCCAGCAATTCCTCAGCGGCCTTGAAGATCTGCAGTTCGGTCTCCTGCCGTTTCGCGTTGATCTCGTTGAGTTTATGGGCCAGCTCCTCGGCGCGGTCCGGGTCCTCACACAGCACCAGCTGCAGGGCCGTCACCGCGCTGTCCATGCGGCCGGCCGCGTTGATGCGGGGCGCAATGGCGTAGCTGATATTCTCCGCTGTGACGGGTTTTCCGGCAAGGCCCACTTCTTCCAGCAAGGCTTCCATGCCGGGGCGGTCGGTCTGCTGCAGCTGCCGCAGGCCGGCCTTGACCAGGGTGCGGTTCTCTCCGGTCAGGGGCATCACGTCCGCCACGGTGCCCACAGCGGCCAGGTCGCCGCAGTAATCCAGCATTTCCTCCGGGGTGCAGTCGTCCAGCGCGGCGCACAGCTTAAAGGCCACGCCTGCGCCGCACAGCCCTTTGAAGGGGCTGGTATCGTCCTCCCGGCGGGGGTCCACCACGGCCACTGCCTTGGGCAGGGTCTCGGGCGGCAGATGGTGGTCGGTGATGATAAGGTCGATGCCCAGCTCTGCGGCAAAGTCGGCCTCGGCTACAGCGGAGATGCCGTTGTCCACCGTCACGATGAGCCGATAGCCCTTGTCGTGGATGGACTGGATGGCGTTGCGCGACAGGCCGTAGCCATCGCCCTCGCGGCTGGGCAGCATGCACTTGACGGCGGCGCCCATGCCCTTGAGGTGCTGATACAGCAATGCCGTGGCAGTCACGCCGTCCACATCGTAGTCGCCGAACACCACGATGGTCTCGCCATTGTCGATGGCCTGCCAGATGCGCTGGCAGGCTTTTTCCATATCGGTGAGCAGGGCGGGGTCGCTCAGCTCCTCTTCCCCGGCCAGCAGGGTGAGCGCGTCGGCCGGGTCGGTGATGCCGCGGGCCGCCAGGATGCCGGCCAGCAAGGCCGTCTCCTTCTGCTGGGCGGCCAGCGTGGCGGCATATTTCTGTTCGCTCCAGGGCTCCTCGTCCATGGCGCTGTATTCCAGTTCTTCGGTACGCTGCTCCGCGATGGCATGGGTCAGCTCCCGGACGGCGGCGCGGTCCAGCGTTTTCAGGTCCCAGGCACGGTAGGTCATTGGAAATCCCTCCCGGTCAGGCCGTCGTTGGCCAGCATTCCCTGCAGGGCTGCGATCTCGCTGGAAACATCCATGGCCACGTCCGACAGCAGATTGTCGTAGAGGTTGTCAAAGGCCTGGTTCAGGGTGTGCAGAATGCCGGCAATGTCCCGGCGGATGTTCTCGGCGTTTTCACCCTGCTGGCCCTGGACATCGTTGTAGGTGTACAGCAGCTTGAGGGTGGTGGGGATATAGTATTCCGCAAAGCGGCGGGCCTTGGGCAGGCTTTCCGGGTGCGCTTCCAGCCAGTCGCAGATGGCGGCGGCAGTCTTTTGCATCTGCTCCAGTTCCTCCCGGGCCTGGGGGTCCTGCATCAACTGCTGCTCTTTTTCCAGCACCTGGACAAAGCGTCGGGCAGTGTCCAGGTTCAGGGGCACAGCCTCCGCCTCCGGCTGCTCCGGTTTCGGCTGGGGAGCCGGGGCCGCTGCTGCCTCCTTGGCGGCACGGTAATCCTCTGCGGTCAGGTAGAGTTTTTCTGTTTTTTCATCCAGCCAGGCGGCAAGCCAGTCCTTTTGGATGTATCTGCGCAGTTTTTTCAGAGTTTTTGCCTTTTTCTGGTGGGTCAGGTCGGCCAGCATCTCCACCGGCAGGCCGTTCTTATAGTCCTCGCCCTCGGCGGCATCGGCCAGCAGCCGCAGCTTTTTGGAGGCCGACAGCCGGGAGGCACCGGCGGCGATCATCGCGCCAAAGCCGCAGGCGACAAGGGTCAGCACATTGCCCGTGATCTCCAGCACCGTCGTGGCCATAGAAGCGCCGGTGGTAAAGGTATAGGTCATGCCCTCCGCGGCCGTGGCCACCGTGTCACCGATCATGGTCTCTGTAATAAGGCCGGGCAGAAAGGCATCCGACGCCGCGATGCAGCCAATGCCGCCCAGACCGAAGATCACCGCAAAGGTGATGCCCACGGCCAGCAGAGTGCAGCCCGCGCTATAGCGTTTTTTTGCGCTGATACGGATACTTTCCACCGGGGTCGGCTCCGGCTTTGCAAAGATCTGCCGGAACCAACCGGGCATCCCGGCGGCATCGTCGGTGGTGGTGCCGGAGCCAGCCCGGCCCTGCCGGAAGGCCTTTGCTGCCTCCCCGATGCCGTAGTTGGCCGCATGGACAGCGGCCTTGCCAATATCGTAAGCCCGGTCCCCGATCTCCATGCCCCGGCCCTCAAAGCCGTTGCGGAAGGCGTCGGTCATGGTGTCGCCAAAGGCGCGCAGCTGGTCCTCCAGCTCCTGCTGCACCTGACGGCCCTCGTCCTTGATCCGGTTGTCGTTTTCACGATCGTTCATCAAAATCTTCTCACCCTTCTGCCGGTGCATACCGGCTGATGATGGCGCGGGCCACCCGCAGGCCATCCACGGCGGCGCTCATGATGCCGCCCGCATATCCCGCGCCCTCGCCGCAGGGGTAAAGCCCTGCCAGCTGGGTGCACTCGAAGTTCTCTTCCCGCTTCAGCCGCACCGGGCTGCTGGTGCGGGTCTCCAGGCCGGTGAGGATGGCATCCGGTGCGGTGTAGCCCGCGATCTTGTGCTCATAGGCACGCAGACCGGCCCGCAGGGTGTCGGCCAACTCCGCAGGCAGCAGGCTGCCCAGGTCGGCTGCGGTCACGCCGCGGTCGTAGGTCGGTTCCACGCTGCCGATGTGCAGCTGCCCCTGCCCTTCCAGAAAGCTCCGGATGTTCTCGGCCGGGGCGGCGTAAGGCCCGGCCGCACGGCCTGCCGCGTAGGCCTTTGCTTCCAGCTCCCGCTGAAACGCGATGGCCTGCCGTGGGTCGTTTGCAAAGTCGGTACCGTTCACGCTCACCACCACGGCGGCGTTTGCATTTTTGCCGCTGCGGGCATGGTAGCTCATGCCGTTGGTCACCACACGGCCTTCCTCACTGGCCGAGGCCACCACCTGCCCGCCGGGGCACATGCAGAAGGTATACACGCACCGCTCCCCCACATGCTGGGACAGCTGGTATTCGCCGCGGGGCAGCGCCGGGTGGCCTGCCGCCTCGTGATACAGGCTCTTTTCGATCTCGCTCTGCAGATGCTCTGCGCGGAAGCCCACGCTGAAGGGCTTGCACTCCAGCACAAGGCCGCTGTCCATGAGCATGGCAAAGGTATCGCGGGCCGAGTGGCCCACCGCAAACACCAGTGCTTCGCAGGCAAAGGAACCATCCGTTGTGAAAATTCCGGTAATGTGTCCGTTTTTCTGTTCCAGACCGGTGAGGGCCGTATTGAAATGCACCTCACCGCCCAGGGATTCGATCTCTTTGCGGATGGAGGTGATGACCCCCCGCAGCAGGTCGGTGCCCACATGGGGCTTCTGCTTCCAGGCGATCTCCGCCGGGGCACCGTGCTGCAAAAACACTTCCGTGACAAGGCCGCACAGCTCGTCACCGATGCGGGTGGTCAGCTTACCGTCCGAGAAGGTGCCTGCGCCGCCCTCACCGAACTGGATGTTCGCGTTGGGGTCCAGCTCGCCGGTGGCGGAAAAGTGTTCCACCGCCTGCACCCGCTCGTCCAGCGCCGGGCCGCGCTCCAGCACGATGGGCCGGTAGCCCTGCCGGGCCAGCAGCAGCGCCGCAAACAGACCGGCAGGCCCCAGGCCGCACACCACCGGGCGGTGGGGCAGCTTCTGCGTGCCCCGTTGCACCCGGAAGTCGGTCCTGCTGTGCAGGGACACGTTGGCCGATGCCCCGGCGAAGGCGGGTTCTTCGGCTTCGTTTTTCAGGGTGACAGCCACGGTGTACACCAGCTTGGGCTGGCCGCGGCGGGCATCCACCGACAGCTTTGCCACGCCCAGATGCTGCACCTTTGCGCGGGGGATGCGTGCCTCCCGCAGGGCCTTTTCAAATGCCTGCGGTTCCCCGGCGGAGAGCGGCAGACGGATGTTGCGAACGAGAATCATAGTACAGTGTGTTCCTTTTTATCAGTTGCTTTCAATGCGGCACTGCAGCACATAGCTGCCCAGTGCAAAGATCTTGCCGTTGGAGGGCACATACAGGCGGCAGGCGATGTTCTGCTGGCCGGTGGCCACCGAGAAGTCCTCCGCGTCGATCTCCACGACCACCTGTTCCGGGGTCAGGGTCTCCAATGCAGCCTTCGGGCCGCAGAGGGTCACGTTCATCAGCCGTTCGGTCTCCACCGTGAGCTGATAGGTGGACGGCAGATTCACCACCTGCACACAGCTGGAAGGCAGGTTCATGGTCTTGGTCTCCAGACCGGAGCAGTCAAAGCTGAGGGTAATGGTGGAAATGTTGTCCAGCAGGTAGATGTCGCTGGGCAGCTCAATGGGCAGCTCATAGACCTTGTTCAGTGTGAAGGTGGACAGGTCGATGGTGCCGATGGACAAGGTGGACAACGCGTCGATCTTTTCCGCCGGGCCGGCCACCTTGAGCTGCTTGCGGCTGAGCTCATACACCAGAACCGACTCGTCAAAGTCGCGGGGCGCGTTGATGAAGCTCACGTTCACCGGCAGGGTGGCCATCTTGTACACCTGCAAGGTCACGTCCACGCTGCTTTCTTCCAGCTCGGTGTACTCAAAGTTCACTTCCGTGCCGCCGGAGGTGTAGAACCGCAGCGGCGTTGCCAGGGTGACCGAGCTATCCAGCTCGCCGGAGTAGGTCACCTCGGCGGTGCAGGTGGTCACCTTGTCCAGCTCACTGCTGGGGCCGGACAGAGTGACCATATCCTTGGACACCTCGGTGCTGTAGAGGATATACCCGTCCGAGATGGCCAGGTAATTGGTGGTCACGGTGACGGGAAGGGTCTTTTCCTCCACCACATCGAACACCACGTCCACCATGTTGTCGGAGCCATCGATGGTCACGGTGACGCCATTGAGCATGCCGTTGGCCCCCCGCACCAGCAGGCGCAGGGTCTTTTCACCGCTGTCCCGCACGCTGGACCAGTCCGGGTAGACCACAAAATCAGAGGCCGTCAGGCTGCCGATGGTGTAGCCGTCGCCGGAGATTTTCAGGTTCACCGTCTTGTCCTCGGCGCTGACGATGCTCAGTCCACGGGAGGTATAAACGGAGGAATCGTAGGTATAGTCCACCGGCACATTGTAGATGGTGTTGGTGGTGCCGGGCTGCACGATGATGGTCACGATCATCCAGGCCACAATGGCACCCAGAATGGACAGTGCCAGCCGGATGCGGCGGTCGTCCAAAAAGTTCTTTTTGTGGGGAACAGCAGGCTTTGCGCCGCTGGTATTCTTGGGTTGATTGGTCATTGCTGCTCGTCCTCCCCTTTCTGGCTGACCCACTTCATCAGGCTCTTTGCGCGATCCTTCCAGGTGTCCGCGGTGCTCTTTTCCACCGTGGGCTCCTTGGGGATCATCTCGTCGATCAGGCGGGTGTACAGGGTCTGGCGGTCAAAATGACGGATCAGCACGCCATTTTTTGCCATGGAGATGATGCCCGTCTCCTCGCTGACCACGATGGCGATGGCGTCCGAGTTTTCGGCAATGCCCAGGCAGGCGCGGTGGCGGGTGCCCATGTCCTTGCCCAGATCCAGATTATTGGAAAGCGGCAGCACGCAGCCTGCGGCCTTGATGCGGCCGTTCTCAATGATGGCGGCACCGTCGTGCAGGGGGGTGCCCTCGTAGAAGATGGTGCCCAGCACTTCCAGATTCACCGCGCTGTTCACCGGGGTGCCGGTGCGCACGATCTCGGAAAGGTTGGTGTGGCGCTCCAGCACGATCAGCGCGCCGGTCTTGGTCTCGGAAAAGCGCTCCGCCGCGTCGCAGATGGCGATGATGGCGCTGCGCCATGCCCCTTTCAGGCTGGGGTCGTTGTAGCGGCCCCGCACATTGAACAGCTTGGAGGCCCACTGGTCGGTCTGGCCCATGCGCTCCAAAGCGCGCCGGATCTCGGGCTGAAACAGCACCACCAGAGTGAGCAGGCCCACCTGCAGCAGCGAGTTGAGCAGCCAGGTGACCGTGCGCATGTTCAGGGTGTTGGCCACCAGATAGACGGCCATGACCAGCAGCGCGCCCTTGAACAGCTGCCCGGCGCGGGTGCGGTTGACGATGCCCAGCAGCTGGTAGATCAGGAACGCAATGATGATGATATCCAGCAGGTCAACGAGCTTGAAGGTCTGAAAATTGGCAATGATCGCATTCAGTGTCATGGACGCACACTCCTGTTACCGTGTTTCGATCAGGGCGACGGCGTGGGCGGCAATGCCCAGTCCCTCGCCGGTAAAGCCCAGATGCTCTTCCGTGGTAGCCTTGACGCTCACGGCGTCCACCGGCAGGCCGAAAGCCGCCGCCAGATTGGCCCGCATGGCCGGGATGTGCGGTGCCAGCTTAGGCCGCTGGCAGAGGATGGTGGCGTCGATGTTTTCCACCCGGTAACCGTGCTCCGACAGGATGCGGGCCACATGGCGGGCCAGCTCCAGGCTGTCGGCCCCGGCATAGGCGGGGTCATTGTCCGGGAAATGCTGGCCGATATCCCCCAGCGCCGCCGCACCCAGCACGGCGTCCATCACCGCGTGGGCCAGCACATCGGCGTCCGAGTGGCCCAGCAGGCCCTTTTCAAAGGGGATCTCCACGCCGCCCAGGATCAGCTTGCGGCCTTCCACCAGGCGGTGCACGTCATAACCATGTCCAATGCGCATTCTCGTTTCCTCTTTCTGTACCGGGCGGGGCAGGTCCTCCCGCGTGGTGATCTTCAGGTTGGCGTAGTCACCCTGGGTGAGCTGCACCGAGCGGCCAGTGAGCTCGAACAGGCTGCAGTCATCGGTGACCAGCCGGGCTTTTTCGGCGTCCAGCTCCTGCAGGGCGGCCAGATACTGCGTCCGGTCAAAGCACTGGGGCGTCTGCACCGCATACAGGGTACTGCGGTCCGGGGTGCTGTGCACAAGGCAGGCTTCCGGCACCGTTTTGCCGTCACCGGGCACGGCCTGCTTGATGGTGTCCTTGACCGGCACTGCCGGGGCGGCAGCTCCGCAGCGGGCAGCGGCTTCCAGCACCGCCGCGATGACGGCCGGGCTCACAAAGGGCCGGGCCGCGTCGTGCACAGCCACCAGCTCCCCGTGGGCTGCCAGCACGCCATTCTTGGCGCTCTCGGCGCGGGTGGCACCACCGGCCACGATCTGCACCGGCTTGGTGCAGCCGACGGCCTGCTGCTCCACGAAAGCACGGTTTTTGCCCGCCACCAGCACGATCTCGCCGATCTGCGGGCACTGGTCAAAAGCGCGGATGCTGCGGTGCAGCACCGTTTCGCCGCCCAGGTCAAAGCTGAGCTTGTCGAACCCCATCCGGGTGGAAGAACCTGCCGCCACCAGCACGGCCGAAATCGTTTTTTGCAATCTGCACACCTGCCCCTGCTGCCGCCGCGCCGGTGTTTCCGGCTGCGGCTGGCTATAATAAGTCATCTTTTATTATAGCGTATCGGCCCGCAAACTGCAACCGGTTCCGCCCAGCAAAAAAGCCCTTTTGCACCGCCGGGCAGGCGGGTGCAAAAGGGCTTTGGGACCTTATTTCAGTGCGGTTTATGCCAGGATGGGCTCAATGGCAGCAGCCAGGGCATCCTTCTGGGCCTGGGCCTCGGCCAGATCCTTGCCCAGGGTTGTGAAGTAGGTCTTGATCTTCGGCTCGGTGCCGGAGGGACGGACCACCACAGTCGCACCGTTCTCCAGTGCGTAGATCAGCACGTTGGCAGCCGGCAGGCCGGTCTCCTCGGGCTTCTTGTAGTCGGTGACCTTGACCACCTTGTGGCCGGCCAGCTCGGTGAGGGGCTTGTCACGCAGCTTCTGCATGATGGAAGCCATCTTCTCCATGCCGGTCAGGCCGGGGAACTCGAAGCTGTCCACCTTGTTCAGGTAGCGGCCGTACTCCTTGTAGATCTCTTCCAGACGCTGCTTGATGGAAGAACCGATGCTGCGGTAGTAGGCAGCCATCTCGCAGATCAGCATGGAGCCGATGACGGCGTCCTTATCGCGGACATAGGGGCCTGCCAGATAGCCGTAGCTTTCCTCAAAGCCGAAGATGAAGCGGTCCACTTCACCGGCAGCTTCCAGATTGGCGATCTGATCGCCGATCCACTTGAAGCCGGTCAGAACGTTGCGCATCTCCACGCCGTAGTGCTTTGCCACAGCGTCGGCCAGCGGGGTGGAAACGATGGACTTGACCGCCACGGGGTTTGCGGGCATGGTGCCCTTTTCAATGCGTCCGGCGCAGATGTAATCCAGCAGCAGAACGCCCATTTCATTGCCGGAGACCAGCTCATAGCTGCCGTCCGGACACTTCATGGCAATGCCCACGCGGTCTGCATCGGGGTCGGTGGCCAGCATCAGGTCAGCACCGGTCTTGGTGGCCAGCTCCAGACCCAGCTTCAGGGCCTCAAAGATCTCAGGGTTGGGGTAGGAGCAGGTGGTAAAGTAGCCGTTGGGGTACTCCTGCTCAGGCACGATGGTGATATCGGTGATGCCCATATCGTTCAGCACATGGGTCACGGGCACCAGACCGGAACCGTTCAGGGGGCTGTACACCAGCTTCAGACCGGCAGTCCGGCACAGGCCGGGGCGCACCTGACGGGCCTCGATGGCATCGTACAGGGCCTTCTTGCAGTCATCGCCCACAAAGCGGATCAGGCCCTGCTCCACGCCAGCGGCAAAGGAGATGTACTTTGCGCCGGTCAGAACATCGGTCTTCTGGATCTCATCATAGACGATGGCGGCGGCATCATCGGTCATCTGGCAGCCATCCGGGCCGTAGGCCTTGTAGCCGTTGTACT
>OLPG01002299.1_pt1 | contig 13842 bp, 15 predicted proteins | sample 1672311 | NCBI WGS metagenome assembly OLPG01 (sample SAMEA3136670, study PRJEB25190) | human gut metagenome | biome: human gut; feature: human-associated habitat; material: faeces | place: Austria | collected 2013
GTCATGTAGAAATTCAAATATTAGCAGACGAACATGGAAATGTAATACATTTAGGAGAAAGAGATTGTACTGTGCAAAGAAATAATCAAAAAATGTTAGAAGAAACACCTTCAGGAGTAATAACAGACAAATTAAGACAAAAAATGGGAAAAATTACTGTAAATGCCTTAAAAGAAATTGGATATAGCAATGTTGGAACAATTGAATATTTGCTAGATAAAAACAAAGATTTTTACTTTATGGAAATGAATACAAGAGTTCAAGTTGAACACCCTATAACAGAAACAATTACAGGTGTAGATATTATAAAAGAGCAACTAAGAATTGCGTCAGGAGAAAAGTTGCAATATAAGCAAGATGATATCAAATTTACAGGACATAGTTTAGAGGCCAGAATAAATGCAGAAAATCCAAGTAAAAAATTTAGACCTTCACCAGGGACCATAACTGGAATAAACCTTCCAGGAGGAAATGGTGTACGTGTTGATACTGCAATTTATGCGGGTTACACTGTTCCTGCAAATTATGATTCTATGATAGCAAAAATAATTGTGCATGGGCAGACTAGAGGAGAGGCTATAAGTAAAATGAAAAGGGCATTGGAAGAACTTGTAGTTGAAGGAATAGATACTAATAGAGATTTCTTATATAGTATAATCACTCATCCAGACTTTATAAGAGGAAACTTTGACACATCCTTTATAGAAAAGATGATGGAAGAAAAATCCTGAAATAAATATAGTTTCTTAGAGTTGAAATAATTAAAGTAAAAATACAATACATAGTTCATTAGAATACTTGGCTAAAATTATATTAAGAAATGTAAAAGCGTAAAAGAGAGGAAAATGCAATGATTGTAGACCAGATAAAGAAAAGAAAAAATAAGCTAATAAATAACAAAAATTCTAGAATTGACATACCAGTTGGAAAATGGGTAAAGTGTGAAAATTGCAAAGAAATTTTATACAAGGAAAATCTGAGAAACAATTTAAGTGTGTGCCCTAATTGTGGTCATTATTTTAGAATGCATATTGGCAGAAGGCTAGAGCAAATAATAGATGAAGGAACATATAAAAGGTTCAATTTAAACATAGATACTACAAATCCATTAGGACTGGAAGATTATGAAAAGAAAATAAAGTCATTAAGAGAAAAGACAAGGCTCGAGGAAGCAGTAAGCTGTGGAATTGGCAAGATAAATGGAGAAGATGTAGTAATATGCATAATGGATAGTGGCTTTTTGATGGGTAGCATGGGTGCAGTAGTGGGTGAAAAAATAACATATAGCATAGAAAAGGCAATTGAATTTAAGATGCCAATTGTAATATTTTGTTGCTCTGGAGGTGCAAGAATGCAAGAAGGAATAATATCACTTATGCAAATGGCAAAAACTACTGCTGCACTAACAAAGCTAGACAAAGCAGGCTTGTTGTATATATCTGTACTAACAGACCCAACATATGGTGGAGTTACAGCTTCTTTTGCAAGCCTAGGAGATATAATTTTAGCCGAACCGGGTGCAATGATTGGGTTTGCAGGGCAAAGAGTTATAAAACAAACCATTGGAGAAGAGCTGCCAGAAGGATTTCAAACTGCAGAGTTTTTGCTAGAACATGGGTTTATAGACAAAATAGTAGAAAGAAAAGATATGAAAGAAACACTAAGCAGACTATTAAAATTAAATAGATGATTGCTAAGCAGAAAAAATTTCTAAGAGGAGTTTTTATATGGTAGAAAAAATAGAAAAAAATGTGCTTACGGCTTGGGAACGTGTTGAAATTGCAAGAAACCCAAAGAGAAAAACCGCATTAGATTATATAAATGAAATATTTGATAAAGATTTTAAAAGTCTTGATGAATATAAAGAAGAAAAAAACTTTAAGAGAGTAGTTGAACAAATTACATTGGAAGATATTATAAATGCAATAAAAAGAGCTGAAAAAATAAGAGATCATAACAAAGAATATAACAAACAAATAAAATATGGAAAATATATTTATTATAAAGAAAATCCAGATTTAGAAATAAATGAAAGTATTGAAAAAATACTAAATGATTGTGAGATATTATAAGAAAAAACTTAGAATTGATTGTTTTAAAATGACAATTCTAAGTTTTATTTTTTGTAATAATTTTGTAACACAAATGTAACAAAAACTTAAACAAAAAAATATTGTCGAATACGGCAAAAAATGTTACAATTTAATGGATAAATAAAAAGAAGGAGGCAAAAGAAAAATGAAAAAAATATTAGCAAGTATAATTATAGCAATGATGCTAATAAGTGTAGGAGTTAATGTATTTGCAGACGAAACAAAAAGTACAGAACAAACAACACAAACAACAAGTGAATCAACTTCAAAAGACTCAAGTATAACACTAAAGATAACAGAAAAAGTTGAAGTAGAAGATGTAACAAAAGAGGTAAAAGTAGTAATAGGATATGATAAATTAGAGTCAATAGATACAAGTGGAATATGTATGTTTAAGGGAATTTTTGAATATAGTGATGTATATTTTAATCAATTAACACAAAATGATATAAAAGCTTTAAACGGTTATACAGTACAATTTAGTGAAGAATCTGGTAGACTTCTTGTAGAAGCAAATAGAACACCAAAAGATGGTGAAGATGTTGCAGAAATAACACTTACATTCAAAGAAGGATTGGAAAATGTAACAACAACAGGAGTTGTTTTAAAAGTTGAGGAACTTACAGATGGAAAAAATGAATATGACACACCTAAATTAGTAACACAAGTAGCTGTTGTTCCAAAGGCAGACAAAACAGAAGAAACAAAAGATGAACAAAAAAATACAGAAACAACGAAAGATGATCAAAAAAATACAGAAACAACGAAAGATGATAACAAAAAAGATGAATTAGAAATAATAACAAATACAACAAAAACAGATAATACAACAGAAAAAACAACACAAGACACAACAGTATCACAAGAAAAAGAATTACCAAAAACAGGTGCAACAACAGTAGCATTAATTGTATTAGTAGCAGTTGCTATTGGAACAATAAGTTTAATAAGATATAAAAATATCGAAATTAAATAAAAAAATCAAAAAAAGTATTGCATAAAAAAACATATAATGCTATAATGAAGAAGAAAATTTTAAAAGAAGAAAGGGAGAATGAAAATGAAAAAGACATTAACAATAGCTTTATTAGCTATAATAACAATAATGGCTTTAGCAACAGGCGTAAATGCTGCTACATCATCAACATTAGCTGATGAATTATATGCAAAAGGATCAAAATATGGAATGACTTCAGCAGATAAAGTAAAAATCGAAAGATATTTAAAAGAAAATCCAGTAACAGATGCTCAAGCAAATGAAATATTAACAAAAGCTGACGAAGCAATAGCTGTAATGGAAAAAGCTGGAGTAACAAATTATGACAAATTAACAAAAGCTCAAAAAAATGAAGTAAAATCAATTGCAACAGAAGCAGCAAAAAGTGTTGACTTAAAATTAGTTTTCAACAAAAAATCAGTTGCCATTTACAACAAAGATGGAAAATTAGTAGAAACAGTTTCAAATACTAATGGAAAATTAGCTTATACAGGAAATGTTGTAAACGTAGTAGTTTTAGCTACAACAGTAGTAGCATTAGTTGCTGTATCAGCAGTAGTTGCAAGAAAAAGAATTGTAAATGCTTAGTAAAATAAAAATCTTCTGAATAATCAGGAGATTTTTTTATTTTGAACGCAAAAACTCTTGCATAAAACGTTCTAAAATGTTATAATTTTTTTATGAATAAAAAAGGAGTATTACATATGCAAAAAGAAAAAGTGGTAAAAGCATGTAAATCAACTATAGGAACAATTTTAATTGCAATATTTATAGTGATAGGAGTATTTCTTGCTATAAAAATATGTTGGGGGACAGAAATAGAAAATATGTTTATGTTAGCAAATAAAGTCTCAATAAATATAAATAAAGACAAAGAACAACAACCAATAACAATAGATGAAGAAAAAAAATCACTTGATAGTTATCCAGAATATGGAACCCAATATGCAACAATTGAAATTCCAAGAATAGGAGCAAATTTACCAGTGTACTTTGGAGATACACTAGAAATACTAAAGAAAGGTGTAGGACACTCAAGCGGAAGTTATTTTCCAGGCGAAGGTGGTTCTATATTATACATGGGACACAATTCCAAAAAAGTATTTAGAAGATTCTCTGAATTGCAAATTGGAGATGAAATAAAGGTAACAACAACATATGGAGAATATAACTACAAAATTTATGATATGCAATTAATAAAAGAAACAGATTTGGACAAAGTTCCAATACAAAGAGATGAAGAAATACTAATGGTATATACTTGTTATCCATTTAACAATGTTGGATATGCAACACAAAGATATGTAGTATATGCCAAATTAAAAAAATAGAAAGGAATAAAAAGATGAAAGTAGGAAAGAAAATTTTAAATTTTATATTTGTTCTAGTTATTGCATTAAGTTTCACATTTATAGGAGTTAAAAGTGTTGTTTTTAAAACAATATTTAACAAAGAATATGTATTAGAACAAATGGAAAACAATAATTTTTATTCTGAAACATATAAACTTGTAGAATCAGGTTTTGAAAATTACATAGGACAATCAGGACTTGACGAAGAAGTAATAAAAAATATATGTACAGAAGATAAAATAAAAAATGATATTAATATAATATTATCAAATATTTACGAAGGAACAAATGAAAAGATTGATACATCAGAAATATCAAATAACTTAAATTCTAATATTGATAAAGAAAATGTTAGAACATCAAGTAATAGTAAAGCTATTGATGAATTTGTAGAACATATCTGTCAATCATATAAAGACACAATAATAAGTACAAGCTATGAAAACACAATAAATGAAAAATATAGTAAAATAACACAAAAAATAACAAAAGTTCAAAACATATTGATAATTGCAATAATAATAAGTATTATTGGAGTAATTGCATTAAATGTTAAAGATATTTTAAAACTATTATTTTGGACAGAATCAGCTGTTTTATCTTCAGCAGTTATGCAATTAGCAATAACAACTGTAATAAAATCAAAAGTAAATATAGATGGAATAAAAATTTTTAATGACGCATTTTCAAATATTGTAGTAACAATAATCAAAGACATATTAAGTAAAATAAATATAATTGCAGGAAAATTTATTATAGTTTACTTTATATTAGTAGTAATTTATGCAATTATTATACTTTCACAGAAAAAAGAAGAAAATCAAAATAATTAATTTGAAACATAAATAAGAAGGGATTAAAACAAAAAAATGGAAGAACTAGATTTAAAAGAGCTAATTCAAATATTTTGGGAAAAAAGAATACAAATTTTATTAATAACAGCAATTTTTATAGTTTTAGGAATAATTTATACTGTTGGATTTGTAAAACCAAAATATCAATCAAAAACAAGTCTTTTATTAGCAACAAATTCATCAAGCCAATCTAATGCAAATGGAATAACTACAAATGACCTTACATTAAACTCAAAACTTGTTTCTACATATAGTGATATGGTTAGTGGAAATAAAATAATCAGAGAAGTAATAAAAAATTTAGGAATGAATCTTCAAGAAGATGATGTTAAAAAAAGTATTAGTGTAAAAGCAAGAGATAATGCAGACATGATAGATATAATAGTAAAAAATGATGATCCTGTAGTAGCTCAAAAAATTGCTAATGAAACAGCAAAAGTATTTATAGAAAATGTAAAACAATATTATAAAATAGAAAACTTATATATTTATGATGAAGCAGAAGTTGAAAATGAACCATATAATATTAATCATAAAAAAGATGTTTTAATATTCGCTGTAATTGGTATAGTAATTGCATTTGGATATGTATTAATACTAAATATGTTAGATACAACAATAAAATCTGCACAAGATATTGAAAAAATATCAGGAGTTACAGTATTAGCTAGTATTCCAATATATGATTTAGCAGAAACAAAGTCAAAAGGTAGAAGAGGAGGAAAAAGATAATGAGAAAAGAATTAGTTACACATCTAGATCCAAAATCACCTGTTTCTGAAACATTTAGAACATTAAGAACAAATATACAATTTATGAATTCTAATAGAAGATTAAGAAGCTTGTTAGTTACATCTACAATGCCAGGAGAAGGCAAAAGTTGGGTTGCTTCAAATTTAGCAGTAACATTTGCACAAGCAGGGAAAAGAGTAGCATTAATAGATGCAGATATGAGAAAAGGAAGATTGTATTCTATATTTGGAGTTGAACCAAGACCAGGATTATCAAATTATTTGTCAGGATATTATGAAAATCAAGAATCTGTAAATATAGATAAATATTTGAAACAAACAGATGTAAATAATTTATATATAATTCCAGCTGGAAATATTCCACCAAACCCATCAGAATTACTTGTAAGACGTCAAATGAGAAATTTATTAGAACAATTAAAAAATCAAGTTGATTTAGTTATAATTGATGGAACACCATCAAAACTTGTAACAGATTCTGTTATATTATCAAGAATAGTTGATTCAACATTAATAGTATCAGCACATAATCAAACTAGAAAAGATGATTTAGAAAGAGTAATAAAAGACGTAAGAAATGTTGGTGGAAATGTTGCAGGAGTTGTTTATAATAAAATTCCAGTAAGCAGTAAAAAATATAATCAAACATATTATTATTCTTCAAATGTAACAGTTACAAAAAATAATCAACCAGATTATGAAGCAGAAAGAAGAAAATTGCAACAAAGAACGCAAAATGCTTTATCACAAAATTCAAAAAGAAATGGAAATCATAGTGAAACAAACAATAGAAATTCACAAAATACAAGACAAGAAAATACACAAGTTCCAAAAGCGTTAAGAAATAATATTGATAAAGATAATTGGAAAAAAATAATAGAGGAAGAAAAGAAAGACTTTTAAATGATTTAAAGGAAGGATTTTATGATAGATTTTCATTCACATATATTACCAGGAATTGATGATGGTTCTAGAAATTTAGAACAATCAATTTATATGGTAAATGAAGCAAAAAATGTAGGTTTTACCAAAATTATATCAACATCACATTATATGGAAAATTATTATGAATGTAATGAGCAAGAAAGAAAACGATTATTAAAAGAGGTACAAGATTCTGTTGATGGAATTGAATTATACCTTGGAAATGAAATATATATTACTAATAATATGATAGATTTATTAAAAAATGGACAGGCATCATCTATAAATAATACAAGATATGTTCTTTTTGAATTTCCATTAATTAATACAAAACCTATGAATGATAAAGAAGTTATATATAGATTAATTGAAAATGGATATATACCAATTATTGCTCATCCAGAAAGATATCCATTTGTTCAAGAAAATCCAGATTATTTATTTGAATTAGAAGAAATGGGAGCTCTTTTTCAAGCAAATTTTGGTAGTATAATAGGAATGTATGGTGGCAAAGCTAAAAAAACACTAAAAATTTTATTGAAAAATAATTTGATTAGTTTTTTGGGATCAGATGTCCATAAACCAGAACAAGCATATAATAAAATTCCTAAAATTATTAAAAAATTAAAAAAAGTTATTTCAGACGAAGAATTTATTGAATTTACAGAAATTAATCCTCAAAAAGTTTTAAATAATGAAGATATTATAAAATAAAGGCAGGAGCACAACTCCTGCCTTTATGTATGCTTAAACCAAAACATATCTAAAACCAAGAATAATACTTCTGCCTAATAAATATATTATGAATACATTATTAAAAAACTATTTCATGTTGTTTTCAACTTGTTGAATCATTTTTCTAACCATGTTTCCACCTATTTTACCAGCATCTTTTGCTGATATATCACCATTATAACCATCTTTTAAAGTAACACCAATTTCAGAAGCTACTTCATATTTGAATTTGTCTAAAGCGCTCATTGCTTCTGGTACTAATTTCTTATTGCTGTTTGAATTTGCCATTGTATTCACCTCCGTCATATATAACATCATTTAATTTCTTTTTGAAAAGTAAAAACTTTTCTAAGAATAGAATGTGCAATTTTTAATAAAATAAACAAGAAGTTTTTGGAAAAAACAAATAAATTACAAAAATATCTTGAAAAAAACAGATAAATTTATTAAAATTAAATATGTTTGAAAATTAAAACAAAAGATAGGAGAAAGATATGTATAAGTTAGTAGCAATAGATCTTGATGGAACAATGCTGAACCAATATGGAATAATTACTGAAAAAACAAAGAAAGCAATATCAAAAGCACAAGAAAAAGGTGTTGAAGTAATGATTGCATCAGGAAGAGCAATCACATCTGTAAAAAGGTTTTCAAAAGAAATTAATAGTAATAAATACTTCATTTCAGGAAATGGAGCTATTACATATGATATAAAAAATAATAAAATATTATACGAAAATATTTTATCCAAAACAAAAGCATTGAAAATCATAAAAATTTGTGAAGAAAACAGTATTTATTATAATGTTTATACTGAAAATGGAATAATAGCCAAAAACTTAAGCTATAACACATTATATTATTATAAAGATAATTTAACAAAACCAGATGAAAATAGGACGCATATAAATATTGTTGAAAATGTTTATGATTATTTTGAACAAAGAGAAGAAAAAATTCTAAAAATAATGATTTGTGATGAACATAAAACTGTATTTAATTCTATTGTAAGAAAACTAAAAGAATTATCTGAAATTGAAGTATTAGAAGTATCTCACATGTCTAGAAAAATAATAAAACAAGGAACAGACGAAATAGCATTAGAATACTTTTATACAGAAGTATCAGCTAAAGATGTAGATAAATGGAATGCATTAGAAGAAATAATAGGTTTAATGAATATATCAAAAGAGGAAGTTGTAACAATTGGAGATAATGCCAATGACTTAAAAATGATAACAAATGCTGGACTTGGTGTTGCAATGGGGGAAAGTGCCCCATATGTAAAACAATCAGCAGATATAATTGCACCAACAAATGATGAAGATGGAGTAGCAATAATTCTTAATAAAATATTTGATTTAAACTCGTAAATAGTAGTAAAATAAAGGCTTTAAAGAAATATTACATTAATATTACAAAAGCATTAATTTTATATTACAATAGAAATATTTTGTTGATTTTAGTATAAAAATATTGTAAAATAAAATAGAAATAAATTAAAAAATAGGGAAGGAACGTGGAAAAAATGGCAATGAATCCAATGCAAAAAAAAGCAAGAACATCATTTATATTAGGAGTAGTAATAACACTATTATTAACAGGAATTGTAATAGCATTATTATTGTTTTATGTTAATAAATTAAATACAGAAATATCTACATTAAACTCAAATAGAAAAAGGGTTTATGTTTTAAGTCAAGATGTAAAATCAGGAGAAGAAATAACAGAAGATATGTTTGAACTAAAAGCAGTAGATCAAACAACAATACCAGCAAATGCAACATCAGTAATATCAGTTATTGAAAGTTGGTATATGCAAACAAAAGATGGAACTATGTTAAATAGAGATGAAGAAGGTCTTTATTATACACAAACAGATGCTAATGGCTCAGATAGCATAGTAAGAGTTTTCAAAGAAGACACAACGGAAAATTATTATATAAAACCTACATCAACAACAAAACAATATATTGAATTAAACAATGTACCAGTAGTTGCAAAATTAGATATGAAAAAAAATACAGTAGTAACACCAAATATGGTTCAACAAACTGATAATATTGTTTCAAATGATGTAAGAGTAGAGGAATATAATGTTGTATCTTTACCAGTAGATTTAACAGATGGAGATTATGTTGATATAAGATTAATGCTACCAAATGGACAAAATTACATAGTTGTTTCAAAAAAAATAGTTGAAATACCAATGGGAGCAGAAGGACGTTTAGCAGATACAATAAGAATGACATTAAGAGAAGATGAAATTTTAGCAATGTCTAGTGCAATAGTAGAAGCTGCCGGAATTAATGGTGCAAAATTATATGCAACAAAATACAAAGAAGCAGGAATACAAGATGCAGCTGTACCAACATATAGACCAAATGATTCTGTAACAGCATTAATAACAGATTCAAACGGAAATATATCAAATCCAAATATAGTATCAAGTGCAGTAGAAGAATTAAAGAAGAGATATACAACATCAGCAACAAATGCAAGAAGATACTTAGAACAACAAATTGGAGCTGACTATGATACAAATGTAAAAAATTCAATGGAAGAAAGTATTTCTAATGCACAAGATGCAAGACAAAAATATTTAGATTCACTAGGAGAATAATTAGTTATAGTAAGGGCATATTATGCCCTTACTATATGAATTATTATATAGAAAGGATAATAACATGAAGAAAGTTGGATTTATAGGGGTATATGATAAAACAGATCTAATTTTGGATATATCCAAATTATTAACAAGAAATGGAAAAAAAGTTTTATTCATAGATTCTACAAAGGATCAAAAAGCAAAATATATAGTTCCTAATATATTACCTACAGTATCTTATGTAACAACATTTGAAGACATTGATGTTGCTATAGGTTTTGAAAATATAGAACAAATAGCCCATTATTTAGGTGTTGACACTGAAAATGAATTCGAATATGAATATATATTTCTTGATACTGATAATTTTGATGGAGTTAGAGATTTTGAAGCTCTAAGCTTTGATAAATTATATTATGTAACATCATTTGATGGATATTCACTAAGAAAAGGAATTGAACTTCTAAAAGAAATAAATTTACCATTAAAAATGACAAGATTATTTTTTACAAAAGAAATGTTAAAAGAAGAAGATGAATACTTTAATTATTTAACACTTGAATTAAAAGAAGAATGGACAGACAATAAATTATACTTCTTATTAGAAAACGGAGATTTAGCAGTACACATGGAAGACCACAGATTGCAGTGTATAAAATTAAAAAACTTAAGTAATGAATATAGAGAAAACATTGTATATATTGTAAGAGAATTATGTAGTGGATTAGATGAAAAAATGCTTAGAAAAATGACTAAGGAAATATAAAAAAGGAGAGAATAAGATGTCAATTGTAACATTTTGGAATGCAGATAGAGAACAATCAGGAGTTTCAATATCAACAGTTGCTGTTGCAACAAAAATGGCTATCGAGCGTAACTTAAAAGTTTTGATTGTTTCAGCAGCATATAATGATTCAACAATAAAAAATTGCTTTTGGAAAGAAAATGCTGTAAGAAAACAAATTATGGCTGATAGATCATCAAGCATTGCAATAGAGAATGGTGTTGAAGGATTATCTAGATTAATAGCAAGTAATAAGATAGAACCAGAAAATATAACAGATTATACACATGTTATTTTTAAAGACACATTAGAAGTTCTAGATGGATATATGGAAAATCCTACAAAGACAAAAGAAGAAAATCTACGAGACTATAAAACAATATCAGCAGTTTATCCTGCAATACTAAATGTAGCAAATCAATACTATGATATGGTTTTAGTAGATTTAAGTAGAGAACTAGATGAGGGCGTAAGAAATGAAATCTTAAAAATTGCTACTATAAATCTTTATATTGCAGGTCAAAAATTAAGAAGTTTAGACTACTATATACAATTAAAAATGGATAATCCGATTGTGGCAGAACCAAAAAATATTATCGTTATAGGCAAATATAGTCATTATTCAAAATACAATAAAAGTAATTTGCAAAAATATTTAAGAGAAAAAAAAGAATTATCAGTTATTCCATTTAATATTTTATTATATGAAGCAGCTGAAGAAGTAGGAGTTGTAGATTTATTTTATAGACTAAGCAAAATAAAAGATACAACAGATTCAAATTATATTTTTATGAAAGAACTTGATAAATTAGTAGAAGAAAGCCAAACAAAAAAAGAAATTGTTGAAGATGTTTTAGGGGATATAATGATTTCTATTCCAAGAGTTATAGAACAAGCGAATGAGTATGGTCATAGTGTAGAAAGAGAGCTTGCCTATATGGTAGTACATGGATTTTATCATGTAATGGGATATGATCATATAAAAGAAGAAGATAAAGCAATAATGAGACCAAAAGAAGAGTATGTTTTAAATAAATTAAATATAACAAGATAGTAGGGAAGTAGTATGAAAAAAGACGATCATAAAATGAAAAACGACAACTTTTTTGAAGCCTGGGGAAATGCAACAAACGGAATAATTTACTCGGCGACAACTCAACGAAATATTAGAATTCAGCTTGTGCTAGCCGTTATAGTAATGGTGTTATCTTTATTTTATGGACTAAATACGGCAGAATTTTTATGTTTGCTATTTGCAGTTTTTATGGTTATATTTGCAGAATTGATAAACACTGCGATAGAAACTGTGGTTGATTTGTTTGTAGATGTTTATCATCCAAAGGCAAAAATTTCAAAAGATGTTGCAGCCGGAGCGGTTGTGTTGGCAGCATGCAATGCTTTAGTGGTTGGATATTTTATATTTTTTAAAGAAGAAAATTTAAAGGCTATTAGTGATAGCATATTTAATAATATGGTAAAGTCACCAATGCATCTTGCTTTTGTTGCGATTATGTTGGTTGTAATAGCAGTAATCTCTATGAAAGCAGGTTGCTCAAAGAAAACTGAGAGGGGAGAACTTGTAAAAGAGGGATTTGTTCCAAGTGGTCAATCTGCAATAGCATTTGCAGTACTAACAGCAATTTGGCTAAACAGCAAAGATATAGTAACATTTACACTTGCATTAATTTTATCAATACTAGTTGTTGAAAATAGAGTTGGAAGTAATGCTAGAACCAAAGCGGAAATCGTTTTTGGAGCATGTATGGGAGTTTTAATAGTATTGTTAATTTATGGATTAACAATATTTAAAATTCAATAAAAAAGAAAGAGCTTAATGTTCGAATTTTATAAATATAGCAAACAAGGAGTATAAAGTATGAATAATAAAACTAGAATACTTGTAGTAATTTTAATAATAATTGTTATATTATGTGGAGGAATAATTGCCTATAAATTTTATAGAGATAAATTTCAAAATGTAGCAAGTAACAATGAAGAACCACAGAATACAGTTGAAGAGCCACCATTAGAAGTTGAAATAAAAACAGTTCAAACTTTTAAGGGAAATGATAGACCGATAGCAGTGATGATAGATAACCATAAAGCAGCATTACCACAGGGTGGATTAAATAATGCATATATGGTTTATGAAATTATTGTTGAAGGTGGAGAAAGTAGACTAATGGCCTTATTTAAAGGCCAAAACCTAGAAAAAATTGGACCTGTAAGAAGTTCAAGACATTATTTCTTAGATTATGCCCTAGAAAATGATGCAATATATGTTCATTACGGTTGGAGTCCACAGGCACAATACGACATTTCTAATCTAGGTGTAAACAACATAAATGGAATCTCAGAAAGTGAAAGCTCGTTCTGGAGGGTAAAAGACAAGAGAGCACCACATAATGTAGCAACAAGCACAGCAAAAATATTGTCAATAGCAGAACGTAAAGGTTACAAAACAACATCTACAAAAGAAAGTGTATTAAAATATGTAACAGATGAAGTTGAACTAACAGATGGTCAGAGTGCAGAAAAAATAACTATTCCATATTCTTATTCAAACGATGTAGAATATACATATGATGCTACAACAAAAAGATATCAAAGATATTCAAAAGGCGTAAAAGAAACTGATTGGAGTACAGGAGAAAATATAACAACAAAGAATATAATAATAACATTTGCAAAAAACTCAGTATTGAATGATGGAGAAAACAAAGACAGACAAACATTATCAAAT
>OLPG01002305.1_pt1 | contig 13824 bp, 10 predicted proteins | sample 1672311 | NCBI WGS metagenome assembly OLPG01 (sample SAMEA3136670, study PRJEB25190) | human gut metagenome | biome: human gut; feature: human-associated habitat; material: faeces | place: Austria | collected 2013
CTTTCGGAGCAGGCAGCGCACATGAACGCTCCTCCGTCCCCCTGTTCTCGTGCTTTCGGCTTTAGCGGCGCCGCGTTCGCTTAGTCCCCGAACAGCCTGCTGAGCAGGCCTTTGCGGCGTGGCTTCTCCTCTCGGTACGATGCTTCGCCGGCCGTTGCCGTTTGGACGGCGCCCTCATTGCCGCCGATGCGGACGATCTTGTACAGAAACGGCGATTTCGCGTACTTCACCTCGATGGGCGTTGCGTGCACGGTGCTCTCGGCGGACAAATAAAGGCCCGGGTTGAGCGGTGCCTGCACGTGGATCTCCTTTTTCTCGCTGAACACTACGGCGGCGGCGCGGCCCGTTTGCCCGTTCACGGCTATGCGCACCTGTTCGCCATCGCGTCCGTCCGAGGCAGGCCGATCGACGTAATAGACGGGCACAAGCATCAGCCCGGAAGCGTGTTTGCGCACGCTGCGGGCCCACTGGCGCATGCTCTTCTTGCTGTATCCGAACGCCTTCTCGGCATCGTTTCCCGCAAGCGAATACGTCAACTTGTCGATGACGGCGCTCTTCTTCAGCAGGCCCTCGACGGCTATCACGCGGAAATCGCCCTCTTGCATGGCGGGGTCGAACGGGGCAACCGCCGAGAAATCCCATGGTTCGAGCAGGCCCATGAGCGGAATGTCGACGAAATAGGTTTTCGGCCACGCCCAATCGAGCACCTCGAAGTATACCTGCGATTCCTTGCCCGGCATCTTCCCGGGAAAAGACGCCATCATGCGCAGGTCGGCAAGCTCCACGGGCACGTACGTGAGGGCCATCTGCTCCTCGATGGCCTTGTCCACGTCATGTGCGGCGAAGGCATTGGGGTGTTGGTGCACGAGCGCAAGGGCGTTCGCGCGTGCTTGCTGGGCGGAGATGCGGCAGGGAAGTGCCTGCTCAGGGATGTATTCCGCCCCCGTGCCCATGGAAAGGCGCTTGCTGAACGTGCCGGGTTTGAGCAGGTCGGCAACGCCGATCTTGTTGCCGCACGAGGGGCATTCGAACACGCTTTGGGTGGATTTGCCCTCGAAGGCCGCCCCGCAAAACGGGCAGGGGACGTTCACGTGCTCGGCGTTTTGGAACTCGTTGGCGGTTGCGGGGTCTTCCCATAGCAGCCGCTCGAGCAGCGACATGTTGCGCCAGTAGGGCTTGTAGTAGGACCAGTCGGAATCCCGCGCGGGCTCAAGCTGCGAGACGTGCGTCAGCTTCAGCAGGCCGTCGACGACCTGAAGCGGCTGATGGCGTATGCCCGCGGCAGGCGTCGGCTCCGATCCGCCCTCGGCCCAGGGCGTGCTCGTCCCGCAATAGGCGCAATCGAAGCTTCGGGTTTGCTGGCGGGAGTACATGGGGCCGCCGCAGTTGCGGCACTTGATGGCGAAGAACCCTTCCATAAAAGGCCTCCTTGAGCGTAGGGGCTGTTGCTTGCGAGTATGCCGGAGCTGCCGCGCCCGCGGCAAGCCCCACATGGCCCAAAAAGCGATGTCTTCGACAACGGAAAGGCCCATTTCGTAAAACGCATAGGCGATGACGGCTGCCGCTTAGTTGCCAAAGCGTGCATCGCCCTGTGTGGGCAAATCCGTGATTCCCGCGGGAACAGGCCCTTGAGAAGCTCTAGTGCGTTACTATGTGAATGTAATCGAATCACCTTTTGAAAGAGGCTCGCATCATGACGAAGCAATACGACATCTGCCTGTTGCCGGGCGATGGCATCGGCCCTGAGATCATCGCAGAGGGCGTAAAGGTCCTCAACGCCGTCGGCGCGAAATACGACACGCGCTTCGACTGCAAGGAGTTGCTTATCGGCGGCGCCGCCATCGACGCGGTGGGCGACCCGCTGCCGGCGGCAACGCTCGAGGCCGCGAAGGCAGCCGATGCCGTGCTGCTTGCCGCCGTGGGCGGACCGAAGTGGGATACCACCGATCCCGGTGCGCCGCGTCCCGAGGCGGGTCTTTTGGGTATCCGCAAGGGCCTGGGCTTGTACACCAACCTGCGCCCCGTGCAGATCTTCGATGCGCTTGCAGGCGCTTCCACGCTTAAGCCCGAGGTCATCGAGGGCGTCGATCTTATGATCGTGCGCGAGCTCACTGGAGGCTTGTACTTCGGCAAGCGCGAGCGCTTCTACGACGAGGAGGGCGCCGGCACCGACGGAGCGAAGGGCCAGCGCGCCTACGATACGCTCGAGTATCGCGAGTACGAGGTGGAGCGCATCGCCCGTCAGGCGTTCGAAGCCGCCCGTAAGCGCCGCGGCAAGGTGACCAGCGTCGATAAGGCCAACGTGCTCGAGACCAGCCGCATGTGGCGCGAGATCGTGCACCGCATCGGCGAGCAGGAGTACCCCGACGTGCAGATCGAGGACCTGCTGGTGGACAACACCGCCATGCAGCTGATCAACCGCCCTGCCGACTTCGATGTGGTGGTCACCGAGAACATGTTCGGAGACATCCTCTCCGATGAGGCCGCGCAGATCACGGGATCGCTCGGCATGCTGGCCTCTGCAAGCCTGGGCGACTCCACGGCGCTGTACGAGCCCAGCCACGGCAGCGCCCCGGATATCGCCGGCAAGGGCATTGCCAACCCGCTGGCGCAGATCCTGTCCGTCGAGATGATGCTGCGCTACAGCTTCGGCATGAACGAGGCGGCCGACGATATCCGCCGTGCGGTCACCGAGGTGCTCGACGAGGGCTGGCGCACGGGCGATCTGAAGGACGCCGCGACGCCCGCCGACAAGGTGGTCGGCTGCGCCGGCATGGGCGATCTGGTGGTTTCGCATCTGTAAGCACCGACTGGCGGGGAAGTTCCCGCTGCAGCAGGTTCACGGGGTCGTGGTGCGGCCCCGTGCGGTAAACTGTTCGTGCGGATCGGCGCCACGCCGCCGCACCCCTTCGACGAAAGGAACCTCAAATGGCCGATGACTGCCTGTTCTGCAAACTCATCTCCGGGGAGATCCCCACGAACAAGGTGTACGAGGACGATATCTGCTTAGCATTCGACGACATCGAGCCCGAGGCCCCCGTGCACACGCTGCTCGTCCCGAAGAAGCACTACGACGATCTGTGCGACGGCATCCCGGCCGAGGTGCTCGGCCACATGCTGTCGGTGGTGCCGAAGGTTGCCGAGATCAAGGGCGTGCGCGAGTCCGGCTTCCGCACGGTCATGAACACCGGCCCCGACTCCGCCGCAACGGTCAAGCATTTCCACATCCACATCCTGGGCGGCGTGAAGATGGGCCGCTTCACATTCGAGAACTCCCAGCGCGTGGAGGGCTAGCGCCCGCAACTGCAATGCATAGGCTTTGATCGCAGAGCGCCGCTTGCCGAAAAGGCAGGCGGCGCTTTCGTTTCGCTACGAAAGGCGATTCTTTTGCTGCTCGATAAGGTCGACCAGGTCCTGCTTGCGATGCACGTCCAGCTTGTCGTAGATGTGCCGGATGTGGGATTTGACCGTGTTGTACGACAGTGTCAGCCGGTCGGCTATCTCTTTGCCGGTAATGCCGGTCGCCATGAGGTAGAGCACATCGCGCTCGCGCAGCGAAAGGCCGTGGGCCCGGGCAAGTTCGCGGCAGGCTCGTTCAGCGGGGTTGGGATCGGGCTCGGGGCGCTCGGTGGCGGGATCCGAAAAGGCGGCGTTGCCGGCGTTCGGCCTGTCCGCGTCGTCGACCGCGCCCGCTGCGATCTCGTCTGCGCCGTGCCGTGCCGTTTGCTTGCAGCGGCGCTTCGCCATCGCGCCCACGGCGCCGGCCGCCCCAAGCAGCGCCACCACGGCGAAGGTGATGCCGTCGAGCAGCTCGTGGTCGATTCCCTTGGCGGCGATGGCTCCCATGGCGCTTGTCCAGCCGAGGATGGTGGCCGCCGCAACGAGCAGGACGGTTGCTTTGCCGGCTCGACTGGATGCTGGGCGGCGTGGCTGCATGCGGGCGACCTCCTTGCTGTTCAGGATTATTTATAATCAAGATTATACTCTGACTAGGCATTATATCCCTTTCACCCCTTTTTCACCATTGCCACATGTTCGGCTGCGCCCGTATGATCGGAGCGCGGAAGGCAAAGAAGAAGGACCGAAAGGAAACGAATGAATGCAACGAAGCTCACGGGCGTCGCGCTCTCGGCGGTGCTGATGTCCGGATGCCTGCTGGCTGGATGCACCCAGCAGCAAAGCGCCGATACCGATGCGGGAACGCAGGCGGCCGAGGAACAGGCCGCGACGCGTACCGTCGTCGATAGCAACGGCCAGGAGGTCGTTATCCCGGCGCAAGTCGAGCGCGTGGCTCCCACGATGGGCGCGTTCGCGCAAGCAACGGAGATGTTCTGCGCGGGCAACGGGAAGATCGCGGCCGCATCGAACAATCAGATCTCCGATGCGTTCAAGGCCGTGTTCACCGACTACGAGAAGTCCAATCCCAACAGCTACGATTCCTCGTCGATCGAGGATCTCATCGCCGCCGACGTGCAGGTCGTGTATGGTCCTGCGAGCATGTACAGCGATGAGCAGCTTGAGCAGCTGCGCCAGGCGGGCATCGCCGTGGTCGCGCTGAACAAGCTTTCGACCGTCGATGATATGTGCGACAACTTCCTGACCATCGGGGAGATCTTGGGCGACGAGGAGTATGCTCGCGCACAGGAGTTCGTCGAGTATTACAAGCAGGGCATTGCCGACGCGCAGCAGCGTGCTTCGAAGCTCTCCGATTCCGAGAAGCACACGGTGCTGCAGATGAACGTGAGCGGCGACCAGTATGTGTGCGCCGATGACAAGGACATCTCCAACGCATACTACGAGGCGGTCGGCGCGAAGAACGTGGCGGCTGGCTTCGAAGGGGCGCAAAGCGGCCAGTATCGCAGCGTCGATGCCGAGCAGATCGTGAAATGGGATCCTGAGTACATCATCACCATGAACACGAACGTCAAGGACCAGATCCTCTCCGATACGGCGCTTGCGGATGTGGCGGCGGTGAAGAGCGGCAACGTGTACGTATGCCCGACCGCGCTGTACCTGTGGTGCGTGCGCAGCGCCGAAGGCGCCCTTATGACGCCGTGGCTGGGATCGGTCATGTACCCGGACCTGTATGCCGACCAGGATATGACCAAGGTGCTGCAGGACTTCTACAAGGACTTCTACAGCACCGATCTGTCCGACGCCGACGCGGCCAACATCCTTTCGGGGGCGACGTCCTCCGGCGCCGGCAACCCGCAAGGCGGCCAAGGTGGACAAGGCCAGCGCGGTTAATCTCGCTGACGATCATTCGATAAGCCGAACGGCTCTGCGGTTCTCCTCCCTTCACCGCAGGGCCGTTTCGGTGTGATAGAGGAGTTGTGCACATGAGACGAAACGCGACATTGCCGGGGTGCTCGCATATCCGTGCGCGGGAATGGGCCGTCATGGTCGCGCTGGCGGCGGCGCTTGCGATTATCGGGGCAGTCTCGCTCACGGTGGGCACGTACGATTTGAGCATCCAGGACATCCTGGAGGTGCTTGCGGCGAAGGCGGGGCTTGCGGTCGAGCCTTCGAACGAGAAGGCCGTGACGGTGCTCGCCGTCATCCGCCTGCCACGCATCGTCATCGCTGCGCTTGCCGGCGCGGCGTTGGCGGTGTCGGGCGCGGCGTATCAGGGCATCTTCAAAAACCCCATGGTCTCGCCCGATATCCTCGGCGTTTCCGCGGGAGCCGGCGCCGGCGCGGCGTTGGCGCTGTTGCTGGGGCTGTCAAGCCTGGCGGTGCATGCGATGTCGTTCGTGTTCGGCGTGGTCGCGGTGGCGGTGGTCATGGCCATCGCCCGCTCGTTCGGCAAATCGGGCAACGCCATCGTGGTGATGATCCTGGCAGGCACGGTGATATCGTCGGTCTTCACGGCCGTGACGTCGTTGCTGAAGTATGTGGCCGACCCCGACGATCAGCTGCCTCAGATAACGTATTGGCTGATGGGCAGCTTCGCCCGCAGCGGAAACGACGCCAACGTATGGACCATGGCGCTCGCGCTTCTGGTGGGCGGCGGCGTGCTTCTGGCGGTGCGCTGGCGCATCAACGTGATGTCGTTCGGCGACGACGAGGCGCGGGCCATGGGCGTGAACGTCAACGCCACGCGCGCCGTCGTCATCGCGGCGGCCACGCTGCTCACGTCCATCACGGTCTGCATGTGCGGATCGGTGGGCTGGGTGGGCCTGATCATCCCGCATATCACGCGCCTGGTCACGGGCCCGAATTACCGCTCGCTCATACCGATATCCATGTTGGGCGGCGCGTGTTTCATGGTGGTGGTAGACGACATCGCCCGCATTGCCGTTCCCGGCGAGCTTCCCATCAGCGTGCTCACCGCGCTCATCGGCGCGCCGTTGTTCCTCTTCTTGCTTGCTCGGGGAAGGAAGGAGTGGCTGTGAGCATCCGGATTTCCAATTTGACGTGCGGCTACAAGGGCCATGCGGTCGTAAGCGGCTTCGACGCGGTCATCGAGCAGGGTAGCGTGTTCTGCCTGCTCGGCCCGAACGGCGTGGGGAAGACCACGTTGTTCCGCACGATGCTCGGGCTGTTGCCGGCGATCGGCGGTTCGGTGGAGGTCGACGGCGAGGAGACGCTGCGCTGCGCGGACAAACATCGCGCGAAGCTATTGTCCTACGTTCCCCAGGCCCACACGCCGCCGTTCGCCTTCACCGCGGCAGACGTCGTGGTGATGGGGGCATTGGCTGTGGGCGGCATGTTCGGGCGGCCGGGCGCCTCGAATTACGATGCGGCCCGCTGCGCCATGGCGGATCTCGGCATCCTGGAGCTGGCCCCAAGGGCGTACACCGAGCTGTCGGGCGGGCAGCGGCAGATGGTGCTTATCGCCCGCGCCGTCGCGCAAGGGTCGCGTTATCTGATGATGGACGAGCCCTGCGCCAGCCTTGACCTAGGTAACGAGGCGCGCGTGCTCGGTGCGGTGAAAAACCTCGCACGCAAGGGCTTCGGCGTGATCATGACCACCCATTCGCCTGCCCATGTGGCGCAATGCGAGGCGCGTGGCGTGCTGCTCATGCGCGACGGCTCGCGCGTGACCGGCGGCGTCGAGGAGCTGCTCGACCCGCAAGCGCTGTCTCGGGCGTATGGGGTGGACGTCGCGGTAGGGAAGGCGGCCTGCGGGCAAGGGCCCGATGCCCTCCAAACCACGTTATGCGGCCCTGTTGTCCGCTGATGGGAAGTTGATAAACTCGCAGATATCTGGCCCCGCTTGCCAAAAGGCAGGCGGGGCTTTTCGCGACGTTGTGAAAGGGAGTCCCTTTTCCGTTTGAACGATGCTTTGGGGACGTAGCCTTAAGCGTCCGGTTCAGAAGCCCCTTTCGCTATAACGCATCCATCGCTGGCGGGAAGCCGTCGACCAGCGGGTCGGCGGCTTTTCCCATACTCTGGTAAGCTATTCGCCAGCATTTGAAAGGATGGTTCAGCGTGCAAAAGGTTGCGGGAAAAGAGGGCTTGTGGCGGCTTGAGCCGCACGAGAAGCTGTTGGGCGTGCGTTGCAAGGTTCTGCGCGATGCCGTGCCCGCGCTCGCCGACGGCACGGTTTTCTCCGGGGCGTTCGGCGTGGTTGGCGGCCGCGTGATGCGGCCGAAGCCGAAAAGCGGCGGCATGTACCTGGTGCATCTGGAGGGCGATTCCCCCAGCGACCAGGCCATGCGCATCGTTGCGTATCTGGACAGGTACGGGCGCGTGTTCGCCTGCGATGAGCCGCAGGTCGCGCCGCCGGCGCGCACTCCCGATATGGAGATCGCGCGATTCTCCGACTTGGCGCAGGATGCCGTGAAAACCGCCGGGTACGTGTATGTGCATGACGGCGAGGGCGACGCGGCGCGCTGTGTGGCGGCCTACAAGGGAACGGCCGATTTATATAAGGTATCGGACACGTGGTATCGCTTCGACGAACGCAAGGCCATGACCTACAAGGAGTTCATGGCCCGCGCGTACTTTGCGCTGTGTTTCCGGCCGGCCATGGGCGCGCCGGCCGTCCCTAGCCGCGGCGTCATGGGCGTGTTCGACGCTTTGGGGCCCGAAAAGCCCTTCGAGGCGCTGCGCGAGCTTGCGGGCCAGGTCCAGCGTGCGATGGCGGACCCCCAGCTTGACGCCCCCGGTGCCGTCAAGCTTCTGCTGGAGCACCTTGCGCAGGCCGGGCTGTTCGCCATCCACGAGCGCGGCGTCTCCGATGAGGCCGTGCGCCTCGTGCGTTCCACGAAGTACGCGCACTTGGCCTATCTGGTTCGCAATCAGGAAGATGCCGACATCTCCGATCAGGAGCTGTGGGGGATAGAGGCGGCGCTCAACCGCTTCATCCTGCTGTGCGAGCGCATGGGCGATCGCGCCGATGCCGCGGGGCTTGATGAGTGCCGCCAAGCCGATGCGCAGCTGTTCGTCGCGGTGGGCGAGCAGGACCTGGCGGGCGGCATGCCCGTTGACGCCCCGTCCGGGCACGAGGGCGGCGAATGGGGGATGCGCTGCCGTTTGGCGCTGGCCATCGAGCAGCTGCGCCTCCCTGTGCGCGTGGATGTGGAGCTGGCGGGGGATATCGGCGCCGGTCAGGCGGCTTTTTGCCTGACCATGCCGCCGGATGGCATGGTGCCGGGGCTTGAAGGCGGCGAAGATGGGGCCGCGCTTCCCTACGTCATGCGCGTGGGCTTGCTGCTCGCCGACCACGCTTTCGCCACCGAGCCGGGCGTTTCCCAGGTGAAGCTGATGGCGTTCCCGTTGCCCGACCCGCAGGCATTGCAGGATGCGCCTGCCGTAGGGCCCATGCAGGGCGTTCCCGCGGTGCTGGGTGCGCCCGCCGCATCGGAGCAGCTGCGCGATTCTCGGGAAACGGCGCTGTTCGAGGTCGATCTGGACCGTGCGTTGTACGCTGAGCGCGGCGGTTTCAAGCAGGCTATCGCGGGCGAGCCTCGCGAACTGCTCGATGCCGCGGCAGCGCGTTATGACGTTGCCGACGCCCAGGTGCCGCGCCAGCGCGTCATGCACCCCGTGTTCGAGTCGTGGGGCGCCGATGATCAGGCGGGCGAGCTTCCGGCGTGGGCTCAAGGGCCCTTGGGCGCGAAGTGCGAGCGGGATCTCGATATCGAATACGACACGGCGTATCGCCGCATGGCGGAGGGCCTGGCGGATTCGCTCGTGGATGCGCAAAGCGCCACCGAGGCCATCGCCGCCGTGCGCCAAGTGCAGTCCGCTGCGCTCGAGGCGAAGGACGAGCGCGCCGTCTCGGCCTGCACGCGTCTGATGGCCGCGCTTGCCGAGGGCTCCATCGACGCCGCCGATCAGAACGCGGTGGTGGGGCGCTTCCTGGGCGAGGACCGCTGCCTGGTGGCGCTCGGCCGTGCTCATTCGCTTGCCGAGACCGATTCCACAGCCGCCGTGGAAGCCCTGACCGGCGCCATTGCCGAGGCTCAGCTGCTCGACGGCTTCGCCGACGGCTCCCAAGAGGTATACCGCGCGTTCGACAGCTACAGCGCCAGGGTGCTGTACAACGTTTCCCGTGCAACGCAGCCGGTACCGCTGAGCGGTGAAGAGGATGCCGCGAACGAGGCGGCCGAAAGCGTCGCGGTCCCCGATGCCGCGGCCGACGCCGGAAAGCGCGTGCGCGTGGTACCTGATTCGTTCTATCTGTGCCACCTGGAGGTAACGCACTTGTTGGAGCGTTCGTTCGAGCGCGCCGACGAGGCGCTGCGCTACGGCCGCGCCGCCGTGGCGATGGGCCCGTCGTGCGCCATGGGCTACCGGGTGCTTGGGCGCGCCTATATGCTGCAAGGCGATATGGGACGCGCCTTCGATGTGCTGCGCGCGGGCCTTCGCGTCTCCCTGCAGCCTACCGACATCGCGCTCATGTACTACCAGCTGGGATACGTGATGTGGAAGCGCGGCAGCGCCGATGCGGGCGTGGCGTGCTACCTGAAGGCGGTCGAGGCGTCGCCGTCCATCGCCATGCAGGCCACGGCCGAGCTGCGCGAGCTGGTTGCCGAGACCGGCGCGTCCATCCCGCCGGCAGGCGGCGTGGAGGCGGCCCTTGCCGCCGAGGGCATCCCTTGTGCGCCCGCGTCCGAGACGCTCGACGTCATCGATGCGGCCCTGTCCGCCGCCTGCGATGCCGGCCTTGCCAACGTGGCCCGCAGCCTGCTCGCCACGCGCCTGCGCCATCGTCCCGACGACGCGCTCATGGGAGTGCTGCGCAGCTTCGGCGAGCTCGCGTAAAGCCGTTCGCCGCCGCTTGTGCGCAACCGCCGCGCCCGCCATCCGCTTCGCCGCCGCGCTGATTGCGTGGGGTCGCGGCAGGCGGGCCGCCGTATGCCGGCGTCTGCGCTACAATGCAAGGGTTAACCGTTTTCAACCATCCGTACCATCGGAACATGAGTTATCGGAAGTAAGGAACCGTTATGACAATCAATTCCCCGGAAGGAACGCGCGACCTTCTGCCCGATGAGGCGAAGTTCTGGGCGCATTTCCGCGACACTGCGTTCGACATTTTCGCGCGCTACGGTTATCAGCCCATCGAAACGCCGCTGTTCGAGCAGACCGACCTGTTCGTGCGCGGCATCGGCCAGGCAACCGACGTGGTGTCCAAGGAAATGTTCACCGCTATTTCCGGCGAAAACTTCAAGCGCGTCATCGAGGGCGGCACCATCAAGGCGAAAAGCCGCTTGTCGCTGCGTCCCGAGGGCACGGCTGGCGTCGTGCGCGCCGTGGCCCAGCACGACCTGGTGCCGCAGGGTGCTGCCCCTGCCAAGCTCATGTACGCTGGCCCGATGTTCCGCGCCGAGCGCCCGCAAAAAGGCCGCCAGCGCATGTTTAACCAGGTGGGTATCGAGTGCCTCGGCGCGGAAGACCCCAGCGTCGACGCCGAGGGCATCATCATGCTCATGCGCTTTTACGCCGCCATCGGCATCCCCATGGACGCCACGCGCCTTCTGGTGAACTCCATGGGCTGCGAGAAGTGCCGCCCGGCCTATCGCGAAGCCGTGCGCGCCTACATGAACGAGCACGCCGACACCATGTGCGACGAGTGCATGCGCCGCGCGGAAATCAATCCGCTGCGTGCGTTCGACTGCAAAAACCCCGGATGCGCCGAGGTTATGGACGGCGCCCCGAAGATTTCCGACTACCTGTGCGACGATTGCCTCGAGCACTACGAGGCCGTTAAGGCGTACCTGAAGGGCGCGGGCGTGGCATTCGTGGAGGACTCGAAGCTGGTGCGCGGTTTGGACTACTACACGCGAACGGTGTTCGAAGTGCAGGTTGACCAGGGCATGGGCAGCCAGAACGCCATCGGCGGCGGCGGACGCTACGACAAGCTGTGCGAGGAAGTGGGCGGCAGGCCCACGCCGGGCTTCGGCTTCGCGCTTGGCTACGAGCGCTGTGCGCTTGCCATCCAGGCGGCGGGCTACACGTTCCCCAGCGCCCAACACTGCGACGTGTTCGTGGCGTGCGTGGACGATTCGGTGCGCGCCGAGGCGTTCAGCCTGGTACAGGCATGCCGCGATGCGGGCGTGTCCGCCGAGATGGACCATCAGCACCGCAGCCTGAAAAGCCAGTTCAAGCTGGCCGACAAGGTGGGCGCGCACCTGGTGGCCGTGCTTGGCCCCGACGAGCTGGCCGCCGGCCAGGTGAAGGTGCGCAACATGCAGACGCACAAGGAACGTTTGGCCGAGCTGGGCAAGGTCAAAGAGCTGCTGTCCCGCTTCGGCGGCGAGCCGTTCGGCGGCGCGCATGTTGCGGTCGACGAAGTGTTCGGCACCGAGGAATAGCGCGCGGGCGCGCGGCGGCCGAAATGCGCGGGGCAGGGAAGCGTCCTGCACCGGCGGTGCTGCGCGTGTCGTTTTCGAAGGGGCTGGAAGCCTGTGCGGCGTCCGGCTCCTTTCGTGTTGTACAATGACTAAGTTTGAGCAACAACCTGGCTGCGCAAAGGCGGCTGGGCGCCCATAAAGCATTGCAAGGAGCAAGAAAGAATGACGGATTACAAGAACGAGTTTTGCATGCACGACGCCACGTGCGGCGAGCTGCGCAAATCTGACGTGGGCCGCGAGGTCACGCTGTGCGGTTGGGCATGGCACAACCGCGATCACGGCGGGCTGATCTTCTGCGACCTGCGCGACCGCACCGGTTACACGCAGGTGGTCGTCGACCCGGATTGCGTGTCCGAGGAAGACTTCCACAAGGCCGAGCATCTTGGCCGCGAATTCGTGCTGCAAATCACCGGCAAGGTGCGCGACCGCGGCGCCGATGCCGTGAACCCGAACATGGCCACCGGCGAGATCGAGGTGCTTGCCAACAAGGTCAACGTGCTCAACGAGTCCGTCACGCCGCCGTTTAGCATCGAAGACGGCATCGAAACCGACGAGACCACGCGCATGAAATGGCGTTACATGGATCTGCGCCGTCCCGAGATGTACAACGCGCTGCACCTGCGCCACACGGTTGCCCAGGCCATGCGCGCCGCACTCAACGAGCGCGGCTTTATCGAGGTGGAAACGCCTATCCTGGCCAACTCCACGCCCGAGGGCGCGCGCGACTACCTGGTGCCTTCCCGCCCGAACCCGGGCAAGTTCTACGCGCTGCCGCAGTCTCCGCAGCAGTTCAAGCAGATGCTCATGGTCGGCGGCATCGAGCGCTACTACCAGATCGCCCGCTGCTTCCGCGACGAGGACCTGCGCGCCGATCGTCAGCCGGAATTCACGCAGGTGGACATCGAGATGTCCTTCGTGCAGGAAACCGACGTCATGGACCTGATGGAAGGCGTGTTCCAGGAGGTGCTGTCCGCCGCCGGCGTTGAGCATGAGTTCCCGCTGCAGCGCATGCCGTGGAAAGAAGCCATGGACCGCTTTGGCTGCGATCGTCCCGACGTGCGTTTCGGCATGGAGCTCGTCGAGCTCACCGACATCGTGCGCGGCTGCGGCTTCGGCGTGTTCTCCAAGGCCGTCGAGGCGGGCAACGTCGTGAAGTGCATCAACGCCAAGGGCGCCGGCAATTGGTCGCGCGGCGACATCGAGAAGCTCGCCGACGTGGCTGCCGCTAACGGCGCGAAGGGCATGGCCTGGATCGCCTACACCGACGCCGACACCGAGCTTGCCGGCAAAAGCCCCATCATCAAGTTCCTCGGCGACGAGGTGCACGCTGCCATCAAGCAGGCGGCCGATGTTGCGCCTGGCGATTTGCTGCTGTTCGCGGCCGACACGTATGCCACCGCTTCCGCCGTACTTTCCGCGCTGCGCCTGCACATGGCCGAGGCGCTGGAAATCGAGCGCCCGGGCCACGCGCTGCTGTGGGTCGTGGACTTCCCGATGTTCAAGTACGACGAGGAAGAGAAGAAGTACGCGGCCGAGCATCATCCGTTCACGATGATTCCCGAGGCCGATTGGGACAAGATCGAAACCGATCCGCTGGCATGCTCCAGCTACTCCTATGACATCGTTATGGACGGCTTCGAGATGGGCGGCGGCTCCATCCGTATCCACAACGCCGAGCTGCAGAAGCGCGTTCTGCGCCGCCTGGGCGTTGAGGACGACCAGATGGAGGAGAAGTTCGGCCACCTTATCCATGCGCTTGAGCTGGGTGCCCCGCCGCACGGCGGCATCGCGCTGGGCCTTGACCGCCTGGTCATGCTGCTGGCTGGCAAGCAGTCCATCCGCGACGTCATCGCGTTCCCGAAGACGTCGAGCGCTTCCGACCCGATGACCGGCGCCCCGAATGCCGTCACCGGCCGCCAGCTCAAGGAAGTCTCTCTGCGCCTTCTTTAGTTTCGTTTGCCTAACGGCAAACGAACTGATTCGACGCTGTGGGCCGCTGTGGCACCCGGCCTTCGCGCGA
>OLPG01002312.1_pt1 | contig 13795 bp, 10 predicted proteins | sample 1672311 | NCBI WGS metagenome assembly OLPG01 (sample SAMEA3136670, study PRJEB25190) | human gut metagenome | biome: human gut; feature: human-associated habitat; material: faeces | place: Austria | collected 2013
TCCACCTGGCTGCACGCGGTGCCTCTACTGCATTCAGCATTTTCTCCTGATGCTCGATTGCTTTTCCGACACCACTTTTTTCTACAATCGGAAACCCACCTCTGTATATATATGTTTTCATAATCTTTACCCTATTCCTTTTATAATGAAAATAACATCTTAAATGCTGTCGTAAGCCCCAGACTGTAAAGTGCAATAGAAAATGGTTTTCCAAGTACAATAACTGCTGTAAACTGTTTCCACGTCATTTTTGTAGTTCCCGCAAGATAGCACAAGAAATCATCCGGTGCCACCGGGAAAAAGATTGCCAGCGCAAATAATTTCAAAAACTTACCGTCCTTCTGGGTCCATCCATCATATTTTTCTATCATTTTTTCAGAAAACATTTTGTATAAAACCGGCCTTCCTATTGTCTTTGAAATTCCAAACACTGCAATTGATCCTATACAGATACCAATATAATTATAAAGAAATCCTAGCCACGGCCCAAAAAAGATCACACCACCCAGGCAACTGACTCCACCCGGTAGGATTGGAATAATAACCTGCACAACCTGGATCAGAATAAAAACGAGCATTCCAGTATAACCGAATTTCCAGACAAATGTCTGCAAAGAATCTACCGAATTTAAAATGCCGTTTTTATATGCCCAGATTGCAAGAAGCGCACATCCGGCCAGTCCGGCTATCGAAAGCAGATTGAAAAATCCAGTCAGATTTCTCTGTTTCTTAGGCTGCATTTTCATATCGGTATTTTCGTATTTGCTGTTCATAGATTTTTTCCACTCTTTCGGCAAAATTTCCGGAAGAAAATTTTTCTGCTGAAATAGCAGCCTTGTTTTGCATCCTACCTCTTGCATTTTCACCCATCCCCTTCCATTCTTGGATTCTCATAAGATAATCTTCTTTTTTATCATACTGCCATCCATTTTCCCCATCTGTCACAACTTGTTCCAGACATCCGTCTCTTCTGCAAAGGAGCGGAATACCACCTGCAAGCGCTTCTGCATAAGTCATTCCCTGTGTCTCGCTGGTAGAAGCACTGACAAAGAGATCTCCTGCCTGATAATAGCGTCCCACTTCTTCCGGTATGATCATTCCCGTAAAAATCACATTTTTAGCAAGCTTTAGCTCTTCGACCTTTTTTTTCAGCTCCGGAAGATATGGTCCATCCCCTACAAGGACTAAAATCACCCCGGATTTTCCTGCATCTTGCTGATATTCCAGAAGCTCTTCAATGTTTTTTTCCTTTGCCATTCTGCCTACATATACCAACACCAGTGCATCCTGTGATATACCAAGCTGCATACGGATTTTTTTACGCCAGTCTTCTTTTTTACATAGCTGATATTTTTCCAGATGGATTCCAGATGGAATAACTTCCACCGAACAAGACACCTGGTATCCTTCCAATATCTTACGGATCTTATCACTGGGTGCAATTAGGGTTTCTACCACATTTGCAAGTTTCTTTGTCATCAACTGCACAATATTTCTTCCCCATACTTTCTGCGGTGAAAAATAATGGGTATAGTCCTCGTAAACTGTATGGTACGTATGTACAATCGGAACGTGAAGTTCAGATGCGATCCTTTTCGCTAAGAAAAATGTGGAAAATTCACACTGTGAATGCACAATATCCGGTTTCCACTCAAGCAACATTTCCATATAGTCACCTGCTGCCTTTGGAATTTTTAATCTTGCCTGCGGATAAATGCATCCAAGTCCAATTGATCCTGCATAAACCACATCGCCTTCTATATAAGAATGAAATGTTCTTGATAATGTAAGAATTTTTACTTCATGTCCTCTTTCTCTTAGCTGTCTGGAAAGATTCATAACTGAAGTAACAACACCGTTTATAACCGGTTCGTACCAGTCTGTTGTAATCAATACTCTCATTTATTGATTCCTCCCGTTATCTTTTTATGAGCATAGTTTAACAGGAGATTGTTAAGATATGGAAAGGGCATTTCTAAAGAATTTTTAAACAAATGCGAAATATTCATTCAAGACAATATTTCAAAAAAAGTGTATCACTTTTTAGAACTCTCTAAAAAATGATACACTTTCTATTTACTCACTTAATACATCCAATGCACTCATTGCCAAGAGCTGAACAGAAGCATGCAGATTTCTTTTTCCTTCTTCTCCGCCTGCTGCTACTGCAAACTCTTTTGTATGTGTTCCTACATGCTCTTTCAATTTCACATAAAACTGAATTGCCGGTATTTCATGGGTTACATTTCCAACATCAGTCGAACCGATTCCCTGAGTCAGGTCACGCTCTATATACTCTTCACCAATAAAGTCCATGTTCTTACGAACATACTGAACCAGTTTCTTATCATTACGCACATCTTTGACAACTTCATCCACTTGTCTTTCTTCAACTTCTGTCCTGGTTGCAATTGCCGCTCCTTTCGCACAATCACGAATAGCATCAACCATTTCCATCATATAATCATATTCCAGTGAACGAATATTAAATACTGCTTTCGCTTCATCTGTTATAGTATTATGAGCTACTCCGCCTTCTGTAATAATTCCGTGTACTCTGCTGTAATCTTTAAAATGTAAACGCATCATATCAACCGCATGGAACATTAACTGAACTCCACTCAGTGCATTTGCTCCCTTCCATGGGCAAGCTGCCGCATGAGCCGGTTTTCCTTTGAAGGTGAATTCCAATGTAATTGCTGCAAAAGAAATATCATCTGGCATAGATTCATCACACGGATGCATCAGAAGTGCAGCATCAATTCCTTCAAATACTCCATGGCGAACCATAATCGCTTTGCCACTGCCCTTTTCTTCGGCCGGAGTACCTAATACTTTTAACACGCCACCTATCTCATGCTTTTCCATAACTTCCTTTAATACAATTCCTGCACCGGCTGCTGATGTTCCGATCAGATTATGTCCGCAACCATGTCCGATTTCTGGAAGACAATCATATTCTCCCATAAGTGCTACTGTTTTCCCTGGTTTTCCAGAATCAAAAACTGCTTCAAAAGACGTCGGCATTTCTGCAATTCCTCGTTTAACAACAAAGCCATGGCTTTCCAACAGTTTGCAAAGTGCTTCCTGTGATTTATATTCTTTAAATGCCAGTTCAGGGTTTGCAAAAATATAATCACTTACTTTTTCAAATTCTTCCTTTTTCTCTTTTGCAAGATTACTGATTTCCTGTTTCATTAATTCTAAATTATCCATATTCTTCACCTCTTAATTTTATCTGTATGGTTTTAGATCATTCCTTTTAAAGATAAGATAATATTTGAAATTGCTGCTGATCCAAAATAAGTAGATGCCATAACCACAAAGGATACCACTGTCGACTTTGCTAAATCCGGGAGTTTGCTTCCAATAGAAACCATATGTATAATTATGACAATTCCATAAATCACCAATACTATTTTAATTTGTTCTAAAATATTACTTAATGTCGATTTTTCTTGTGGAGTTTGTTTTGTATTTTCCATCTTATGCCTCCTCAGATGCTTTTTTAAATAATTTAGCCCTTAATTTTTCAATACCTGGATTAACACGATTATAATACCAGTTCGCTAATGGCAATGCCAAAAACATTTCCACATACACACCTGTTACTGCAGTTAAAAGTCCACTGGTTGCAGAATATGCAAGAATTTGTTCTGAATACATAGGTGCCGCTGCATTTGTCAACGCTGCAGTAGCCGCATTCATCATAGATGCACTTCCCATACCTGATGCCATCGCAAGTGCATAAGGATGAAATCCGATTGCTAACCCGACCGGTGCCAGGAAAGAATAGAAGAGAGTACCAAATACACTTCCGCTAATATAAGTTCCAAGTGTTCCCATTCCTTCTCTGGATTCCAGACCATATTCATCTCCGATAATACCAAGTGCCGTATCTCTGCAAAGAGAGAACGTTCCACCCACAGCACTTCTTCCTAATCCAAGGAGTAAGCCAAGTGGTAATGCAATCAGCATCGTCATCATATTTCCCGCTTCCTGAAACAGTAAAGCAGGACCTGCCTGTAAAACAATTCCAACCTTTGGACCTGCATTGATACCAAACATAATCCCAAGCGGATATAATGTAAGCGACAACAAAAACGGTGCCCGTTTAATTTCTGCTTTACTAATAAATTTCTTCAGTGGGGGAATCACTTTTCCTAATAATGTTGGAGATAAAAGAATTCCCATGATGATAACCCAAATCATCGTCAATATCTTCACGTCAATCCCCATCACCTTAAATTGAAGTGGACCAATCAGCTCCGCAATAATGCAAATAACAATAGATGCGATCATGCAATTTACAGTCCCTGTTCTTTCTTTCACATTTCTTTCCTCCGTTTCTTCCGAATTCTTATTTGACTACAGTATAACATTGACTTCTTAAAGTGTCGACGCTCTCCATGCACCATAATGTCCCTGTTTTTTATGCACTTTGCACATTTATTATTCTCCCCAAAATATAACATGTGCATTTCGCCCAACTATTTTCTTTCTTTTTAGGCACGCACAATATCGACTTTCCTATTTAGTAATGCTAAACTTTGCTTATCAATTAAAAAACTATTTTAGTTAGAAAGAGAGGATTTAAGATGTTATTCAAACAATTAATAGAAGCTTTCGACATTATAGACAGCAAGAACGTAAACGGCAACTCTGTCGCATCTTATTTAAAATCCATAAAACAAGATGCGGATATTCAGGTTTATCCTTTAGTTGGACCAAAAGGTTCTACAGATATGTTAAAAATTCGCATCCCGGGTCTTCACGGAAAGACTTCCGGAGGCGATGCTCCGACAATTGGACTTCTTGGGAGATTAGGTGGACTTGGTGCTCGTCCTGAGCGAATCGGGTATGTATCTGACGGTGATGGTGCCCTCGTTGCAATTGCTCTTGCTGCCAAATTATTAGATATGCAGAATAAAGGGGATTTTTTGGAAGGTGACGTATTCATTTCTACACATATTTGTCCGGATGCACCGACCGCGCCACATGTTCCGGTTCCATTTATGGGATCACCTGTAGAAATGGCACAGGTAAATGCCGAAGAGCTCACACCGGAACTTGACGCAGTTCTCTCTGTAGATACTACTAAAGGAAATCGCGTGATCAATCACAATGGATTTGCAATCTCACCTACAGTAAAAGAAGGCTACATCCTTCGTACTTCCGAAGATCTTCTTGATTTAATGCAGATTACTACGGGAAAACTTCCAAAAGTATTTCCATTAACACAGCAGGATATCACTCCTTATGGCAATGATCTTCATCATCTAAACAGTATTCTGCAACCGGCAACTGCTACTAATGCACCTGTAGTCGGGATTGCCATCACAACAGAAACAACTGTTCCCGGTTGTGCAACCGGAGCCAGTCATATGACTGATCTTGATGAAGCTGCACGCTTTATGTTAGAAGTTGCCAAATCCTTTGGCCGTCGTTCTCTTAAATTATACGACGAAGAAGAATTCGAAAAATTACAAAGTTTATACGGTTCAATGAATCATTTTCAAAAACTGAATCCTTTCTCGTAATAGATACATACTGTTTTGAAATAAAAGATGCCCTGAAAAGGCATCTTTTATTTCAAAAATTTCTTTATTCGAAGCGCAAGCGCTATCTCAAGAATACTATTCGGATCTGACAAATCATATCCTGTCTGATTTTCAATTTTTTTAATTCTGTATATCAAAGTATTTCGATGCAAATGAAGTGCATTTGCTGTTACATTTCTTGCCCCTAAATTATTCACGAGAACTTCCAGCGTTTCTAAAAGTTCACTTTCATTTTTTTGATCATATTCAATAAATGCATTCAACTTGTCCTCCATAAACTCCTGACACATCTCATGCTTACTGATTTCTTTCATGATTCTCCAAAAGCCTGCATCTTCTATACAAAGTACTTTTGAATTGAATTCCTGGCACACTGCAATTTCTACTGCATCCCTTGCATCCTGATAAGCCTTTCCGAAACGTTGGTAGGAATTTTCTACTCTCGAAACACCTATCGTTGCAGTATATCCTGTCTTTTCCGAAATATTTTTCTGAATCTTCTCGAAATACTCTTTCGTTATAGTTTTCTCTTTTGTCCGTTTTAATATGCATTGAAAATTATCATTATTCGACAAAACAATTACTTTTTCCTCGCCAAAAGATTCTTTTATCATATTTTCGATTTTCTCAATTTTTTCATGAACAATCTCTTCCTGTAGTTCATGTAATTTTTGTTTAATTCCATCAATTTCAATATAAACGATCTGGTACGGAGGTGATGGCCATTTTTGTTCTTCGATCCGATAGTTTCCTTCTTCATTACATGTGATATTTCCTGTCAAAAGATCAATAAACAATCTTTTATCCATTTCCCGACGGTTATATTTTTCAATTCGAGAATAAATGGTATCCATCAAATTGTTCTGTGATTTTATCAATGCCTCCATCACAAGATAATTCATTTCTATGAAAGGCAAATCTTCCGGCCACAAAATGATTGGGAACTGTAATTCATTAGCCAGTTTGATCGCATCATCCAAAAAACAACCAATATATCTATATTTTGTCGCGAGCGCAGCTGCCTTTGCTTCATACAAATTTCTTATCAGATTCATTATTTCTTCTTTTGTGTCACTATATGCATATCCAGTTGTAATATACAAAACATTTGGGCGCATCCATGCTTTCATATCTGGTATTTCCATACAATCCACAAAGCGAACAATCCTATCCATTCCACCTTCTCCGGCTGCTAATGTACATCCTTTCGACTGTGCCAGCTCTAATACCTCTTTTACTTTTATTGACACTTTCTATTCCACCCTTTTTTATTTGTATTATAGATAAATATAGAATATCATAAAACACTGTTTTTTCAAATATCATCTTACGCTTAACTTTATCCAGATTGTGTTTCTGACCGAACGTCATTTTTTCTCATGGATTTTTTCCACACTTTTTGCTATACTATGCTCAATACTGGCACTATTAACGACATTACACAGGAGGTTCACATGAAGAAAGTGCTTCAAATATTTCAGAGAGATTTAAAGAGACTCTTACGTAGCCCTGCTGCTGCTCTCGTCATGGTGGGAGTCTGCATTCTCCCTTCTCTCTATGCATGGTTCAACATTGCCGCCAACATGGATCCCTACGGCAATACAAAAAATGTAAAAGTGGCGATTGCCAACTGTGACACCGGTGGTCATACAGACTCCATGGATCTGAATGCCGGAGACACCATCGTACAGAATCTGAAAAAAAATCACCAGCTTGGCTGGACCTTTGTTGATGAAAAGAAAGCCAAAAGCGGTGTCCGTTCCGGCAAATACTACGCTGCCATTGTAATCCCAGAGGATTTCAGCAAGTCTCTCCTCAGCATCCTTTCCGGGGATTTAAAACAGCCGCAGCTCGACTATTATATTAATGAAAAGAAAAACGCGATTGCTCCGAAGATCACCGCCACCGGCGCAAGCACGATCCAGCAGCAGATCAATGACACCTTTTCGTCCGTTGCCGCTGACTCCATTGCGAAGATCGTGCAGAAATCGGCCGGTACACTGACCGGCAAGCTTGACGGAACAAATTCTACGCTGATGCAGGCGCTTACCGATACCCGTAAGAATCTTGCTGACTATCAGAACGCCCTGAAGGATTTCCAGGCTACGGTAAAAGATTCCGGTTCTTTGATCGATGACACTCTGAAAACGCTGGACTCTGTAAATGCTGTTGCCTCTTCCGGTTCTGCTGCCCTTGCAGATTCATCAGATCTGCTTGCCACCAGCCGGACAGCAATCGGAACCTTTTCCACAGAATTTTCTACCAGCCTGTCAGATGGTGAGACGCTTTTAAACAATGTCTACACCTCCGCAGCCTTAAAGCTCGGAACTTTTGAGACAAAAGCCACACAGGTCAACACTGCGATCGGAGACAGTATTTCTTCTGCCAGCTCTTTAAATAAGAAAAATGCAGAAATTCTGGAAAAGCTTGCCGCCCTTCAGCAGCAGATCGGAAGTGATTCTTCCCTGTCCGGTATCGTCAGCGAAAAAATTGCAGAACTCCAGGCACAGAATGCTTCTCTTCAGGAACTCATTGATTCTCTTGGGAACAGCAATTCCAGCATAGGAAATGCACTGACTACAGCAAGTAATACCAGAAGTTCTCTTGAGACACTCACTGCCCAGAACCGACAGTCTCTGCAGAATTACAGAAGCAGTCTGAACCAGTCGCTTCTGCCACAGCTGAACCAGTCACTTGACGGGCTTGCCACATTAAGCGGAAGCCTTTCTTCTACTTTAACCGGGGTAAATCCGACGATCACACAGTTAAAGGTGATCCTTACCCAGTTAAAGAGCAGTTTAAACGAAAGTGCAGACGCACTTGGTCAGACCGGAGGAACTCTTGAAAGCGTAGATACTGCTCTGGAAAATATTACCGCTGACCTAAAAGCTCTGCAGAGCTCCGAAACCTACCAGCATCTGATCTCACTGGAAGGCATCGACTCAGATTCCATTTCTGATTTTATGTCCTCACCGGTTTCGATCAATTCAAAGGTACTTTATGATGTGGAAAATTACGGTTCCGGAATGACTCCGTTCTACACTAATCTGGCACTCTGGGTTGGCGGACTGATCCTGGTATCCATCCTGAAACAGGAAGTAGACAAAGACGAAACCATTTCCCGTTTTACTCCGACAACTGCTTATTTCGGACGTTGGATGCTCTTTGTCGTGGTCGGACTGATCCAGGGATTCATTGTGTGCATAGGAGATCTGCTGCTTCTGAAAGTACAGTGTGTCCACCCGGTTGCATTTGTGTGCGCTGGTATGCTCTGCTCCTTTGTGTATGTCAATCTGATCTATGCAATGGCGCTGACCTTCAAGCACATTGGAAAAGCGCTTGCCGTTGTCCTGGTCATCCTGCAGATCCCTGGTTCTTCCGGAACCTATCCGATCGAGATGACACCGGTCTTTTTCCAGAGACTGCATCCGCTTCTGCCGTTCTCTTACGGAATTGGCGCTATGCGTGAGTGTATTGCCGGATTTTACAAAAATAACTACGCAAAGGATCTGCTGACCCTGCTGCTTTTCCTTCTCCTTGCATTCTTCATCGGACTGGTACTGAGACCACTTCTGATGAATCTGAACCATCTGTTCGACAAACGTCTTGCCGAGACAGACCTGATGCTGGGAGAGACTGCAACCGGTGAGCTCTCCCGCCCACAGCTTACACTGATGATGAAAACCATGATGCAGGACGAAGACGGACGGGCTGATTTTATCCAACGTGCCAACCGGTTCGAAAAACGGTATCCAAAGCTGATCCGTACCGGTTTTATCCTGATTCTTGTAATTCCGCTGATCTTTCTTCTTCTGATGTTCGGCCTGGAATCCAAGATCGTATACCTGACACTGTGGATCATTTCCCTGATCGTACTCGCCGTCTATCTGATCTGTGTAGAATATATTCACGACAAGACCTCCAGACAGCTTTCCTATATCCATCTGTCTGAAGAAGAATTTCTTAAAAAAGTAAAGGAGGAAAAAGACGAATGAGAAATATGTGGACCATCTTCACAAGAGATATCCGGAAAATAAGAACAAATGTCATTGCGCTGATCGTCGTTCTCGGCGTCACAGTGGTTCCCTGCCTTTATGCATGGTTCAACATTGCGGCAAGCTGGGATCCCTATGGGAATACGGGGAATCTGAAGGTTGCCGTAGCAAGCGTAGATGAAGGCTATACCGGAAACCTGATCCCGCTCCAGCTGAATCTTGGCGATCAGGTATTGTCTGCTCTTCGGGAGAATACACAGCTCAACTGGGTATTTACGACCAAAAGCAAAGCAATGAAGGGTGTAAAATCCGGAGAATATTACGCAGCAATCGTAATCCCGGAAGATTTCAGTACGAACCTGATGAGTGTATTTTCCAGTGATATTAAAAAACCGGAGATTACCTATTACTCCAATGCAAAAGAAAATGCCATTGCGCCGAAGGTAACAGACAAAGGAGCAACCGCAGTCCAAACACAGGTCAACGAAGTATTTATCGAAACCATTTCCGATACGGTGCTGACCGCGCTCCAGACTGTTGCAAATACCGCAGACTCCAGGGATTCGGATGAGCTTGCAGGCACACTAATCACAAATCTGAATAAAATCGGTTCTGATCTGTCTGCCTCTTCGACTACCCTGCATTCCTTCTCACAGATGACCGATTCTGCGCAGCAGCTTCTGGACACAACTGCCGAATTCTTAAAAGCAACGAAAGAACAGGCTTCTGCAAATGCAGATACGCTTTCCGGTACACAGCAGTCCTTCTCCGGGATTCAGGAAACTCTGGACGGAGCTACAGACGGAATCAATGCTGCACTGACCTCTACCAAAAGCTTTTACGAACAGATGTCACAGACGATCGATCAGGCATTCCAGTCGCAGTCACAGGATGCTTCTTCTGTTGCCAGCACCCTTGATCTTCTTGGGAACCGCGTCAATGCGATCGTACAGTCTTACCAGGGAATCCGTGACAGCATTGCACAGATTGCAGATGCACACCCGGAGCTGTCTGATCTTACCGCACCGATTCTTGCTAAATTAGACGATTCCATTGCTGTTCAGGAAGAACTTCGTGATAAACTCACGAACGCCGCTTCCTCTCTGCGGGATACAGCAGGCAATGTAACAACCTCTAAAAAAGAGCTGGATGATCTGATCAGCTCCAGTATTTCCGGAATTGCAGCTGTCAAATCCGACTATGAAACCAATGTATCTGCTTCTTTAAAACAGCTGTCCGTCTCTCTTGGTTCCACCAAAAAAGATCTGTCCGGACTGCTCTCCCAGCTCGGTGTAAGTGCAGATGGAATCTATACCCTTGCTTCTTCAGCTGGCTCTGATCTGTCGCAGATTCAGAAGGCTCTGGAAACCTCTTCTGAGCTTTTGAAAACGGCTGCCTCAAAGACCACAGATACCACCTCCAGACTTGGTCAAATGGAAGCAACCGGCGATTTCTCCGAACTGGAAGATCTGATTTCCGGCGATAAGGACAGTATCAGTTCTTTCCTCGCCGCACCGGTAGAGCTGAAAACCAACAAAGTGTACCCGATTGAAAATTACGGTTCTTCCATGGCCCCATTCTACTCTACACTTTCCATCTGGATCGGCGGAATTGTCCTGGTTGCCATGCTCAAGGTCACTGTATCCGAAAACGGCACCACCGGACTTAAACATCTGAAGCTCCATCAGATTTATCTTGGAAGATACCTTATCTTTCTGATCCTGGGGCTTTTGCAGAGCACCCTGATCTGCCTCGGTGATCTGTTCTATCTTGGCATCCAGTGCAAGCACCCGTTCCTCTTCCTCCTTGCCGGATGGGTATCCAGCATCGTATATGTCAACATCATTTACACGCTGACTGTCTCCTTCGGAGATATCGGAAAAGCGGTCAGTGTCGTACTTCTGGTTATGCAGGTAGCCGGAACCGGCGGAACTTTCCCGATCGAGGTTGCCCCGGGATTCTTCAAAGCGGTATATCCGCTACTGCCGTTTACCCACAGTATGGCAGCCCTGCGTGAAGCTGTCGGTGGTCTTTACGGTATGGATTACTGGATCGATCTTGGAAAGCTTTGTATCTTCCTTATGGTGTCCCTGATCGTGGGACTGGTGCTTAGGAAGCCGATCATTAAGGTGAATGAAGCGTTCTCTGAGAAGCTGGAAGAGACGAAGATTATGTAATTTTCAATATTTTTTACCAGAATACGTTGGATTCTAATTTACGTTCGAAGCCCCCAATAAAAGGAGCCCGTCAGCACGATTTTCAAATCTGCCGACGGGCTTCTTGCAATTATACGCTTCTCTCTTTTGCTACCTGAACATATCCAGTTTTACCGGCGTTCCATCATCATAAAATTCATACAACTTTTCTCCGTCCTTTACCCGAAATCCCTTTCTGTCCGTTCCGTCCGAACAAGGCTGCCATAGTTCCTCCGAAATATCTACATAAATAATCGTTCCTTCTGCCTTTGTACACGAAACATCATCAATTGTAAGCTGAAATTTTGTTCCGTCCGATTTATTCTGCCCCCAACCCAATGTACCTGTTCCTTTTTCAAATACATTATCTCTGGACTCCATATCATCATTTACAATATCAAATACCATGCAGAAATCCTTTTTCTGGTGTACCTTATAGATTCCAAGATGATACAGATCTCCTTCTGACTGATATTCATTATATTCTAAATGTTCTTCTCTAATGCTGAAAAATTCCTTCCAGTTCTCTTTCGTAAACTTCTCTTTCTTTATGTATGAACGGAATTTATCGCCTGATAATTCATAAAATTCTGTATTTACAATTTCATTCTCCTGTATCGTTACCGGTTCATTGTCATCATCATATACTTCACTTCTATCTCCTTTATACGATCTTTTTCAGACGCCGTATCCTTTCCACCACAGGCAATGGTTCCTGCTACGATCAAAATAATTCCCAAAAATATAGCATATTTTCTATATTCCAAATCCACTCAGCAATACATAATATCCTGTCAAGATCACTACAAACACCACAATAACCGGGATCGTCTTCTTCATCAGCTGCCCCCAGGATACCCGGAAATATTCCGTAATGATTGCAAGACAGATATGTGTCGGTGAAATCTGCATTGCCGCATAAGAAAGTGCCATCAGGTACACCAGAAGTCCGGCTCCTGCATGCGGTATGCTTGCAAATGCCAGCGGAATCAATAGCACAATCATAGAATTTGCTCCACTGATAATCGTTCCAAGAAACATAATGATTCCAAATGCCGCAAACTGTGGAATTGCAGATCCTGCAAACAAATCCGGAAGTTTTCCGATTGCCCCTGTATAGGTAAGAATGTTCTTGAACATCATCAGAATGATCGTATTGAAGATGATTCTCCACTCTACCGATGTCTTTGCAAAATCCAGCACTTCCTTCAGACTTAACCGATATACAATAATCGAAAGCACAATAATAAACGGCAGTACCTTGATCACAGAAAGATTCAGTGCGATCACAAGCACAATACAAAGCACCAGTGGCCAGAAACAGTACAGAAGCTGTTTGAATTCTTCTTTTTTGTCTATCATTTCATCCTCACTTGCTTCATATCCTTTCGAAAGCTTCCGCAGATAAAATACATATCCCAGTACCAGAAGCACCACAACCATCGGCGCCATAAAAAGTACAAATTGCCCGGTTGATACCGCTGTAATGGAAAGTGCCAGCAGAATTGCATTATAAGTCGGCGAAAAGCTTTCTGAAATATGGCGGTAGTAACTGGTCACAAACGTCTTTTCTTCCACATCCAGATCTTTTCCTGTCGCCTTATCTACGATCGCCCCACAGATATTGACAGCTCCTGCAGACGGAAGGAATCCAATGATCACCGGCGCAATTACACACACCATACGCCTGTCTCCGCTAAGCCTCTGTAGTGCCATCTCCGCTCTTTCCAGAAGTTTCCGGTTCTCCATGATCCGCTGCAAAAAGGTTACAAGAATAAAGCTTCCGACCACCAGCAGCGTATCCTTTTCATAAACCGACTGTATCATCAATTTTGCTGCATCCCCAAGCGGAATTCCAAACAGGATCACAGTCAGCAAAATGGCAGCGATCATCGCATCACGCAGTTTTAATTTTGCCAGGACCATCACCATAATGACAATAAAAATCACTGCCAGTTTTATAAATTCGGTCTGCATCTCTTTACTCCAATTCTACTACAATATATTTATGGTTAATATCCCTTACAGCCAGTAAGGAATTATC
>OLPG01002314.1_pt1 | contig 13780 bp, 10 predicted proteins | sample 1672311 | NCBI WGS metagenome assembly OLPG01 (sample SAMEA3136670, study PRJEB25190) | human gut metagenome | biome: human gut; feature: human-associated habitat; material: faeces | place: Austria | collected 2013
TCATGGTGAACGGCACCTATATGAAGGAGTACTGGGGCGAGGGCTCCGCTCGCGCCCGCAACTGGGGCCGTTACGACCTGGGTGGCAAGAAGAGCCTGTCGTTTGAAGAAGGCGTCGATTCCTATGTGCCCTACGCTGGCCCGCTCAAGGACAACATCGCGGTCACGTTGCTCAAGATCAAGTCGACCATGTGCAACTGCGGTGCGCTCACCATTCCCGAGTTCCAGGACAAGGCCAAGCTTACGGTGATCAGCTCCACGTCCATCGTCGAGGGCGGCGCGCACGACGTCCTTCTGAAGGACAAGGCTCCCTACGCTTCCAACATGAGGTAAGCGAGCTTCGCCGTATTTCAACCTGCTGATCAGGTTGCTGACGCGACCGCGTCGGACGTCCTCCTGCAAGCTTTCGCCGCGTGCTTACGGTACGCCGCGAGGGCTCCGCGGGAGATTGGATGCCCGGCGCGGTCTCGTTGTTTTTAGGAAGCTTCGCTATGCTGGTCGTAAACTAACAAATGGGATATCTCGGTTTTTGTGCCAGAATCCGGCCGATTGCTTTCACTTTGGGCCTTTCCTGCACTTGCGATTCACCTGCTTGGACTCCCCCAGGCTGCTTTTGCTCGCAGGTTGTGCTGCCAGGCATTTTGAGAAAACGTTACGCAATCAGCTTCTCGGCAAGTCCCGCCCAGGTCACGCGCTCGATGCCGGCGAAATTGGCGGCACTCGGTGCGGGCGCGGCAGCGGCAGCGTCGATGGCTTTCGCCAAACGTTGCTCGAAAGCGGGCAGGTCGTCCGCTACGGGTTCGTCGACGCTCTCCATGCGCGGGGGCTCGACGAACCACACGGGCGCCGCGGGGATGTTCGCGGAAATCCACGGACGGATGCCGGGCAGGTCGGTCACCACGGCTTTGCATCCGCAGGCGAGCGCTTCGATTATCACAAGCGGCAGGCCCTCGAAAAACGATGGCAGCACGAACACATCGGAGTCGCGATACATTCTGGCAAGCTGGTTTTGGTCGACCTTTCCCGGGAAGGCGAATCGATAAGGCGACGCATCGGCCTGCTCGCGCAGCGCGGCATATTCGTGCTCGTCGTTATAGCCTCCGACCAGGTTGAACGTAATATCGGACGGTGCGGTTTCCAACAGTTGCGCGCATCGAATCAGGCTTTCCACGCCTTTCTTCCGCCAAATCTTGCCGACGTAGAGGAAGTGGGCGGGCGCGCCTTCAACGTGGGGTGCGCGATCTGCCGGGTTGAAGAGCTCGTCGTTGTATCCCGAACCCACAACGCGCACGCGTTCCTCGGGCACGCCGTGCAGTTCCACAATCTCGCGCTTCTGCGGTTCGTGTAGCGCGAAGATGCAGTCGAGCGCGCGCACGCCTTCGACGATGAACTCGCGTTCGAGCGAGTGCTTTCCCATCTGGCGCAGATCGGTGCTGTGGCATATACCGCGCACGCTCGGGCGCGCGAATCCCCTCGCCTCGGCAATCTCGCGCACGCAGCGCACGGCGACGCTACACGCCAGATACAGGTGGTGGCAGAGCACCACGTCGGGGAACTTTTCCTCGCATGCTTCGCGAATCGCTTGGTCGAAAGCGTGTTTGAACTGGTTGCACATTTCGGGCGTCATGTCGCGATAACGTGTTGCCTCGTACGGCATCTGGTCGCTCATGCCGCACACGGGAAAGGGCAGCTCGGGCGTGCGGAACCGGACGGGGCGGAAGGAGACGCCCTCGGGGAGGGTCACCTCGTCGGCGGCGTCGATGCCGGCAACGAGCGTCACATCGTGTCCTGCCGACGAAAATGCGCGCACCGTTTCGGCGACGTAGACGCCGCTTCCGGTGCTGTCGGGCTTTTGCGCAGTGATGACCAGGATGTTCATGCGGCGTTTCCTCCCAAAAGCGCGGCAACCCTTCGCGGTCGTCCGCTCACGTAGTCTTTGTTGCGCCCCTGCCGACTAGGCTTCGGCGACGTAGGAATCGATCAGGCGGCGCAGCTCATCGACGCCCGTGCCATTTGAAGAGGACGTTACCACGAAGGGGATGTCCTTCGGCAAATCGAGTTTCTTGCGGATGGCAGACGCCTGTTTCCCCGCCGCTTGCTTCGAGAGCTTGTCGGCTTTCGTGAGGGCGATCGCGAAGGGAAAGTCATTTTCCCAGAGGAACTTCGCCATGTGCATGTCGAGCGCCGAGGGGTCGTGGCGGATGTCGACAAGTGACACAACCAAGGCGAAGCGTCGGTCTTGGTTGAAGTAGCCCTCGATCAGCTCCGACCAGCGGCCCTTCTCCGACTTCGCTACCTTAGCGTAGCCGTAGCCGGGCAGGTCGACGAAGTCGGTGCCGTCGACGTCGTAGAAGTTGATTGTGGCGGTCTTGCCCGGCGTTTGGGACACCTTGGCGAGGCCCTTTCGGTACATGAGCTTGTTCAAAAGGGATGATTTCCCCACGTTCGAGCGCCCGGCGAAGGATACTTCGGGGCGGGTCGACTCGGGAAGCTGCGACGAGGTGCCGTAAGCTGCCTTGAACGATGCGATGTGGTAATTCATGGGGATGCCTCTCTTTACGCGTGTGCGCTCATGGTATCAGAAAGCGGCCGCGCCAAACTCCGACCTTTCGAGTATACTCGACCCCGGCAAACGGTTCGTGGTTTTCAGGGCTTCCGTAAAAGGTTCGTATCTCGTGCTCGATATGCGCAACAGCAAGTCAACGTCGGAAGGAGACGAGGGCCGCGAAACGACGCGCCGCGGAATTCTCGACAGAATTCGGTTCGCCGAGGAGCAGACGAGCGGGGGTTCCCTCGCTGAGCACGGTTGGGGGCTGTCCGTCGTCGACACGATCGTGCAGCGCTACGACGGGGCGGTTTCCCTTGAGCGTTCCAAGGCCGGGTTCCGCATGTCGGTAATGGTCGACCTAGCGGCGCAAACGTAGCCGGCGAGCGCTTTGGATGCGCTACAATATATAGTCGCGTTTTTACCCAGCGAGAATGAAAACGAGAAGGCAGCAACCATGAAAGCTTATAACCCGCATGAGATCGAACCGCGTTGGCAGAAGGCGTGGGACGAATCAGGTCTGAATACCGTTCGAGAAGACGAATCGAAGCCCAAGAAGTACGTGCTCGAGATGTTCCCCTATCCTTCGGGCGACATCCACATGGGGCACGTGCGCAACTACACGATTGGCGACGTGATCGCCCGTTACTCGAAGATGCGCGGCTTCGATGTGCTTCACCCCATGGGGTGGGATGCTTTCGGTCTGCCGGCCGAGAACGCCGCCATCAAGCACCACAGCCACCCTGCGAAGTGGACGTACGCGAACATCGAGACGCAGAAGGCGTCCTTCAAGCGCATGGGCCTGTCCTACGATTGGGACCGCACGGTCGTTGCGTGCGACCCCGAGTACTATCGTTGGGGCCAGTGGATCTTCCTGCAGTTCTGGAAGCGCGGGCTTGTCGAGCGCCGCGAGTCTCCGGTGAACTGGTGCCCCAACTGCAAGACCGTTCTCGCAAACGAGCAGGTCACGGAAGGCGAATGCTGGCGCTGCCACGGCGCTGTCGAGAAGCGCGACCTCACGCAGTGGTACTTCAAGATCACCGACTACGCGCAGGAGCTGCTCGATGACCTCGACCAGCTCGACGGCTGGCCCGAGCGCGTCAAGCAGATGCAGGCGAACTGGATCGGCCGTTCGGAAGGCGCCGAGGTCGACTTCGAGCTCCTTCCCGCCGAGGGCAAAGACGACGGCCAGACGATCACCGTGTTCACGACGCGCCCCGACACGCTCTTCGGATGCAGCTTCTTCCTGCTCGCTCCCGAAAGCAAGCTCGTGCCCGAGCTCGTCGCCGGCACCGAATACGAGGCCGAAGTCATGGCGCTCGTGGAGGCTGCTTCCAAGGTGAGCGCCGTCGAGCGTGCCCAGGGCGATCGCGAGAAGCATGGCGCGTTCACCGGCCGCTATGTCGTGAACCCTGTGAACGGCGAGAAGGTCCCCGTGTGGGTTGCCGACTACATCGTGGCCGACTACGGCACCGGCGCGGTCATGGCCGTCCCGTGCGGCGACCAGCGCGACTTCGAGTTCGCCCGCAAGTACGATCTGCCCATCATCCCCATCATCTTGGGTGAGGACGATGCGCTCTATCCGCAGCTCAAAGACGAGCAGAATCGCGTCGTCACCACGGTCGACTGGGAGAAATCCTACGAGGCCGAGGGCAAGCTCGTGCAGTCCGGCAAGTACACCGGTATGGTCGGCGGCAAGCATTCGCCCGCTGTCGATGCGATCATCGGCGACTTGGAGGCCGCGGGCAAGGGGAAGAAATCGGTGCAGTTCCGTCTGCGCGACTGGCTCATCTCCCGCCAGCGTTATTGGGGAAACCCCATTCCCGCCATCTACTGCGACAAGTGCGGACTCGTGCCGGTTCCCGAAGAGGACCTGCCCGTCATGCTTCCGAAGGATATCGATCTTTCCGCAGGTGAGACGCTCGCCACACATGAGGAGTTCGCGAAATGCACGTGCCCGAAATGCGGTGGCCCCGCGCGCCGCGAGACGGACACGATGGACACGTTCACGTGCTCGAGCTGGTATTACCTGCGCTACACCGATCCGCACAACACCGAGCTGCCCTTCGCTCCTGAGAAGGCGAATCGCTGGATGCCCGTCGACCAGTACATCGGCGGCATCGAGCACGCGATCCTGCATCTCCTCTACAGCCGTTTCTTCACGAAGGTGCTGCGCGATATGGGCATGGTCGACTTCGACGAGCCTTTCAAGAACCTGTTGTGCCAGGGTATGGTGCTTGACGAGCATGGCGACGTCATGAGCAAGTCGAAGGGCAACGTGATCTCGCCCGAGGATATGATCGCAGGCTACGGCGCCGATGCCGTGCGCGCGTACATCCTGTTCATGGCCCCGCCCGACAAGGAGCTGCAGTGGAACGAGGACGGCCTTGCGGGCATGTACAAGTTCCTGAACCGCGTGTGGCGCATGGTTGGCGACTTGGCCGGCGTTGCGGGGGAGGACACGCTTTACCAGGAAGGCGGCAAGCTTTCCGCCGCTGAGGCCGCGAAGGTGCTCGTGCGCGAACGCCACCGCGTGTGCGGCAAGGTGGTCGAAGACTTCGACCGCAACAACTTCAATACCGCCATCGCCGCCATCATGGAGCTCGCGAACGCGACGGGCGATTTCCTGCATGCGGCATCCGCCGAGGAGCGCGCGGCAAACGCCGAGCTCAAGGCACTTTCGGCCGATATCGCCGAGGTGCTCGTGAAGCTGCTTTCGCCGATCTGCCCGCATTGGTCCGAGGAGCTGTGGCACACGGTGCTCGGCCACGAGGGCAGCGTGCACGTCGAGCCGTGGCCGGAGTTCGACCCCGAGAAGGCGAAGGCTGACGAGGTGGAGCTCGCGGTGCAGGTGAACGGCAAGGTGAAGGCGAAGATCACGGTTGCCGCCGACGCCGCAGAGGAAGACGTGAAGGCCCAGGCGCTTGAAGCCGTCTCCCAGGCCATCGAGGGCAAGGACGTGAAGAAGGTCGTCGTCGTCAAGGGACGTTTGGTGAACATCGTCGCGAAATAAACCTCAAGAGAGGATTGTCGCGTTACAATCGTTTCGTTGACAAGATTCGCCGATTACTTGCTAGGCGGCGGATTGAATGGAAAATCGGGGGTCGGCAGTTTCCGCTGCCGGCCCTTCTTTGTCCTCTCGCAGTTTGGAAGGCATCGAAGTGATAGCTGCATGATTAAGGCGTTGTTGAAAATACTGTGCACCTGCATTGCCGTCGTGGCGATTGTCGTCGGCGCGACGAACGCGCTGGTGGTTCTCACGACGGAGGACGATATCGTGAGCGTTGATGAGGCCTCGGGCTATCAAGCCGACGCAATCGTCGTGCTCGGCGCGTCGGTGTTCGCCGATGGCACGCCGTCGACGATTCTGCAGGATCGCCTTGATTGCGGCATCGCGCTCTACAAGGCGGGGGCCGCGCCCAAGATTATCATGTCGGGCGACAACAGCACCGAGCACTACAACGAGTGCGCGGCGATGAAGCGCTACGCGATTGCGCAGGGCGTGCCTTCCGAGGATATCTTTTGCGACCATGCGGGCTTTTCCACCTACGAGAGCATGTATCGCGCGAAAAACGTGTTCGGCTGCTCGCGCGTCGTGATCGCCACGCAGACCTATCATCTCTATCGCGCGCTTTACTCTGCGCACGCCTTGGGGGTCGATGCAATCGGCGTAGCGAGCGACTATCGCAGCTACGGCAAGCAGACCTGGTACGATGTGCGCGAGATTCCCGCCCGCACCAAGGACTTCTTCAAGGCGCTCTTCGATGTGCCCTCGACGTATGTGGGCGAGCCGATCTTGCTCGACCAATCGGGCGATGTGACAGGCTAGCTGCGGGAAAGCGTTCGTCCCGCGGAATGCGCGAGCCTACAGCTCGACGGCCTTGAGCATATCGATGAGCTCTTGCTTTTTGTGCACGTCGAGCTTCGCGTAGATGCGCTTGCTGTGCGTGCGGATGGTGTTCTCCGACACGATGAGCTCCTCGGCGGTGCGCGCGACGGTGTACCCGCGCGCGATATACTCCATGACCTCCGTCTCGCGTGCGCTCAGGCGGTATTGCTCGCGAAGGACTTGCGCTTGCTTGGAGAGGCGGTCGGTCAGCTCGAAGTCGCCTTCGAAATTGCGCCTGCCGCGTCCGCGCGGGGCGTCCGCTTGCAAAGCGGGGTCGTCGCTGCGACTTCCCGCGCCGCTCCTACTCCCATCAGGCTGGCCGCTGTCGCGCCTGTCAGCTTCCCCTTCGCTGCGCATGGGTTCAGCCACGGTCGCGGGCTTCTTCGGGAAGGCGGCTTGAGGCTCGGCGGGGGAATCACCTTCAGGCGCGTCCGCAGCGCGGTCCTTGCGCTCGTCGTCTGCGGTTAGCTGGCTGGCGGTGCTCTTCGCTATGTGCGCGGGAGGATGGCCATCGAGCATGATAAGCTCGATGTTCTCAGCGGACGGGTCATGTCGAAGGACTCGCTTGAAGCCGCCTTGGCCGATGAAGATATACCGATCGCGAGTGCGTCGTGTTCGGAGAGACGACGCTTGCGCTGCGCGCGTGGATGCGCGAGCACGGCGTCGCGCGGGCAACTGACGATAAGACTCCCGAGGACCATATCGGCCTTATGCTGGCTCTCATGTCCCACCTTTGTCGCACGCAGCCTAAGTCCCTCGACGACTATCTGTGCGGCCATCTGCTCACTTGGGCGCCGCATTACCTGGAGGAGCTCGCCGTGGCAGCTCGTCATCCCTTCTACCGCGGCCTTGCCGAGCTCGCGCGCTCCACGCTTCTCGGCATCCAGGATTTCCGCGGGCTTTCCGTGAAGCTTCCGCGCTTCTATAAGTAGGGAATCGTCATGCCGACGGGATTCGCTACCGCGTTCAGCGAGATCACGCTTGTGCTATTCACGACGCTTGCGCCGTCGGGTGCGGTGGCGTATGCGCTTATGTCGTTCCCTATCATTCGTGGGAGGCTCTCCGACGATGCCCATCGCCGCATTGACAAGGCGCTTTGCATCCCGCTGATCGTGTCGCTGGTGGGGCTTGTCGCGTCGGCTACGCATCTGGGGAACCCGGCGAACGTGCTCTACGTGTTCATGGGGGTGGGGAGAAGCCCGCTTTCCAACGAGGTGTTCAGCGCCATCATATTCCTCGCGTTTTCGGGCGTGTACTGGCTCTACTCGTTCGCCGTGAAGCCCCGCCGGCTGCTCCAGCGCCTGCTCGCCGTCGGGGCGTGCGTGAGCGCTATCGCGTGCATCACAGCTATCGCCTTCGCGTACTCCGCGGACACCATCATCACATGGAACACCCCCTTTTCCCCGTTAAGCCTTTGGGTAAATGCGCTGCTCGGTGGGCCGGTCCTCGCTATCGTGGGTTTAAGGGCTGCGCGGTGGAAATCGCGGGGGAACCGCTTTGGGCGGCTCATGCTCGTGCTTGCGGTCGTCGCGCTGGCGGCATGCCTTGTCGTGTATGCCCTTCAGGGGGCGATCGTGTTGCCGGCCGAGAACGCCGTCTCGTCCGCTGACGATTTGGTGCCGCATTACGCGCTGCTCGTCTGCTTCTTCGCCGTTTTCGCTGTGGTGGGAATCGCTGTTGACGCGTTGTCGCTGTTCAGGACCTCAGTGTCGCGGGAAGGGAAGGCGTCTCCCGACGAGATGACCATCTCGGTCGTGCGCGCCTCGGTTGCGGCGTTGCTCGTGCTCGCGGGCATCTTCGTGATGCGTTTCTCCTTCTACATGATGCATATGACGGTCGGCATCAGCTTCTAGTGCGCGGCAGTGAGCTCTTGGGCTAGCGCTTATCGTCATCGCTCCCCGCTTGCATCCCTTGCTTTCTCCCTGCCTCGCCCTGTGCAGGCGTCTCCGAAATACGTCCCCTTCGTAGTTTTTTGCGACGCTTTGCTCGCCCCCCACTCCCTTTGTGGCTTGCCGCGGTATCATAAATGCCACATGTGTGGAATAACGTAGGAGGAACAATGGCAAATCGGCCTTTAACGGCGTCGGTGCTTTCAATTGTTCTCGCGATGGGAATCTGCCTGCCCGCTCCGGCGTTGGCGAGCGATATGCCGCAAGGCGGGGCGGCAGCTCAAGATCGTGCATCTGCCCAGGAAAGCTCATCGAGCGAGAGCGGGCTTTCTGTCGATGCTGCCCGCGATGGGCGGCTCCTCGCGGGCACCGCAAGCGGAGTGGGGCTTCCTGCCGACGACGATCCCTCCCTGCCCGATGGCGCCTCATCGGGTACGTGCGGTGAGGACGCCACGTGGGCTTTCGATGCCTCGACGCGCACGCTCACGATCAGCGGCACGGGCAGCGTGAGCGATAATTCGGGCTGGCTGCAAAACGCCTACCTCATCAAGGGAGTGGTTGTCGAAGAGGGTATCACCGCCATTGGGCCGCGCATCTTCGAGCTCGGTACGTTCACCAGCGTGAGCCTTCCCGACACGTTGACCTCCCTAGGAGATGGCGCCTTCTCGGGATGCGCGGCGCTCACCTCGATTGAGCTTTCCGACAGCGTGTGCACAGTCGGCGCCCAGGCCTTCTCTGGTTGCGTGAGCCTTAAGGAAGCGACGCTCTCCTCGGCGCTTACCTCGCTCGGGGCGAGGGCGTTCATGGACTGCACGAGCCTCGAGTCGATAACGGAGCTCGGCGAGATCTCGGAAATCAAGGACAGTACCTTTAGCGGATGCTTGGCGCTTGAAAGCGTGTCGATTCCCTCAAGCGTCACCAAGATCGGCAGTGGGGCGTTCCGCCGCTGTGAGAACGCGTTCGCAGGTGGCATTATCTTCCCTGCGGCGCTTTCCGAAATTGGAAACTCGGCCTTCCAGGGGTGCAGCGAGGTTTCCTCCATCGAGTTCACAGGCAGTGCGCCTCTTATCTCAAGCTCAGCATTTACGCAGGTCACAGCACGTGCGATTTTCCCCGTGGGGAACAGTACTTGGGGCGAGAGCGCTCGGAAGAACTACGGCGGGGACCTCACTTGGTACGTTCGCCGCGCCGATGGGTCGGTGGCGCTTGCGACGAAGGGCGCGGAATACGAGGTGGTCGACCTTTCGGCGGGGGCTTCCAAGGAGACGACTTACCTCAAGAACGACTCGGGGTACGCCTACCGCATCGTTGTCGCGAAGGCTGGAGCCGTGCGCTTCGACTACGCCTGGACGCTTCCTTGCGGCCACAACTACTTCGCGGTGTCGATCGTGAACTCGAGGGGCGAGGAGGTAGTCGCCGACAGCGTGTACCATTCCTATGTGCAGAAGGACTGCACGCTTTCGCGCACGGTGAACCTGGAGCCGGGCGAGTATCGCATCGAAGTGACATACCGCGCGGGCCATCAGGGGAAAGAAGGTTCCTTCACGGCGCGCTATACCGCTGATGCGCCGTATTCCGATATGCCGGAAAGCTCCTGGTACCACGATGCGGTGCTCGAGGCATCGGCGATGGGCCTCATGACCGGCTACGGTGACGGGACGTTCGGCCCGTCCGACTCGCTGACACGCGCCCAGGCGGCAACGATCCTCTGGCGCTATTTCCAGCCGACGGCTTCCAAGAACTACAACGCCCAGGTGGCGACGAATCGTACGAAGATGGCCGACGTGGAATCCGGGTGCTTCTACACCGAGGCTGCGAACTGGGCGGTTGAAAACGGCGTGATCCACGGCGTGGAAAAGGACGGCAAGCTTTGCTTCGACCCCGATGCGAGCATCCCCCGCGAACAGCTTTGCGTGATGATCGCGAACGCCGCGCACGAGCTTTGCGGGCGCAGTGTTGAAGGGGCGAGCTGTGCGAAGCTTGAGGCCATGCCCGACGGGCAAAGCGTGCCGGAGTGGGCGGCGGACTCGATTGCGTGGTGCTTGAACGAGGGTGTGGTGAACGGCGTGGACGAAAGTGGGACACGCTACGTCGAGCCCGCGAGCATTGTCGATCGGGCGACGATGGCCCAAATCATGGTGAACGCGATAGATGCCAAGGCACTCTCGCGCTAGAGGCTCATTGTCGCAGGCCCCTTGCGACTGATGGAAGTGCGCCCCTCGGTCGCTGGTCGTGTGCCCTGCGTTAGCTTGCCGCGAGAGGGAGCCGTTTTTCTAACTCCTGCCGCCTGTCTTCGGGAAGTCGGCGCGTCTTAACAGGCGCCACTTTAGCCGCCTACAGTATTTTCCCCGCGTATTGTGCCGCCGCCGCGTTATCCTGTGCGGTAAACCTACCAATAGAAAGGGGATTCCATGTACAAAGGGCACTGCTTGAACAACATCTCGCAAAAAGGGCTGGCGCTCCTGTCGTCTGACTATGAGCTGACCGACGACGTGTCGGAGGCCGACGTCATCCTCGTGCGCAGTGCGAACATGCACGAGATGGAATTCTCCGACAACTTGAAGGCGGTCGCGCGCGCGGGCGCGGGCGTGAACAACATCCCGCTCGACGCGCTTGCCGAGCGCGGGATTCCCGTGTTCAACACGCCGGGTGCGAACGCGAACGCTGTGAAGGAACTCGTGCTGTGCGCTCTGCTTCTGGCCGCGCGCGATGTTGTGGGGGGCGCCGCATGGTGCCGCCGCAACGCGGACGACGAGAACATCGCGAAGAGCGCCGAGAAGGCGAAGAAGCAGTTCGCTGGCACCGAAATCATGGGGAAGACGCTCGGGGTGATCGGCCTTGGAGCCATCGGGCGCCTCGTCATCCCCGCTGCTGAGGCGCTGGGGATGAAGACGGTCGGCTACGATCCGTTCCTCGATGCCGAGCGCGCAGCGGCCATCTCCCCGAACCTTCGCTTCACCGACAATCTGCTCGATTTGTGCGCGAGCTGCGACTACATCACGATCCATGTTCCGGCAACGCCGAAGACGAAGGGCATGATCGGTGCGGACGAAATTGCGGCCATGAAGGAGGGCGCGGCGTTTCTGAACTTCTCGCGCGACACTCTGGTCGACAATGATGCCATGCGCGCGGGGCTTACGTCGGGCAAGGTTCGCCGTTACGTGACGGACTTCGCGACGCCCGAGGTCATGGCGATGGAAGGCGCGCTTGTCCTTCCTCACCTGGGCGCATCGACTGCCGAGGCCGAGGAAAACTGCGCGGAGATGGCCGTGCGCGAAGTCATGGATTACCTGGAAACGGGCAAGAAGGTCCACTGCGTCAACTAGTTGTACACATCAGCGACCTGTGAAAACGAGCCGGTACCAAGGCCGCGCCCAGCTCCCACCTTCCCACCTTACGCCCCCCGCGTGCGTTGCATGCGCATTCGCAGGCTGCTCGTGGAAGGCTGGGATTTGCTGGGTGCGGTTCTTTTTTGGGCCCTATCTTTCACTCTCTGCCCGCTGGGCGGCCTCCACGGCGAGACGGATGCGGTTCTCCCTGTTCAGCGCCGATGATTCGGGGTCATAGTCGATGACGGTGATCGGCATATCGGGGTATCGCCGCGCGTATTCGTGGGCGAAGCCGCGGGCGTGCACATGCGCTTTCATGCAGCCGAAGCTCTGCAGGTAGATTACGCAATCGACCCCTTTGCGTGAGAACTCGTCCAGCTGGTCGAGATAGCGGACGTCCTCGCAGAAGAGCTTGTCGGGGTCGGGCATCGCAACGTCGCACCCCAGGCGTTCCAGCAGCTTCAAGATGGAGTCGTTCATGAAGGCGTCGAAGCAGAGAAGCGGATTGCCGACAATGCCGACGAGAACTCGCCTGGCGTCTTTTTCCTTGGGCGTGGCGGGTTTTTCGATGGGTTGCGGCCAGCGTTCTTCCTCTATGATTTCTGGGCAGCTGCCGTTGAGCCGCCAAACGGTATGGGCGAGCCCGTCGAGCAGGCAGCGGTTACAGACCAGCGGGATTCGCAATGCTTTGAACTGCGGATTCTCCTCAACCATTCGCAGAGTGCGTGCGATGAGAGCCGCTGCGGTAAAGCAGACGTCGCCTGGTACTTGGCGTTGCGCCACCTGTGCATCGACGGCGGATATACCCTCGCTCATGACGTTCGGAATACGCTCGATCTCACGGTCCGAAACTTTGGGAACCTCTGCGTTGCCTGCGAAGCCTTCGACTGCGGCGCGCCCCTTCTCGACATGCGATGTTGCGGCCAAAGCACTGGCAGCTGGGCGGCCAATTGCGCATTCGCGCTTTTTGGGGCTCTCGGTGAGCGATTTTTGCGCGCTTCCTCCGCGGCGGCTCATCGACTCGATTCCCTCGGCCAGTGTGCGAAGTCGGATATTGAGGTGCGCCTTGTCCGAAAGGTCGTCGATTTTCAGCGCGGTGAAGGGTTTGCCTGCCGCTTCGAGGATGTCGCGCGCGTCTTCGAGGCTCAGCGCGTCGTAGCCGCAGCCGAACGACTGCAGGCACACAAGATCGACCTGCGGATTCTCGGCAGCGAAGCGAGCGAGGCGCGCAAGGTGCTTGCCCGGTTTCCATGGCGGGCAATTCGGGTCGTGCGGTCGACGCGTCGCCCACGTGTCTGAGCTTGTGGGGCACAAGATGGCGAACCCCAACTTCGTAAGCATCGTATCGATTCCCCTCATAAGGCGAGGGTCGGTGTGATAGGGGCGCCCGGCAACCACGATAGCGTGCCGCCGTGCGTCCTCGGCAAGCCAGTCGATTACCTTCCCATTCGCTCGTGCGACCGCATCGAAGAATTCCCTTTGCGACGCAAGCGCCTTTTCGAGGGCGCGGTCGAATTCTTCGCGGGAAAGCGGCGCGCCGTCAGGGCAGAAGCTTCCCACCTCGGAAAAGAGCGTCGAGAGGTCGTCCTCGTTCTTTGCAATGCGCGCCACCTTGAATGATGAAAGGTGGGGTCGCGAAAGCCGCACTTTCCCTTGCTCAAACGCGGGCACGGCATCTGCGAGCGCATCGGCGTATTCGCACGACACCGCACAACGCCCGATACGGTTGAAACGGGGCATGAAAATGGTGTCCGCACCTGCGTTCATCAGGTCAAAAGCTCTCATGTGCGCTATCTTTGCGGGGAAACATGCACCTTCGGCGGGGACGGTTGCGAGCGCCGCCTGCTCGAACGAGGCTCCGCGAGCGTCGTCGGGCATGACCACGCTGAACTCGAGCTCTGCAAACAACGCCCGCCAAAACGGCGTGTATTCGTAGGTTTCGAAGCAGTTCATGATGCCGATCGAGCGCGTCCCGCGCTCGCCGCCTTGCGCTACGCTCCCAACCGACTGCAGCAGATGCTGCTCGATGGCGATCGCGTTCGGTGCCTGGCGGGGGCGGGAGTGCTGTTCATGTCCTTCGACCGCGTTTGTTCCCTCGGCTCGGGCTTTTGGGTCCCCGTTGCGCGAAA
>OLPG01002315.1_pt1 | contig 13778 bp, 13 predicted proteins | sample 1672311 | NCBI WGS metagenome assembly OLPG01 (sample SAMEA3136670, study PRJEB25190) | human gut metagenome | biome: human gut; feature: human-associated habitat; material: faeces | place: Austria | collected 2013
GGGCGAAAGCCCCACAGTCATCAAAGCGCCAACGGCGGTTTGATGACTGCTGCCCGGCGGAGAGGAGGAAGCAAAAGTTTTGTCCAGATGCACCGCTGCAAGTAAACTTGCAAGCGGAGCAGTCTGGACAGTATTTTAAGGGGCGAAAGCCCCACAGTCATCAAAGCGCCAACGGCGGTTTGATGACTGCTGCCCGGCGGAGAGGAGGAAGCAAAAGTTTTGTCCAGATGCACCGCTGCAAGTAAACTTGCAAGCGGAGCAGTCTGGACAGTATTTTAAGGGGCGAAAGCCCCACAGTCATCAAAGCGCCAACGGCGGTTTGATGACTGCTGCCCCAAATACTGTGAAATAGCAAGCAGCTCCTCTTTTGTATCGATGTCCTTTAATTCTTCCGAATAAGAAACCGGAAGCGTCCGGACGAGATTTGGATACCTGGAAACGATCACGTTCCCTCCCTTTTTGGGAGGGAGATTTTTTAATTCCTCAAAAAAGCAGGACGGAAAGATCACCGGAGAACCGACTGTGTCGCTAGAGCAGGGGCGCCAGATAAAGTCAGGCAGATTTTTTGCGCAAAGCAGCAGGGAAGCGATGGTTTCCGGCAGGATCATAGGCTGGTCGGACGGCAGGAAGGCGCAGCGATCGATAAAAGAGCTGATTTCACCCATTCCAAGGCGGATCATGTCATTTCGGTCGGGAAAAGGATGCAGAAGAACCGGGATATCCTGAGAGAGACAGAGCTGTTCGATTTCTTTGTGCACGGTCACAACCAGGCGGTGTGCAAACAGACCGGCGGAAGCATCGAGTGCCCATTGAATCAGTGGCTTGCCTGCAAGATCTGTCAGCAGCTTGTTTTCTCCAAAGCGTCTGCCCTGACCGGACGCCATGAGAATACAGCCTGCGCTTCCATAGGGCTGATCCAGATCGAGAACGAAGACATCCTGCTGTGCAAGCAGACTGTCCAGGAAAGGAAGCTTTTGCTTGCGGACGACCATCAGGAGATGCTTGCACGCCATCAACTCAGAGAGGGCATTTTGATATTCGGGACAGGTGCTTTCGAGATATCCGATTTCATCAATGGTGATCCAGTCAGAAGAAACGTCGGCACAAGCGCGAAGAAAAGAAACACCGGTTTGGGAAAATGCGTCTAAAACAGGCAGCATCCGGTTTTCGGCACCGGTGCTGTCAGGGTTAAATCTGCCGATTTGCACGGTCTTGGAAGAAAAATTGTCCTTTAAGTAGACGCCCTGCTTTGGAACCGCCCAGGAGGTAAGCCCCGGCATCGGGCATGGAAAGAGCGCAGAAAGCAGTGTTGTTTTGCCGCTTCCCCTGTCTCCGGTGAGGATCAGATGTTTTTTACCGCTTGTTTGAAAAGATTTCCAAATACAGCTTGCGGTTGGCATGAACGCAGGCGTCCCGATAGGTTTCATATTTTGTCAGCCATTCCTTTCCCTGTGGGGTGAGTGTACTTCCACCGCCGGATTTTCCGCCAACACAGCGTGTGGTCAGTGGAAAGCCGAGAGCGGCTTCGGCATTTTTGATTATGCGGAGCGCCTTGGTGTAGGCAAGTCCCATGGATATGGCGGCGGAACGAAGAGAGCCGGTTTCTTCGATGGCATGCAGCAGACGGCAGGGACCTTCCCCAAAAAATTTTTCATCGTTGTCGTCACAAAAAGTAATTCTCGTAACCGCTTTCAACAGGCATCGTCCTCCTTTATCATGATCAGCCGTTTCTCGCCGCGGCGGGTGGAAAGTGTCGTTAAACTGATTGTACCATAGATGGAGGAAAGAAGCGGTTCCATTTTGGAAATCGGGGTAGAAAATGGTTGAAGCTCTCCCAACAGACCGCAATCGGAAAGCACCAGAAGCGTATCGCAATAATTGAGGGCGAGAGAAGGATCGTGCAGCGTTACAAGTGCGGCGGCGTTGTTTTTTGCAACATACGTTCGCAAAAGTCCCATCGTTTCATAGCGCAGCCGAAAATCCAGGGCGCTTTCCGGTTCATCCAAAAGCAGAAGCCTGCGCTTTAATACAAAAGTGCGCGCCAGCAGGCAGAGCTGCTTTTGCCCTTCGCTTAGCTGCTGGAAGTTATCGTCTTTGCGGGACCCAAGACCTACCGAGCAGAGGGCGTCAAATGCTTCCTTTTTCATCTGCTCCGTAGGAGACTGCAGGAGAGAAAGCTTTGGATTAAACCCCATTAAAACGACATCCAGAAGAGTTAAATCGATCGAAATACCGCTCTTTTGGGGAATGTATCCGCAGAGTAAAGCAAGCTGCCTTGGAGAAGCGTTTTCCAAGTAAGTGTCATCTAACTGACAGCTTCCGGTATGAGGAAGAAGATTTGCAATCGCTTTGATCAGGGTGGTTTTACCGCACCCATTTGCACCGAGGATTCCAACGATCGTTTTTGGGGCGACGAAAAAGCTGATATCTTTTATGACCTGTTTTCCGGCATATCCGGCGGAAAGGTTGGTTACAGTAAGCAGGTTCATTGAAGTGGTTTCCTCCTGATACAGAGATAGATTAAGAACGGCGCGCCGAGCAAACTGGTAAAAATACTTACTGGCAGTTCGGTAGAAGCGATGCTGCGGGCAAAAATATCGCCGAGCGTCAAAAGGCATCCGCCGAGCAGGCCACTGAATAACATGGTGGATAAGCGATTGTTTTTAAAGAGCAGGCGCGCTCCGTGGGGGGCAAGAAGCGAAATAAAGCTGATCAGCCCGGTCATGCTGATAACGCTGGAGGCGGCAAGGGTTGCGATCAAAAGGACGATCAGGCGAATTTGCGTCACATTTACGCCGAGCAGTCGCCCTTCCTGATCATCCAGAGAGAGCAGGAGGATCTGGCGGTACAACAGGAACATCCCAACCAGACAGATCAGGCACAGAGCGATGTTTCCGCCGATGGAATACAGGCTGATGCCGTTTAAACTTCCCATGATCCAGTATTCGATGGATGCAAGCTGTTTTTCCGGGTCGGCGAGGAGCTTCAGACAGACTAACGCGGTCTGTGCCAGGCTGTGCACGGCGATACCGGAAAGGACGATGCTTTTGCCGTCTTTTTCGGCGGTCAGGGAGGAAAGCGTCAGTGCAAGGAGTACACAACAGATGGCTCCGGCAAAGGCAGATAGGGTGACAGCCACCGCGCCGGGCAAAAACAGGATGCCGAAAGCGGCGCCTACGCTTGCACCGGAGGATGCGCCGATAATGTCGGGGGAAGCGAGGGGATTGCGGAAAACGGTCTGATAGACAAAGCCGGTAACTCCGAGGACAAAGCCGCCGATTGCGCCGATCACAGCGCGGCTTGCGCGCAGGGTGAGAAAAACCCGCCACTGCATCGCGTCCCCGGATAACAGACCGGACAGAGTAAGCGGATATTTTCCGACGAAAAAAGAGCATAAAGTCAGGACCGTTAAAATAACGGTCCCGACGAGAAGGAACGATTTAGTTTTCGTTGGAGATTCCATAGAAGGTTTCATAATAAGTGTTGCTTTCCGTGGTATAAGTGTCAGCGGGAATCTGTTCGGGATGGAGAATGCCGGCAAGCCATACGGATGCAAGGATGCTTGCGGGAACCGGGCTGTCCAGAGCCTCTACATCGCCGGGAATCTGATATACCTGACCGTTTTTTACAGCGGTGCAGTCTTTTAAGTTTTCATCGTTTAAAATGTCGTCAACGGTGTAATCTGCATCGGAAGCGAGGATGATATAGGCAGGATCCCAGGCAAGCAACTGTTCGTAGCTGATTTCTGCCCAGTAAGTATCGGTAATTTCTTCCGCTGCATTTTTGCCGCCTGCAAGCTCGATCATGCTGGACTGGTACATTGCAGGACCTGCTGTGGAAAGCAGGGAAGAATTGCCTGCCAGATATACGCTTTTGGGCTCTGTATCAGCTAACGTATCAGAAAGCATGGACTTCTGGGAAGCTATATAGGAAAGCAGCTCGTTTGCACGTTCCTGTGTGTTGGTGGCGGTAGATACCAGCTCGATCATTTCTGTCAGAAGCTCCTGGCTTTCCGGATTGACAAGCAGCACCGGGATACCAAGCTCTGTCAGGCTCGCTGCTGCGTCCTTTAATTTTAAGGGCAGGATAACCAGATCAGGGGAGAGGGCTGCGCAGCCTTCCAGGTCGAATTCCTTTGCGGTGCCGACACTGGGAAGCTCTATCAGATCAGGTGCAGCAAGCTTGTAGATCGCACGCTTGCCAGCCTTTGCTTCGATGCCTACCATCTTGTCCTTCAGACCAAGAGCGATCAAAAGGCTGGAGGGAATGTAATAGCCGCTTACGATGGTCTCAGGTTCAGCTTCGAGCGTTACTTCACGGCCTGCCTGATCGGTCAGGGTGACGGGATAAGTCGTTTCTGCAGCTTCAATGGCTTCTTCGGATGCAGTCTCTTCTGTTTCGGCAGAAGCGGTTTCTGTGACAGTCTCGGCAGCCTGTTCTGTGACGGATTCTGTTGCAGGAACAGTTTCTGCGGGGGCAGAAGCAGTGCCGCAGCCGATCATGGAGATCAACAGTGCACATGCCAGGGACAGGGACAGGTACTTTTTCAGAGTGTTTTTCATTACGTTCACCTTTCGTTGTAGTTTCAATAATACAACGGTATTGTAGCAAAGCGTCTTTTCAAAAGCAAGGGATTTTATTATAATATAATTGGATTTTTTGGTTTTTGTTCACGGATTGCACGAAAATAGAAAAGGGTGCATGGGAACAGTAAGGCTTCAGGGAGAACATTTTATGGTTACAATTCAGAATTATGTGCGCGCAAAAAGTCTGGAAGAGGCATATGAGCTGAACCAGAAAAAGGGGAACTGTATTCTCGGTGGAATGCTCTGGACGAAAATGCAGAATCGCATGATTCAGACAGCAATTGATCTTTGTGATCTTGGACTGAATGAAATAGAAGAAACGGAAGAGGAATTTTCTATCGGCGCCATGGTATCGCTGCGGCAGCTGGAGACAGATACCGGGCTGAATGCCTATACACAGGGTGCAGTAAGAGATGCAGTAAAGGATATAGTAGGTGTGCAGTTCCGCAATCTTGCTACCGTAGGCGGTAGTGTGTTCGGACGCTTCGGCTTTTCGGATGTGCTAACCTTGCTTTTGGTTATGGACAGCTATGTGGAATTATACAAGGGCGGTATTGTGCCGCTGGCAGATTTTGTGAATATGCCGTATGACAGAGATATTCTGGTGCGCGTTATTGTTAAAAAGACAGCAGCGCATTACAGCTATAAATCCGTGCGCATCAGCAAGACCGACTTTCCAGTGCTGACCTGCGCGGCGGCGCTGACGCAGGAAGGCGTGCAGGCCACAGTGGGTGCACGTCCGGCGAAGGCTGCACTGGTGAAGGATGCAGAGCAGCTCGCAACTCTGCCTATGACTGCCGAGAAGGCGCAGGCCTTTGCGAAATATGCTGCAGGCTTATTGCCGACGGAAACCAATCCGCGCGGCAGTGCTGCGTATCGTACACACCTGATTAAGGTGCTGATAGCAAGATGTTTAACGGAACTGGGAGGTAAGGCCTGATGGAGATAACCTTAACCTTAAATGGCAAAAAGCTGACACGTATGGTGGAGGCTGATACAGTTTTACTCGATTTTCTGCGCAAGGAAGGCTGCTACAGCGTAAAGCGCGGCTGTGACACTACCAACTGCGGTTTGTGCACTGTATTTATGGATGATAAGCCGGTGCTTTCCTGTGCTGTTTTGGCTGCGCGTGCCGCAGGCCACAGCATCGTGACGATGGAGGGAATGCAGCAGGAGGCAGCGCAGTTCGGTGCCTTTATTGCAGACCAGGGCGCGGAGCAGTGCGGCTTCTGCAACCCCGGCATGATTATGAACGCTATCGCGCTGCTGCGTGAAAACAGCGAGCCTACGGAAGCAGAAATCAAGGAATTTCTGGCAGGCAACCTGTGCCGTTGCTCCGGCTATGAGGGACAGCTGCGCGGAATTCAGAATTTCATCGCCTGGAAAAAAGCTCAGGCGCAGGCATAAGGAGGGGAGCTGCAGATGAAAATAGTTAACCAATCCTACCGCAAAAAGGATGCTATGCAGCTGGTGACGGGCCAGCCTGTCTACACCGATGACCTGGTGCCGAACGATTGCCTGCTTGTCAAGGTGCTGCGTTCTCCGCATGCGAATGCAATTATTGAAAGCATCAACACCGCGATTGCAGCCAAGGTGCCTGATATCGAAGCAATTTATACCTGGGAGGATGTGGACCAGGACGGTGAGCGCTGCACCTACGCAGGCCAGACCTATCCCGAGCCTAGTCCTTATGACCGCCTGCTGCTGGACCGTCATGTACGCTTTGTCGGTGATATCGTAGCGATTGTTGCCGGCAAAACGGAAAAGGCTGTCGACAAGGCGCTTTCTTTGATTAAAGTAAAATACCAGCTGCTGGACGCAGTGCTTGACTTCCGCACTGCGCTGGATAACTCTGTGCTCGTGCACCCGGAGGATACCTGGAAGGCGAACTGCCCGGTTGGTGCCGACAATAAGCGTAACCTGTGCGCCCATGAGGTTATCGAGGATGGCGAGGTTGATAAGATTCTGGCGGAATGCGATGTTGTTATCGACCAGACAACTCATACCAAGGCCGTGCAGCAGGATATGATGGAGCCTTTCGTAACCTATTGCTCCATTGATACCTACGGCCGTTTGAATGTCCTCAGCTCTACGCAGATTGTTTTCCACTGCCGCCGCATTATTGCGAACGCGCTGCATATCCCAAAAACTATGGTACGCGTTGTTAAACCGCGTATCGGTGGCGGCTTCGGCGCTAAGCAGAGCTGTGTAAGCGAAATGTATCCGGCCTTTGTTACCTGGAAAACAAAAAAGCCGAGTAAGATGATTTTCTCGCGTTATGAATGTCATATAGCTTCCAGCCCGCGCCATGAGATGGAGGTGCGCGTGCGTCTGGGTGCTACTAAGGAAGGCAAAATCCGCGCGATTGATTTATATACTCTTTCCAATACCGGTGCTTACGGCGAGCATGGTCCCACGACCGTCGGCCTTTCCGGTCACAAGTCTATTCCTCTGTACCGTACCGAGGCCTTTCGCTTCGGTTTTGACGTAGTTTACACCAACCTGCAGGCTGCAGGTGCATATCGCGGTTATGGTGCTCCTCAAGGCATTTTTGCCGTAGAGTCCGCTGTGAACGAGCTGGCAGCACGTCTGAAGATGGACCCGATCAAGCTGCGTGAGATGAATATTACGCGTGAGGGCGATATTATGCCCGCTTATTACGGTGCGCCCAATACAAGCTGCGCGCTGGACCGCTGCCTGGAGCAGGTACGCGAGATGAGCGGCTGGGAGCAAAAGTTCCCGCTGCAGCAGCTGCCTGACGGCAAGGTACGCACAATGGGCGTGGCTATTGCGATGCAGGGAAGCTCCATTCCTTACTGCGACGTCGGCGGTGCTACCCTCAAAATTAACGACGAGGGACATTACACACTGCTGATTGGTGCTGCCGATATGGGCACCGGCTGCGATACCGTTCTGGCGCAGATGGCAGCAGAGGTTCTGGAATGTGATTACGATAACATTACCGTATTCGGTGCGGATACCGACGCGTCTCCTTATGACTCCGGTTCCTACGCATCCAGTACAACATATATTACCGGCAAGGCCGTAGAAATCTGTGCACAGCGTTTGCGCGGCAAGATTTGCCAGCTGGGCGCACGCCTGCTGGAATGCGGCACGGACCAGGTTGTCTTTGACGGACGCGAGGTGCGTGATACCGTCAGCGACAAGGCTGTAAGCCTCTTTGATATCGCCACCGCTTCTATGGTGAATAACGATATCGCTTTGGAAGAAACCGTGGAGCAGAACAGTGTACTGTCCCCGCCGCCGTTTATGGCTGGTGTGGCCGAGGTAGAAACCGATTTGCTGACAGGCGAGGCACAGGTAGTAAACTTCTATGCATCTGTTGACTGCGGTACTCCGGTTAACCCGCATCTGGCGAAGGTGCAGACCGAGGGTGGCATTCTGCAGGGCATCGGCATGGCGCTGATGGAAAACGTAACCTACAGTCCCAAAGGACGTATTTACGAAAACTCCTTCATGCAGTATAAGGTTCCCTGCCGCGAGGATATCGGTCATATCTATGTTGACTTTGCCAGCAGCTACGAGGAAAGCGGTCCCTTCGGTGCCAAATCCGTGGGCGAGCTGGTAATCAATACACCTGCTCCGGCGATTGCCGACGCAATTTATCAGGCAATCGGTAAGCGCTTCATGACACTGCCGATTACCCCGGAAAAAGTTGCTATGGGCGTTGACGAAGAATAAGATTTTAATAAGCTGAAATCAAATGTGGTTGCAAGACCACATTTGTTTTGGTAGGCGTTATTCTCGGGTGAGAGTGACGCGATGGAAGGACTATAATCATGTATGACCAATACAACCGCAAAATAGATTACCTGCGCATTTCCCTTACTGACCGCTGCAATCTGCATTGCCGCTATTGTCAGCCGGAGGTGAGTGAGCATGTGCCGCATAACGAAATATTGCGCTATGAGGAGCTTTTGCGCATTTGCCGCGTTGCGCTGCAGCTTGGCATCCGCAAATTCAAAATCACCGGCGGCGAGCCTTTGCTGCGCAAGGGCTGCAGTGATTTTATCGCCAGCCTGAAGCAAACGGAAGGCGTAGAGCAGGTAACGCTGACAACGAACGGCACATTGCTTTCGCAGCAGCTGCCTGCGCTTATTGCGGCAGGTGTGGACAGCATTAACGTTAGTTTGGACACGCTGGATGCAGCGTATTATACAGAGCTTACCGGCGGCAGCCTTGACAGCGTTCTGAAATCATTGCAGGAGCTGCAGTCTGCAGGGATTCCGTTCAAGCTGAATTGTGTGCCCCTTGCAGAAAACGGTCTGACCGACATTATGCAGCTGTTGAAGTTGGCGCACAGCTATAATGCGCCGTTGCGCTTTATCGAGCTGATGCCGCTAGACTGCAACACTAATCTGCAAGGCCTAAGCGGCAGTGAAATTCGCAGTCTGTTGGAGCAGGCAGGCTTACAGCTGCAGCGTGACGCGCAGCGCTACGGCAACGGTCCTGCAAGCTATTGGCGCATCGGCGGCTATAAAATGCCGGTGGGCTTTATCGAACCGCTGCATAATAAATTCTGCGCTGTCTGCAACAGGGTACGCCTTACCTCCGTGGGCATGCTGAAGCCCTGTCTTTACTGTAACGAGGGCATGAACCTCAAGCGCTTGCTGCGTGACGGCGCAAGTGATGCGGATTTGCTGCAGGCCATGCAGGAGATTATTTACGCCAAGCCTGCGGGACATAGCTTTGAGGTGGAGGCGGCAAGCTTTAATATGAGACAGATAGGCGGATAAATACAGGCTTTGAAGGAGCAGACGATGAGTGAATTTACACATTTTGACGCTGCGGGCAATGCGCTGATGGTGGATGTCAGCGATAAGGCTGACACCGCAAGGGTTGCCGTGGCGCAGGGAAAAATCTGCGTAAGCAGGGAAATATATGAAAAGATTGCTGCCGGCAGTATGGCCAAGGGTGATGTGCTGGGCGTAGCGCGTGTTGCCGGAATTATGGCGGCCAAGCGCACCAGTGAGCTGATTCCGCTGTGCCATCTGCTGCAGCTGACGAAGTGCACGGTAGATTTTGAGCTGTTGGCGGAAAACGGCAGCTATGCCGTACAGGCGCAGTGTCTGGTAAAAACTACGGGCAAGACAGGCGTGGAGATGGAGGCGTTGACAGGCGTACAGATTGCCTTGCTGACGATTTACGATATGTGTAAGGCTGTGGACAAGGCGATGGTGATTACAAATGTGCATCTGCTTAGTAAGGCAGGCGGAAAGAGCGGTGATTTCGTATGGAAGCAAGCATAAAGGGTATAATCAAGGCTGTATGTATCAGTGAAAAGAAGGGTACAGAAAAGCATCCGGTTAATGAGATTGTCCTCAAAGAAAATTTCGGAATCGAGGGTGATGCTCACGCCGGGAAATGGCACCGTCAGGTGAGTTTGCTGAGTGCGGAAAAGGTGGACGAGTTCAATGCGCGCGGCGGTGATGCCGCTATCGGCGCTTTCGGTGAAAATGTTCTCGTAAGCGGTATCGACTTCAAAAAGCTGCCGGTAGGCAGCATCATGCGCAGCGGTGAAGTAGTGATGAAGCTGACGCAGATTGGCAAGGAATGCCACAGCCATTGCACGATTTTTGCGCGTGTGGGCGACTGCATTATGCCACGTGAAGGCGTTTTTGCTACGGTAGAGCATGGCGGCGTTCTGCGCGGCGGCATGGAGCTGGAGGTGACGCTGCCTGCAGCCGACGTACCTTTGCGTGCGGCGGTAATGACGCTTTCGGATAAGGGTGCAGCGGGTGAGCGTGTTGATACCAGCGGTCCGCGGGCAGCAGAGCTGTTGGCGGAGGCAGGCTACGAAATTGTGGAGCAGGTTTTGCTTCCCGACGCGCAGAAGAGAATCGAACGCGAGCTGGTGCGTTTGGCGGACAGCAGACAGGTTGATCTGATTATCACCACAGGCGGCACGGGCCTTTCGCTGCGTGATGTCACCCCGGAGGCAACAATGGCAGTTGCTACACGCAACGTGCCCGGTATTGCGGAGGCCATCCGTGCGGAATCGCTGAAGATTACGCGGCGGGCAATGCTGAGCCGCGGCGTGAGCGTAGTACGCGGACAGACGCTGATTGTGAATCTGCCGGGCAGCACCAAAGCGGTGGAGGAAGCGCTGGCAATCGTTCTACCGCAGCTGGAGCATGGACTGCGTATCTTAAAGGGCAGCGCCCATGACTGTGCGAGAAAATGAGCGTTATTGACTGGTCGCCGTTGTGGATTTCGCTGCACACTGCGGTAGCAACAATCGCAATAGTTTTCTTTATCGGCGTAATTATTGCCTGGAGGGTGGAACGGCTGCAGAGCCAAAGCCTGAAGATTTTTGCCGACGCTGTAATAACGCTGCCGATGGTGCTGCCACCTACGGTAGCAGGCTTCTTTTTACTGTATTTTTTCGGCAATAACCGCTTTTTAGGCCAGCTTATCTATCAGCTGACGGGCATAAAAATAGCCTTTAGCTGGCTGGCAACCGTGCTGGCAGCAGCGGTAATTTCGCTGCCGCTTATGTACCGCAGTGCGCGCGGAGCCTTGTCGCAGGTTGATAAGGGCATGCTGGAGGCGGCACGTTCACTGGGCATGACGGAATGGCGCATTTTCTGGCGCATTCATCTGCCTAATGCACTGCCTGGCATTATTGCCGGCGGTCTGTTGGCCTTCGCCCGCGGTCTTGGTGAATTCGGCGCCACGGCGATGATTGCCGGCAATATCGCAGGACGCACACGCACACTGCCGCTGGCAGTTTATTCTGCCGTCGCGGCAGGCGATTGGGAGGCCGCAGGCTGGTATGTGGCCGTAATTGTGGGCATCTGCCTTTTAGTTGTTATCGGTCTTAATGTTTACTTATATAAAACAAAACAACAACAGGGGGAGTAAAATGAAAAAACTCTTATGCTTAGTATTTTCTTTGATGTTAGCTGTTATGGCTGCAGGCTGCGGCGGCAGTGATAAGCAGGCTGCTGCACCGCAGGCAGCCAAAACACTGCGTCTGGCTGCTGCTGCCAGCATGGAAAAGGTGTTTACGCAAAAGCTCATTCCGTTGTATCAGCAAAAGCATCCGGAAATCAAAATCGAAGGCGTATATGATGCCAGCGGCAAGCTGCAGGCACAGATTGAAAGCGGTCTTACAGCGGACGTATTTATTTCTGCGGCCAACAAGCAGATGAACGCGCTGAGCGACAAGGGCTATATGGATAAAAGCACGGTAAAGCCGCTGCTGGAAAACAAGCTGGTGCTGATTGTGCCTAAAAGCGGCAGCGAAATCAAAGGCTTCAATGATTTTAGCAAGGCTAAACATCCTGCAATCGGCGATCCCGCCAGTGTTCCTGCAGGCCAATATGCCAAGGAAGCGCTGACCAAGCTTGGCCAATGGGACGGTATTCAAGGCAAGGTAAGCCTTGGTACTAACGTAACACAAGTGCTGAACTGGGTTGCTGAAGGCAGTGCCGATGCAGGTCTTGTTTACGCTACCGATGCAGCGCTTTTGAAGGATAAAGTAACTGTTGTTGCCGAAGCTCCGGCAGGCTCCTTAAAGAAGACGGTAATTTATCCTATCGGTGTGCTGGCGAAGGCTCCGCAGGCTGAGGCTGCCAAGGATTTTGCTGCCTTCCTGCAGACTGAAGAGACTATGAAGATTTTTGCGGCCTACGGCTTTGCGCAGGCTAAATAAGAGGTAGATAAACATGAAATTAATTCGTACTGAGGATGCGGTCGGCAGTGTTCTCTGCCATGACCTGACACAGATTATCAAGGGCGTTACTAAGGATGCCGTGTTCCGCAAGGGACATGTGGTGCAGCAAGAGGATATTCCGGTGCTGCTTTCCATCGGCAAGGAGCATTTATATGTGTGGGAGGCAGACGAAAATATGCTGCACGAAAATGATGCCGCACGCATTTTATGCGACATCTGCAAAAATACCATGATGGATGAATCGCCTGTGAAAGAGGGTAAGATTGAGCTGGCCGCCGCTGCTGACGGTCTGTTCAAGGTAGACAACGCGCGTCTGCGTCTGGTGAACAGCTTCGGACAGATGATGATTGCGACGCGTCACGGCAATACGCCGGTGAAGAAGGGCGATAAGCTCTGCGGTACACGCATCATTCCGCTGGTTATCGAAAAGGAAAAGATGCAGCGTGTGCGCGAGCTGTGCGGCGAAGAGCCTTTGCTGCAGCTTTTGCCGTATAAAATCAAAAAGGCTGCCGTTCTGGCGACAGGCAGCGAGGTTTTCCACGGACGCATTAAGGATACCTTTACGCCTGTGCTGGAGGAAAAGCTGGCCGAGTTCAACGTAGAGGTAGTTTATAAGCAGGTGCTGGATGACAAACCGGAGCAGATTACCGCTGCGATTAAAACGGCGATTGAGGAAAAGGGCGCGGAAATGGTGCTCTGCACCGGCGGTATGAGCGTTGACCCGGATGACCGCACACCGCTGGCAATAAAAAACACCGGTGCACGCATTGTGTCTTACGGTGCACCGGTGCTTCCGGGGGCAATGTTTTTGCTGTCGTATTACGGCGAAGACCAGGTGCCTGTTCTGGGCCTGCCGGGATGCGTAATGTACGCTAAGCGCACTGTTTTTGATTTGGTGCTGCCGCGTGTGCTGGCCTGTGACCTTGTTACTGCCGACGAGCTGGCAGCCTTGGGCGAGGGAGGACTGTGCCTGAACTGTGCCGTTTGCACCTATCCTGCCTGCGGCTTCGGCAAGGGGTGGTAAAATGACTTACGCAGAGCCGCAGCATTATCATGTGAAGGTGCGCGTGTATAACGAAAGCATTGATTTCGGCAAGGGCGTAGCGGAGCTTTTGCAGCGCATTGAGGCCACCGGTTCGCTGAGTGCTGCCTACAAGGCTATGGGAATGTCGGCCAGCAAGGCGTGGAAGATTTTGCGGCGTGCGGAGGCAGACCTGGGCTTTGCGCTGGTCAGCAGTACGGCAGGCGGCAAAAGCGGCGGCAGCAGCGTGCTGACGCCGGAGGGACGCCTGCTGCTCGAGCGGTATACAGCCTTCAATGCAGAGGTGCAGTCGGCGGCGGCGCAGGCCTTCGCCAAGTATTTCAAATAACATAAAGCTTCGGGTAGTACGGGGAATTTTTCCTGTACTGCCTTTGTTTATATAGTTTATGTTTTCTTGACGCAGATTAGTAAAGAGGCTATAATATAAACATCTAGTAAATAGCAACAAGTA
>OLPG01002323.1_pt1 | contig 13746 bp, 6 predicted proteins | sample 1672311 | NCBI WGS metagenome assembly OLPG01 (sample SAMEA3136670, study PRJEB25190) | human gut metagenome | biome: human gut; feature: human-associated habitat; material: faeces | place: Austria | collected 2013
GTCCAGAATGATAAAGCTGTCGTCCAGCGTCCGGCCGCGCATGTAGGCCAGGGGCGCGACCTCGATGTTCCCCCGCTCCACGTACTTGGCATAGCTCTCCGGACCGAGCATCTCGAACAGGGCGTCATACAGGGGCCGTAAGTAGGGGTCGACCTTGCTCTGCAAGTCGCCGGGCAGAAAGCCCAGCCGCTCCCCGGCTTCCACCGCCGGGCGGGTCAAGATGATGCGGTTGACCTCCTTGGCCCGGAAGGCCGCCACGGCGGCGGCCACGGCGGCCGCAACCGCGCAGCCGATGGCCACGGCCACCGCGGGGTTGGACGCCGCCGCTTCGGCCACGTCCTCGATCGCGCCGGCAACGCCGCCCTTGGCGCTTCCGGAAGCCTTACCGTCGGCCGCCTTGCCAGCCGCGGCACCGTCGGCCTTCGCCGAACCGTCCTCGGCCGCGGCAAGCGCGGCAGCCGCCGCGTCGCCTTCGCCGGACACGCCGTTGGCGCCGTCCAGAATGGCCTGCGCCTCGGCGGGCAGCTGCCCGCCGCCGGAGGCCGGCAACGTCGAGCCCAGGTCAACTTCCCAGTTCGTGGACCAGGTGTGGTCCCACACGCCGTTGAAGATGCCGGCGGCGATGGTCCGAGCCAGCCAGCCTATGGTCACGCTGGAAGTGCACGTGCCCGCGAACTGCGTCTGATCGGCCGACGGCGTGCCCAGGTCGATGGTCACCGTGGAGCCGTCGAAGCTGACGCCCGAACCCCACACGTTGTTGATGGTCATGACCTTGCCCTGGATGACCACCGGGGCGCTCACCCAAGCATGGCCGGAAGCGTCCACCGTCATGATGGCGTTGTTGCTCACCGGCGTCGAGGGCGGGAAGCCGCCGTTGGTCAGGTGCGGGTTCAGCGGCAGGCCCGTGGTGGCCTTGTCGAACCACAGGTTGGCCGAAACCGTGTATGTGCCAGCGGCGAAGTGACCGCTCGTCGTGGTGCCCACCGTGGTCGAACCGCCCGGCGTGGGGCTGGGGCTCGGCGAAGGCGTCGGCGTCGGATCCGGCGTGGGCGTAGGATCGGGCGTGGGCTCCGGGTCCGGATCGGGCACCGGGTCAACGCCATCGGGCAGCGCCGAAGCCGGCAAGCTGGAGTAGTTCACCGTCAGCTGCAGCGCCACCGCGCCGGTAGGCGCAATGTCCATGTCCAGCGGCACTGCATACAACTTGCTGCCCGCAAACGTATAGGACTTCACGCCCGTTACCATGTCGTCGGTCAGCGGCACCGACACATGGCTGATGCGCGTATCGTACTTGCCGTAGCTCCACACCGATGCGTCGGCCGGAGCCTTGCGCGTCACGTCAACCTTCGGCAGCTCGGCACACGTGCCCAGCTCCTGCGTGGTGAACACGGGGTTCAGCACATCAAGCTCAAGCGTCTTGGAGCCATCGGCCGCAACCACCAACGTGGCATTCTTCGTCAGCGGGGTGGTAGGCGTGGTGCTCGCCACGCCTACCGGGTTGTTGCCGTCCAAAACAGGCTCATTGCCCGCCTTGTCGGCGAACGGGTTGTTCGGGTTGTTGGCGTACACCGTAGCGCCCGAGATAACCGGGTTGTACTCGCCCGGCATGCTCAAATTTGCCGTGATGGTGTACGTGCCCGGCTTCAGCGTGCCCGTGGACGCAGCCTCAACCGTAAGCTTGCCGCCCACGTACACGAAGTCGTAGTTGGCCGACTTGCCGCCAGCGGGCGTCAAGTCGTAGGTTTTGCCAGCCTCAAGCGTTGCGGGTGCGGAAACCGTCGGGGCTTCATAGCCCGCAGCGGAAACAGCCGTCTCGCCGCCCACGAAGCCCGTAACCTCCACGCCCAGCTGCGGCGCAGCGCCAACCGATACCGTTTCGCCCACATACGTGGCCGTCAAAGTCGCCTTGGCAATGGACCAGGGAATCTCCACCGGGTCGGTGGAGCCGTCGTCCCACACAAAGCCCGTCTTCAGTGTAGCCACCGCCGTGTAGGAGCCGGCATTGGTGGCGGTGGCACCGGAAAGCGCGAAGCCCTCCGCAGCCTCAACGCCCGCCTGCTCGGCGCCCGTGTACACCAGGCCAGCAACCGCAGAAGGCTTGGCAACCTTCACGCGCTCATCCTTGGTGCCCGGCTTCATGGAAGCGCGGAACGCGTCAGCCGCAGCCCGCAAGGCATCAGCAGCATCGGCCACCATTTGATTGGACACCAAGTTGGCATCGATCACCGCAGAAGCCTGAGCAATAGCGTCCTTGAACGCCGCCATAGCTTCCTCAGTCACCCACGTGCCCTCGGTCGATACATCGGAGCCGTCTGCGGAAACAGCCACGCCAGCAGCAAGCTGCTCGGCATCGGTCACCGCAGAAGTCAACGCCGAACGATCAACCACGGCATCAGCCTTGGCCGACGAGTAATCGATGTCCAGAATCAGCGCATCCTTGCTGGCATCAGGAGCAATGTCGGTGTTAATAGGCACCGCGTACAGCTTACTGCCTTTGAACACGAACTGCTGCTCACCGGAATCAGCACCCTCAGGCAGTTGCACCGTAATGCTGCCAACACGCGTGTCGTACTTACCGTAATCCCACACACTCTTGTCAACAGGCGAAACGCGGTCAACCGTCACGTTGGGAAGCTGGTCGCACGTACCAAGCTCTTGCAACGTGAACACCGGGTTGGGAAGTTTCAGCGTCAGCGTCTTGGTGCCGTCGGGAGCAACCGTAATAGTAGCGTTGTTCGCAACCGGCGTAGTCGGAGCCGAAGCCTCAACACCAGCCGGGTCGTTGCCGTCCAAAACGGGACTATTACCCGCCTTGTCCGCAAACGGGTTATTCGGGTTGTTTACATACACCGTTACGTTCGCAAGCACCGGGTTAAACTCACCCGGCATGCTCAAGTTAGCCGTAACCGTGTACGCGGTGCCGGCGTCTTTCAGGCCTGCTTTTTGCGCGGCTTTGAACGCTGTCACAGCAGCAGCCAGGGCGGCTGTCTGGTCCTCTACCGCTGTTTTGCTAACCGCCTTCGTGCTGCTGGCAAGCGCCTGAGCATCGGCAATGGCAGAAGCAAGCGCATCGTGGTCAGCTTGGGAAACCCACTGGGTGCTGGACAAAACATCCTTGCCATCAGCGGAAACCGTGGTGCCGTCAAGCAGAGCCTGCGCCTCGGCGATAGGCTGGGTCAGCGTGCTAACGTCGCCAGCCTCCACGATCTTCCACGTAAATGTGCGCTCCGCGCGGGCGTCGTCGCCCGTGCAGCCAGCCCATCTCACAAACGGAAGAGCCTGACGAACCGTGCACGTATACTCGCCCACCTCGGTAGCCTTGATGTCGCCCGACACAACCTCAACCATAGGCGAGATACCAGTACCATAGCGAACGGACGAAATAGTATACGCAGACTGCTCCTTGCCGGTATACACAAGTTCCTTAGCAGTAGGCGCCTCAACTTCGCTCCACTGCAGCCAACCCCATTGATCATCAATCAGATAACAATCCTCAAAACCACCTAGATAGACTTGGCTAATCCACTGACCATAGAAGGTTTTGGTTCCATCCTTTTCGTCCACGGCTTTTATTGAATCGTAACTTGCAAGGCCTTTTTTCTTGCCACTCCATACCACAGAGCCATCCGAGGCGCACTGAATCAAGTCGAAGGGCTGCTGAGTTTGCGATGTACCATACAGGGCGGAATTGTAGGACCACGTTTCCGGCCCAAACAAATTCGACAGCCTAATCGTCGTATAAGAACCGCCGTAAACACCTACGTACTGCGGTTCCGCGTAGCTTCCATCAACGCCGCGCAAGCGAATGGAGTAACCCACATATTCCGGAACGCGGTACGCCGAAGCCTTCATGGCCGACTCGAATACGTCGCTCGAGTCAATCTTTTTCACCTCAAGCGTTGCAGCGCCCTCGTCCTTCAGATACTTCTCCATGCACGGCTCAGACGATGTAACCCTAACGGTAAGATCACGGCCATCAACCTGCGCGGCGAAGGTCCTATCGTACTTTTGACGTTTATCAGCATCCGACGTATCCGCCAGAACAAGCGACGAACCGGGTACCACGCCGCTATCTTGCAACATGCCGTCTTCGCCGACGGACGCATGTCTATTGGTAATAGAGTACGCGCCGTCTTTCTCGTACAGGGAATACAAGCTAGACCCGACCTTCGCGGGAAGCGAAAGCGACAAGCAGAAGCCCGAACCAAAGTTGATGACGTTACCATCTTTATCCACCAGATCAATGGTGTAAATCGCAAAAGGAACTTCCTGAACATACTCCTGCTTCAGCAGCTCAGCCGTTTGCTTATAGCTTTCGCTATCCGCATCCGTCTTCGTCACCTTCAGGGAAATGCCCTCGGCACCAAGCTTCTCGGCAAAGGGCTTGTACGTCGTAGAACACGACGCGACGATGCCGGTTTCCTCATCCTTGAAGGTAAACGAATACTCTTTGGGACGTGCTGTTCTCGCATCAGCAAGGATGTACGTTCCCATTGCCGCATTCTTTAGGGTAAATGAATCGTCGGAGCCTTGCGTGAGCAAAGTCAACCTCGATCCATCCCATTGATAGATGCGACTGTTTGCGTAGCCCGACTTCAGCGTAAGTTCGGTTTCCTCGTCAGAACCAAGAGCGATGCCATTCCCATCAGCGCTCTGAATATCCACATTGAAAACGCGGAACGTAGGGTTGATGTTAAGCTGCGCATCGAAAGCATCCTTAATGGGAGACGCTTCATCGGCTGTAGACTCATACGCGCTAAAGTTAGCCCTCGCCTGCTTCAAAGCAGCCGCGATATCGCCCTTATAGGTGGAAACCTTATAGCTTGCATCAGCCGCCGCGCCCTCGCCGGTAAACGTACGCTCATATTGCTTCGCATCCGCGCCGGAGGCAAACACGATATAGGACTTGCCATAGCTATCGTATGCCGAGTTCGTTTGGCTGCCCTCGCCGTTGAAAAGCCTGGTAAGACGCGTATCCGCCTCATCGCTTGTAAGCGTACTGGGGAACACGGTAACGTCCACGCTGCTATCGGTCACGCTGGTCGGAAGAAGCTGCACACTCGTTACGCCATTTGCAACCGTAATCAGAAACGCCTTGGTGTCGGAAGTTACCTTGTCGCCATCGGTGCGAGGAACGGAAAGGGTACGCAGGCTTTCACCCTGCCACCATCCGCCAACAGCTTGATTAAGGTTGAAGTTACGCGGGAAACAACCGAATGCGTTTATTACATTTGTTTTTTCGGCGCCGTCGGCGAATGCGGCATCAATGCATTTTTGCCAATCGGCCAGAGTATCGGAGTCGTTCACCTTCGAAACATCAAATCGGACAATACTCGACAAGATACTTCCAGGCGTGGCTCCGTTTCCATTTTTGGAAGCATCATCCGTGTAGGATTCTGTCCAAGAGTAACCGGTTTCGCTGTTTACCAACGTTTTGCTTGTCCACTTGCTAGCCTTGGTTTTATCAACAACGGCAAAGGTACCCAGCTTTTCGCGGACAACCGAAAAAGCGCCACCCGTTGCCTTTTCGTTCTCAAAAAGGGTTTTCGCAGACCCGTTCTGCAGCAACGCCACGTCGCAGATATCGCTCTTAGAAGTGGGCAATTTGATTTCAACCTTAGTGTTTCCAGCAAGCTTCACTTGATTGCCGGAAACATCAACCAGCCTCGCGTCGTAGAAATCAAACTCAAGCTCCCCGTTATAAAGCGGGGCCAAAATGTTCTGTGCGTTCTTATACGCGTCGCCGGAAGCAGAATTATCCACAACAAGCTTCGTGCCGTCGTTTTTCAACGCAGCAACAACACTTTCTTCTGTTGTGGTCACTTTGGCAGAAAAGCCGGTAGCGGCATCCGTGAAATCGCGAGAAACCACGTCGGCGACGTTATCCGGCTCAACGTAGCTTCGACGAGCACTGGACAAATCAACCGAAAGCCTCACCTGCATAGTGGTGTAGCGGCTCAACGGAGTTGGGAACTCCTTATAAGAAGTGAAGGAGTAGTCGCCGCTATCGTTAAGCAGCTTCACATCAAACGAGCCCACGCGGCCATAGCACTTGGTATTCGTGCTGGCTTCCGTGCCATATAGCACATCCTCTTTGACGCGCTGCACGTTGGATACTTCGGTTTCGCCCGGGGCACCCGCAATATCTTGCAGCGTAATCACATCAGAAGGACCGTTGTCCAGCACGAAGCTGATGGTCTTATTGCCGTTTTCGTCTACCACCATCTTCGCGTTATCGGAAACCGGGATGGTGGGAGCAAACGTCGGACACAGCATATACACCTGCACACCCGGAATAACAATGTTCTCCGAACCAGGGATATATAGGTTGGCCGTTACGGTATACGTTCCAGCCTCAAGGGTATCGTCAGTTTTCTCGGAAAGCTTCGAGGCGTCGGCCACCACCACGGTCTGGCCGGGCTCGACGGAAAACGTAGCGGTCTGGCCGCCGCCGTAGATGGCGGACAGGGACTCGTCGTCGGCCAGCTCCACCGGCGTGAGCGCCGAGCCGTCCCACGCCCAGGCCTTCAGGCCCGAGGAGGGGGCGGCCTGGCCGGCGCTGAGGCGCCAGGCCGTCAGCTTGGCGTCGGAGGGCATGGCCTTGCCGTCGGGCAGGCCGAACGATCCCACGGACACCGCCGAGTCGTCGGCCACGTCGTATAGCTCGGACAGCGCGGCGCGGGCCGCCTTGTCGGTGGCCTCGTCGGCGGAGAACGTGACGTTGGCCGCGCCGAACCAGCTCATGAGGTCGTCGGGGGTCGCGGCCTGCGGCATGTCGCCGTCGGCGGTGTTCACCTTGAGCACCCAGCTCGCGCCGTCGATGGTGTCGACGTAGTAGTAGTCCTTAGCTTCAGAGGCCTCTTGCTGCGGTGCTTGGGAGTCAGATCCGTCAGACCCAAACGCATACGTTACCTGCGTGGGGATAAGTGAAGTTACAAGAGAAAGCGCGCAAACCACTGACAATATTTTATTCGCAGCTAATTTGCGCCGCTTTTCTTGCTTGCGTTTCTTCATCTCACTTCCTTTCTCTTATTAAGCGCTTTGCAAACACGTGAACGTTGCAGGGCAAAATGCCCTGCAACGTTCACAAAGGTGAAACTAAATCTTGCGTTCGATACCTGCAGGAGCAGTAACGCCATTCGTGATGGTCTTCAGCGTGTTGAAGTCAACCTGCAAAGTAACGGCCCAGGTCTTGTCACCAAAGTTCATGAAGTTAGCGTATTCGGTCGCATCGAAAGTAGGGCTCCCAGTATAGCCAGCGGGAAGGGTGAAGCTCAACGCGTCAATGCGATTCATTTCATTAAGCCACCCCTCAATCGTTTTCTGCGTCTCTGCGGTAACCCCAGATTCATCATTCGCAGAGCCACCGTTTTCGCTGCCACCAATGGTCAGCAACCCAAACGTATTGTTAAATTCGTCAACATAAACAGAATAGGAACCATCCGAGTTCAGGCGCACAAAGCCATTATCCGATACAGGCGTTGTGGGCTTAGCTCCAACGAGGCCAGTCGGCGTGGTGAGGTTAGTAAGATACGCATCCATGTGAACAATAAAGTTCAGCTTTGCCGGAACGTACAGGTTCACGGATGCGGAGTACCAAGTACCTACCTCCATGTCCGCCTTGGCAACAGCGCTGCCGAGTTTGCGACCGTCGGTCGTGCTAGCAAACGCCTTGCTGAAGTCGATCGACTCAGCACCGGCGGCAACCAGTGCGGCGGCAGCAACGGTGCCGGCGGCCATCTTGACGAAGCCTCGACGCGTGTAGATCATTTCGGTGTTCATTGCGAACCACCCTTTCCCTGCGGCTCGTTTATATTGGAAACGCAACTTCGGGGCCGATGCCGCATCCTCGGTCCCGGAGCATCCCGCGGCGAGCGCAAGCGCTCGACCAAGTGGAATCCAGGTACGCCAAATCAGACGCGCGCTCGCGTTGCATGCAGGTTGATTACGTTGCAAGAATGGGAATGCTCCGCGAGACGATGCCGTTTTCCCTGGTTAACAGGGTGTTTCATCAGACATGTCACACACGGATAACTGATTCAACAGGGCTTATTGTATGCCGAGGGTTACCAAAAACACAAGAAAAAAGTTCGAAAACGGTTCCTTTTTCGCCAAAATCTTGCCCAAAGGTAACAAATGTCACTTTCCCCAGGTCAAGGGGCAAAACGCTGCCATTCGCGAAATTCGATGCATGACGACGGCAAAGCGGCGGATTCCGCCTCCGGCGCGACGCCCGCCACAGCCGGGTACCCGCTTTCCATAAGCGCCACGGCACCTTCGACAGCAAACTGTTCCGGATTTTCCGAACCCTAAGCAACGGAAAATCCGACCCGCAGCAACAGGCAATTTCAAATCTGGACAGCAGAATAATTCGAATGGCGCATCGAAAAAGTAGGGCCGGTTACGCTTCGCATTGCGCTCCGTTAATCTATATATACCAAACATTTGTTCTTGTGTACCGAACGTTTGTTTGGTATGATACGTGTTGTAAGAGACGCTCTTCGGCAAGTTCTTCCATTATTCCTTAGTGTTTGCTAATATTTAACGAAAGGTGGCGCATGACAAAACGAAGGGACTTGGTAAAGCAGTTAGAACAAGCTGGTTTTGATCGTGCGGCGGCACCAACCACGAGCATTTCACGAACGGAACGGTTAGCGTTCTCGTCAAACGCCACAGAGAAATACCCGATGCGATTGCAGCGAAAATCCTTCGCGAAGCAGGTCTGCGATGAAGGGCCATTGGCGGAAAGAAGGTAGCATGATTTATATACGCGAGTTCGAATTCTATAGCTCAGACGGCTATGTGCTTGCCGTTCCCTGCGACATGGGCGGAGGTACATTCGGCGCCACGCTGGAAGAGGCCGCAGAGTCGGCAGCAGATTGGCTGTTCGAGACGATCACCGACCACCTTATCGCCAACGAAGTCGTCCCCGGGGGCAAACTTGGGCATGAACCGGTTCACAACGGGAAGGTCATAGCGATTGCGGTCAACGCTTCGCTAGGAAACGTCGATGCGATGACCGCCGCCGATGCGGCGCGAATGCTTGGCGTCAGCACCGCGCGCGTTGCACAGATGTGCGCCAGCGGGAAGCTTGCATCCTGGAAGGACGGGAGCAAGCGAATGGTTGCGCGCCGTTCGGTTGAGGCCAGGCTAGCCGAAGCGCCTGCCCCCGGCAGGCCGAAGAAAGCTGCACAGCCGATGGAGGCGTAGCCGGGACCAGTGATTCTGCTTGGCGCCTTTCGGACGTAGAGCGGGCACTCGAGTGCCGCCGCTTATAGCACGCGGATGTGGCGGCCGTCTACTTCTAGCAGGCCGTCGTTTTGCATGGCGCGCAGCTCGCGGATGAGCGACTTGTCGGCAACGCGCAGGTAGGATGCCCATTCTTGACGGTTCACGGGGATTTCAACACGGCCGTCGGCGTCGACGGGAAGCGTGCGCAAGTACGCCAGGATGCGGTCGGACAGGCGCGGCTCGCCCACCACCGACAGCGTTTTCGTCAGCACGCCGATCTTCTTCGACATCTCCGCCGACAGGTTCTCGCGCACCAAAAACGCATGCGGATTCGTGCACGTCTCCAGCTGCTTGGCGGGAATGCACAGGATGCGCGTGGGTTCTTGCGCGCAGATGTTCACGGGCGTGTGCTTCAGCGTGGCCGGCACCGCTTCGGCGAACGACTCACCCGGGCCGAACTGCGCCACCGGGCGGTCCTGCCCGCCTTGCGGCATGGTAGCAAGCACGCTGCCCTCGATGACCACTGGGTAGAAGTCCAGCTTGTCGCCCGCGCGGCGCAGCAGCTGGCCTTCGCTAAGCTCCACGATGCGGGCGTCTATCTCTTTCAGCAGTTCGAAACGGTCCTTTTGGGAAATGCCGCGAAACACCGGCGACGCTTTCAGCGGACGAATGTCTTCCAACCTGATTCCCATGCGCGCGCCTGCCTCCTGCTTCGGTAACAAATGCTACCAAATGTTTACTCTTACTAACTGATTATCGCACAGTCGCGAAATTTGTAAACAAAGGCTCACATAATTTCAGGAATTGGGGCGCCGCCCCGCCCCCCGAAAGCAGAACGCCCGCAGGCGAATAACCTGCGGGCGTTCTGTATCTGGCTGCATGTGGAGCGCTTGCGGCTACATCTTGCGTACGATCTCCAGGCCGACGCGGGCGGTGGTTTTGCGGCCGAACATGTCCACTTCCACGAATGCGCAGCGCTTGTGGCGGTCAACTTTCCGGATGCGCGCTTCCTTGCCCATCAGCGGACCTTTCGTGATTCTGACCTGGTCGTTTTCGATGACGCCTTCGCTCATGCGCACCACGCGGTCCTGGTCGATGAACGCCAGGAACCAGTCGCGCTCGGCATCGGAAAGCGCCATGAACAAGTTCTCCTCGTCGCCTAAGATGCGCACGCGGTTCGGCACGTTCGTCAACCCGGCGGCTAGCGCCTCGATGTTGTCGGTCACGAAGAACAAGTAGCCCGGGAACAGCAGCCGGCGCTCGGGACGCCAGCCGGCGCTGCTTTTCCACATGGTTTCGAATTCGGGCACGAACGACTCGTGCAAAATGGACGGGTCGATAAGCTTGCGGCATTGCGAAAGCGTGGACGCTTCTTTGCCTGCAAGCACCTGGCCGACGTACCATTTATCGTTGATGCTGGTCATGCTGCACTTTCCAGCGCGCGCCAGCCCCAAGAGAATGTGCATGCAAGGAAGCTGGGGCCGCAAAAGGGCATGGCTTCGCCACGCTGGCCTTCGCCGGCTCAATCGTGTGCCTGCTGCAGCCGCAATGCTTCCGCGCACCCACCGACCCGCGTTTCCGCAGGCAGCGAGCGCACAAAAACACTGCGCCTTCAGCAGGCGCACTCGCATGCGTATTCATTCTCTTGGAGCCAGCGCAACGCGCTTCTGCGACGATTACGTGTCTTCAAGCTATGTTGGCAAACAAGGCCGCGCGGCCTTGCAACCGTGTAACCTTTGCAATTATATAGGCAGCCCGCGCGGGCGCGGCAGACGCATCGGCAACAAGCGCCGCGGCCTTCCCCATTCGCCACGAAACGCCCCTACGCCGACACGAACGCCCCGCCGTCCAACGCAAGCCTCAACAATCCATCCGCATTTCACCTTTCACAAAACGCAAGTCGGGCGTCAACGAAAAAGGCGGCGGCACCGGGATTGGTGTCGCCGCCTTTGTTGTGGGCGGGTTTTCGCTTGCGGAGCGCGTTATGCCAGCAGTTCGCGGCCGGCGACTTCCAGCTGGTCAAGCAGCGCGTCGGCGGCTTCGCGGCTGGCGTCTTTCGCGAACACGTACAGCTTGATCTTCGGCTCGGTGCCGCTGGGGCGCACAATCACCTTGTTGCCGCCTTCGACGTCGAACTCCACCACGTTGGCCGCGGGCAGGCCGTTCACTCCCCGCTGGTAGTCCACCACGGCCTCGACCTTGCGTCCAGCCAGCTTGGCGGGGGCGTTTTCGCGCAGGCCCGCCATAAGCGACGCCATCTTCGCCGCGCCGTCGGCGCCCGGGTAAGCCAGCGACACAGTGCGGTTGAGCCACCAGCCGTGCTTGGCGTACATGTCGCGCATGGCCTGCGCCAGGTTTTTGCCCTCAAGCTTGTAGGCCTGCGCCATCTGGCAGATCAGCAAGCTGGCGTTCACGGCGTCCTTGTCGCGCACGTGGTCGCCCGACAGGTAGCCGTAGCTTTCCTCGAAGCCGAACATGAAGCGGTCGGCAGCGCCCGCGTCGGCCAGCTCGGTGATGATGTCGCCGATGTACTTGAAACCCGTCAGGCATCGGCGCAGCTCAAAGCCGTATTCCGCAGCCAGCGCGTCCACCATGGCCGACGACACGATGGTGGTCACGGCCACCTTGTCGGCCAGGTTCTCGCCGCGCTCGGCGCGCATACGGCAGATGTAGTCCAGCAGCAGCACGCCCATCTCGTTGCCGGTCAGAAGCGTGTAGTCGTCGCCGTCCTTGCAGGCCACGCCTACGCGGTCGGCATCGGGGTCAGTGGCCAGCAGCAGGTCGGGGTGCACCTGCTCGCACAGGTCGATGCCCTTCTGCATGGCCTCGCGAATCTCCGGGTTCGGGTACGGGCACGTGGGGAAGTTGCCGTCGGGCTGCTCCTGCTCGGGCACCACGGTGACGTCGGACACGCCCGCGCGCGCCAGCACCGTGGTCACCGGCACCAGGCCCGTGCCGTTCAGCGGCGTGTACACCAGCTTCAGCGGCGCGGAGGCAATCTGCTCGGGCGTCAGGTTGTTCACCGACTGCGCCAGCACGGCGCTGTAGTAGCGCTCAAGCACGGCGTCGTCGATCCAGCGGATCTTGCCGGCGGCCACGGCTTCGTCGAAGTCCATGGACTTCACGCCGGAAAACGCGTCCGTGCGCTCGATGGCCGAGGAAATGGCCGCCGCCGCCTCGCTGGTGATTTGGCAGCCGTCGGGGCCGTAGGCCTTGTAGCCGTTGTACGGCGCGGGGTTGTGGCTGGCCGTCATGCAGATGCCGCCGGAACATCCCAAGTCACGCACGGCCCACGACAGCGTGGGCACCGGCGAGATGCGCGGATACACGTACGCGGTCACGCCATTGGCGGCCAAGATGGCGGCCGTGGTGCGCACGAACAGCTCGCCCTTGTTGCGGCTGTCGCGGGCAATGGCCACCGACGGATTCTCGAAGTTCGCGTTCAGGTAATCGGCGAAGCCCTGCGTGGCGCGGCCGACGGTGTAGACGTTCATGCGGTTCGTGCCGGCGCCGATGATGCCGCGCAAGCCCGCCGTGCCAAACGACAGGTCCTGGAAAAACGCGTCCACCATGGGCTCTTCGATGCCCGCATCGGCCTTGGCCTGCATGTCGGCCAGCTCGGCGGACAGTTCCGCATCGCTGACGTTGGCGATCCAGCGCCCCAGCTCGGCGCGCATGTTCCTTTCGCTCATAAGCCTCTTCTTTCGGTTGAAAGCGCAGGGCGCGCCCGTTGGGCCCCGCGCACTACAAGCCACACTTCGGCGCCCATTGTAAACGAACGGCGCCCCACCAGCCAAAACCCAACGGAAAGGACAAGCACGCGGCGTGCGACTAGCCCAAACCGCGCACCGTAAAACGCGAACTCAGTTTTTGCGCGTAAGCCGCGAGCGTGCGGCCAGCTCGAACTGCACGCCGCAAAACACGAACTCGACCAAGATTCGCAGAAGCGAAACGTGAAGCCCCGTTCTGCTTCTCGGGAAAACGTCCACTGTTGGTCACTTTTCCGAGAAGCTGAACGATTCGGGGACATTTTTCGCCGAAGCTGAACCGAGCGCGGGGCCGGCGCGCAGACGACAGGCGGCAAAGGAGTGCTGGACGAGGAAAACGCCAGGTCACAAGCTTGCGCTTCAAGCGGAAACCCGCAATCAGCAAGTCGCGCTCCCGCAAAGCATTCAGGAACTCGAAAAACCGTCCAACAGTGGCCGCTTTCCCGACTTCCTGAATCCAGCGACCAGGTCGAACGAGCACCGAAAGTGCAGAGCCCGGCAAGCACGATACGCAACACGCGGCGAACGAGTTCGGCTCCAAGACACGAGACGACCCTTCCGCTCAGAGGCTTTCCCGTTTGCTTGTCGAACAATCCAGCGGACCGCTCGATGCGTTCAGCAAGCTTGCCAGCGTTCACCCAGGCCGAAGGCCTGCTGCGCATCGCAGGGCGCAAGGCGGCTCCTTTCGCTCAGAGGCTTTCCTGTTTGCAAGGGGGTTGGGGGAAGGGAAGCCTCCAAGCGGAAGGGG
>OLPG01002334.1_pt1 | contig 13676 bp, 8 predicted proteins | sample 1672311 | NCBI WGS metagenome assembly OLPG01 (sample SAMEA3136670, study PRJEB25190) | human gut metagenome | biome: human gut; feature: human-associated habitat; material: faeces | place: Austria | collected 2013
TCTTGTCTAAAAATGTTTTCTTAAATCCCTTTTAAGTCTGTTCGTCTTATCTTCCGGCTTTACTCCTGTTCCTCATTCATGAACAGCGCCGTCAGAAATACAAATACATAAGCCTGTAAGAATCCATCAAATATATCAAAATAAAAACTAAACGGGATTGGTATAATCGCCGGAGCTACTATTTTTAAAAGCTCCATGATTACAAATGCTCCCAGCACATTACCGAACAGTCGCATGCACAAGGACAATGGACGGATTACAATCTCCAGTACCATGATCGGTGCGACGAACGGAACCGGCTTTGCAAAATGTTTGACCCAGTGTTTTAATCCGTTTTTATGTATTCCGGAATACTCGATCAGACACATACTCATAACAGCCAGCGCTATTGTGACATTCAGATCCTTTGTCGGCGGTTTAAACCCAAACAATCCAATGATATTGGCAATTCCGATATAGATCAGCACCGTGATCAGATATGGGATATATCTTCGGTTTTCTTTGCCCATAACATCTTCAAAGAAGTCCACTCCTTTTCCGATTGCGGATTCCAATAAAAGCTGAGCTTTCCCCGGATTCTCTACACTGAGATTCCTTACGAATATGACACACAGCAATACAACTACAGCCATAATGATCCATGTGACCGCCACGGACTCACTAATCTTAATTCCCCCGAATAACGGAATGGTAAATGCTGTATCACAATTCAGCTCTTCCAACAGACTCTCTGTTAATTTCTCCGTATGACTCCCTCCCTTTCTTCTTCAAATTTCGTGATTACTTTACTCTCCTGTTTTTTAAATGTCAATCATTTCTTTTTTTCTTAACAATTACTTTATTTGACAATTTTTTAAGCATATTCTCTTATTTGAGTTTTTTCATTTGTCCAAAATTTAGTCACTTTCCTCCCGTTTTATATACCTTCTCCTTAACATGTTGAAAATTTGCACAAATTATTTGTGTTTTTCAGAAAAATTTTAGTCGTTACGCATATTGCTTTCGGCAATATGATATAGATATGACCGCTATACACCATTGAGTTTGACTTTTTTTGCCAAAGCCTGTAAACTAAGGCAAGGCAAGAATCTCCCGGATTTGGGAAGTTTGCAAATAAAGAAATACAACAAATAAGGAGAGCATATATGCGACTTAGAAATATACCCCGCGCCGAAGGCGTGTTAAAAGAGTGCAGTCAGGTTATCGAGACTCCGGAAGAATTCCGTGATCACTGGGCATCTGATGTATTCCAGAATGACTACCCGGTCCACATTGAAATCGGCATGGGAAAAGGCCGTTTTCTCATGGCACTGGCTCAGAAAAATCCACAGATCAACTACATCGGAATCGAGCGCTACACAAGCGTCCTTCTCCGTGCTGTGGAAAAGTTAAACATATATATAGAAGAAAACGAAAGCACTCTGCCAAACATTCGCTTCATTTGTATGGACGCACAGGACATAGCAAATGTGTTCGCTGAAAATGAAGTTGACCGGATCTATCTGAACTTCTCCGACCCATGGCCGAAAGCCCGCCATGCAAGAAGGCGCCTCACATCACCGGATTTTTTTGCACGTTACGACAAGGTGCTTGTCCAGGACGGACAGGTAGAATTCAAGACAGATAACCGTGATCTTTTTGATTTTTCCGTTGAGTCTTTAGGGGAATCCGAAACATGGGGCATTTCCGAATGTACTTATGACCTGCACCATGATGAAATTATGAACGTTGGAAATATTATGACAGAATATGAAGAGAAATTTTCATCCATGGATCACCCGATTTGCAAGCTCATTGCTAAAAGAAGATGTCTGCTATGACTTTCTTAGCGCTACAGCGCATATATTATTAATGAGAAAGCCTTCGGAGTCTGTTCGCCATGAGCCGAAATTGTCATAACAAAAAAACTTCCGACAAAAGTTTTTTGAATACACTTATCGAAATCGGTGTCTGCACAGGTGGATCGGTTGTTTCAGAAAATCCCTGAAAGAAGTATATGATATTCTGAACCACGGTTCTGACTGCCGAAGGCACTGATCAGAAAGGTTGATTTGATGTTACATTTAACTGCAAAAAATTTTCAAATAGAAGTAAAAGATACCTCTCTCCCGGTCGTCGTTATGTTCTACGCTATCTGGTGTGGGAAATGTGCCATGATGAAGCCGGTCGTGGAGGATATCGAAAAGAAATACGCCGGAAAAATCAAGTTCTGCGAAGTCGAAATTGAAGAATCTGCAGTACTCGCCGCAGAATACGCTCCGGAAATCGTCCCGACATTTGTTCTCTTCAAAGATAAAAAGGCAATCAGTGTCATGGGTGGAATGGTGGATGAACACACATTTGAATCCAGAATGCTGGAAATCCTGTCTTAGTCCACAGATGTACACAAGCCGTAACAAAATCTTTCGAAATAGTTAAGAATTTTTTACTTTTTACTTTTACACAAGTATGCTATTATTGGGGGTACAGAAAGGAGATGTGGCGTCTGACACCACAGGATAATTATGAGTATGAAAAAATTAAAAAGGGTTCTGCCGTTTAGCCTGGCAATAATTCTGGCATCTGTAAGCCTGCCGGTAACTGCCCTGGCTGACAGCGCAAAAGTAGTCACTCTCGGAGCGAACTTATCCGACGAGCAGAAAGCTTCTATGTACAAATACTTCGGTACTTCCGCCGATCAGGTAGACACGATCGAAGTCACGAACACAGACGAAAGAAAATATATGGAAGGGATCGCGACCGAATCCCAGATTGGTACAAGAACATATAGCTGTTCTTATGTTGAGCCGACAGACAGCGGCGGAATTCAGGTAAAGGTCGCAAACCTGACATTTGTAACAAGTTCTATGATCGCCAGTACACTTTTGACTTCCGGCGTTGAGAACTGTAACGTTGTTGCCGGATCTCCAATTGAAGTATCCGGAACCGGTGCACTGACAGGTATTATGATGGCTTACGAAAAAGCCAGTGGAAAAGAACTTTCCGAAGACCAGAAAGCAACTGCAACAGAAGAGCTGGTAACAACCGGTGACCTCGCCAAGGATCTCGGTCAGGATACAGCATCTGATCTGATCAACGATGTCAAAGAATCCGTTATTGAAGACAAACTGACTGATCCGTCCGATATTCAGGACGCGATTTCTGACGCAGCCGATAAGCAGGGAATTACACTGACCGATGACCAGCTTGCGAAAATCACAAGTCTGATGGAATCTATTTCCCAGTACGACTACGATGTCAAAGCACTGAAAAAGACTCTCGACAACCTGGACGGGAAATCTGGAGGATTCTTCAGCAACTTGTGGTCCTCCATCAAAGGCTTTTTTGGCGGGGATAGTTCTGGCGGTGGAATTATTAACAATACGGATGATGCAGCACTCGGAAATGATGCAATCATCGACAGCACATTAGATGCCGTAAAAAGCAAAGCAAACGATGCCGTAAATCAGGCAAAAGAGGAAGGACTTTGGGATAAAATCGTAGGATTTTTCAAGGATCTGTTCGGAGGCGATGATACCGAAAACTCCGATAATACAGATAGCACTGACGCAGTTGAAAAAAATACGGACAACAACACCGATACAGGCAGCACCGACAACAATGCTGATAACGATACTTCTACAAACGCAGAATAAAATTAATTCATAACTTTAGCAGGGAGATGGAATACTCAAATTCCATCTCCCTGTTTCTTTTCCACACCTCTCTTATTATACATTTTAAAATTCAAAAACTGCTACCCCATACGGCGGCAATTTGTATCCAAATGAATATGGTCTTCCATCACATTCTTTCTTCACGGCATGATAAATGTTCTGTCTCTTCTCGCCATTTCCGCCATATTTCACATCGTCACTGTTCAGAATCAGCTTATACTGCTTCTTTTTAGGAACACCTACACGGTAATCTTCTCTTGCCATCGGTGTGAAGTTGATCACGAACAAAAGGTTATGCTTTCCATCTTTAGAATGGCGGATAAAGCTGTAAATGCTTCTGTATGCATCATCTGCATTGACCCACTCGAATCCTTCCCATGACTGATCCAGTTCATAAAGTGCCTGTTTCTTTTTATACATGTGGAGTAAATCACGCATCCATGACTGAATTGCCTGATGCTCCGGCTCCTCCAACAGATACCAGTCCAGTTCACGTTCCTCTGACCACTCGCGAAGCTGTGCAAAATCCTGTCCCATGAACAACAATTTCTTTCCGGCGTGTCCCATCATAAATGCATATCCTGCTTTCAGGTTCGCATATTTATCAAATCCAAGTCCTGGCATCTTATTGATCATGGAACATTTCAAATGGACAACCTCATCATGCGACAGTACGAGAATGTAATCTTCGCTGTACGCATAACTCATGGCAAATGTCATCATATGATGATTGTCTTTTCTGAAATACGGATCCAGCTTCATATATTCCGTAAAGTCGTGCATCCACCCCATATTCCACTTAAGGCTAAATCCAAGACCTCCGTCTTCTACATCTCCGGTTACCTTCGGCCATGCCGTAGACTCTTCCGCTATCATAAGTGCACCCGGATTTCTTCCAAGTACAACTGTGTTCAGATGCTTGAAGAAATCTACTGCCTCCAGGTTCTCATTACCTCCATACTGGTTCGGAACCCATTCTCCGTCTTTCTTTCCATAATCCAGGTACAGCATAGAAGCAACTGCATCAACGCGAAGTCCATCAATATGGAAATGCTCCACCCAGAAAAGTGCATTGGCAATCAGGAAGTTCCTTACCTCATTCTTGCCAAGATCAAATATCTTCGTCCCCCAGTCCGGATGCTCCCCTTTTCTTGGATCTGCATACTCGTAAGTTGCTGTTCCGTCAAACTCGGCAAGTCCATGCTCGTCCTTTGGAAAATGTGCCGGAACCCAGTCCATAATGACACCGATTCCATTTCTATGCAGATAATTGATCATCCACGCAAAATCTTCCGGTGTTCCATAACGGCTTGTCGGCGCATAATATCCTGTCACCTGATATCCCCATGATCCATCAAATGGGTGTTCTGCGATTCCCATGATCTCCACATGCGTATATCCCATATCTTTCATATACTTTGTGATTTCTTTTGCAAACTCACGATAAGTATAGAATCCCTCGTCCTCTGTGCCTGGGTGTCTCTTCCAGGAACCCATATGAACCTCATATACAGACATTGGTTCTTTTTTGTGGTTCCATTTTTCCCGTGCAGTCATCCAGGAACTATCGGTCCATTTCAAATTCTCAATATTCGTTATTCTTGATGCTGTACCCGGACGAAGTTCTGCATAATTGGCATACGGATCTGCCTTCATATGATACTCCCCTGTAATCGTCTCAATGCAGAACTTATACATCATGCCTTCTTTTACTCCCGGTACAAAGCATGTGTAAATTCCGATATATTCCGCCCTTGTCATAGGGTTTCTTGTGCGATCCCAGTCATTGAATTCCCCCACTACAGACACTGATTTCGCATTCGGTGCCCAGACAGCAAAATAAACTCCTTCCTGCCCTTCGTCGTCCACCATATGTGCACCCAGCTTCTTATAAATTTCGTAGTGATTTCCCTGTCCGAAAAGGTACTGATCTAATTCTCCGATTTCATAAGCTTTCCATTCTTTCTCCATAAACTTCCCTCACATTTCATCCGGATTTCAATATCTTAAGTATACCTTAGCGGAACACAAAATTCAATCTATGTCACTCGATTCCAGACAAAAAACAGGGATACAATTTTCTACAATTGTATCCCTGCTTCATCACTTACATTCACTATATCATTAAATTTTAAAATCTTCTTCCTTCAGAATAATGCGATCTGACGAATCCGTAGATTTTCCAAATACACGTCTTGCAAGATGCTTTACATTTGCTTTCTGTGAATGTTTAATTGCTTCATCCATGATTTCTTTTACTTCCGCAACTGTAACCGCATGATCTTCACGCTGCATTACATCAATTCGGCTGTAAAGTGCCAGAATTCCCATTTCATCAAGCTTATATCCATTTTCCTTCGCATAAGTCTGACCAAATGTTACTAACTCATCATTGATGAATACCGGAAGCTCAAGCTTAGAAGTGAATTTCTTTTTGAAATCCGGATTAGCTGTCATAATTCTCTCCAGAGGTTTTCTCTGATCTTCAAGAACAAAGAGAAGCTCTCCGGTCTTTCTTGACATCAATGCATTCAGTTCCTTGATTGTTCTGGAATTCAACTTACCAGCCTTTTCGATGATGATCGCTCCACCGCGAAGCTTCTGGATAATATTGCCAAGTTCCTTCTTATTCAGCGATTCACCTGTAACAATAGCAACTTTACCCTGTTTCAGATTTCTTTGTTTCTGGATTGCTTTTACAATATCTACTGCAAGTACTGTTTTTCCAGATCCTTTACGGCCAATGATCATTAAGTTACCGGTTCTTGAAGTTCCCTCTCTCTGGGCACGTCTGTCATTATCAAGTACTGCAACAATCTGTTCACTCATTCCTCTGACCGGTACGAAGTAAGAGAATAATTTCTTCTGCTCCTCTGTCAGTCCGGCTTTCAGTCCAATCTCACTGGTTGCACTTAAGTCATATCTTCCTGTTACAACAAATCCGGTATCAAATGGAACTCCACTTCCTTTTGACTTCTTAATTCTGCGCTGAATCTCTTCCTCAGATGGTTCTTCAATTTCCAAGTCTCCTTCAAGTTCTTCCGGATCCGGAATCTCAGGAAGCTCATCTTCAAAGTCGTCTTCCTCGAAATCATCTTCCTCAAAATCATCCTCTTCCTCGAAGTCGTCCTCTTCCTCGAAATCGTCCTCTTCCTCGAAGTCATCCTCTTCCTCGAAATCATCCTCTTCCTCGAAATCGTCTTCGTCCTCGGATTCATCTTCCGGGAATTCATTCCACTCTGCATCGAATTCCTCTACTTCTTCCTCATCTTCCTCCGGGAATTCATCTGCAAAACCATCTTCGTCAAAATCGTCTTCGTCGAATCCATCTTCCTCTTCAAAATCATCTTCTTCGGATTCCTCGTCTTCGAAATCATCCTCGTCTTCGGAATTGTCTTCCGAATCATCCTGGTTTTCTGTTTCCGGAATTTCTTCATCTTCTTGTACTTCTTCGATTTCTTCTACAGCGTCGACTTCATCTTCTGCTTCAAACTCTTCGTCCTCACCCTCAAAGTCTTCGTCTTCAAACTCTTCCTCTTCGAAATCATCTTCATCCTCAGAATCCTCGTCCTCCGTCTCCTCTTCTTCCGAAACTGCTTCAACAATCTCTTCTTCAGGTTCTTCTTCAGACTCTTCAGGTTCTTCCACAATATCGTCCAGCTCTTCTTCTGAAATAAACTGATCTACAATTTCTTCTTCAACAGATTCCCCTTCTGCTTTTGCAAGCTCCAGTTCCTCTTCTATATCAAAATTTTCCTCTTCTTTCTCCTGTGCTGTCACACGATCTTCCAGCTCTTCCACAAGCTGTCTGATATCATCAGAAAGCAATGCCTTTCTTCTTGCTTCCTCTGCCTCAAGACGAGCCTTCTCTTCCGCTTCACGACGAGCCTTCTCCTCCGCTTCACGACGAGCCTTCTCCTCTGCTTCACGACGAGCTTTCTCTTCCGCTTCACGGCGTGCTTTCTCTTCTGCTTCCTGACGGGCTTTTTCTTCTGCTTTCCGTCTTGCTATTTCTTCTGCCTCGCGTCTCTCTGCCTCAAGTCTTTCTGCCTCACGGCGGGCTTCCAGTGCTTCTCTCTCTTTTCTAAGTCGTTCTTCATCGGATGCTTTTTGCTTTGCGATCGCCTCAGCATTTACCTTCTGCTTAGCTTCCCATTCCATCAAGATGTCTTCAATCTTCATCTGACCTTCAATGCGGAGTTCTTCTTCTCGTTCCTCCATCTTCTTCTGGTCTTCCGGATTAATTCCACTCGCCATAGCCACGCCATTAGCCAGTGCTTCTTGAAGTGTCGCACCCTTCACAACTGTCGTAATAGACTTTTTTGGTCCTTCTGCCGCATGCTGAAGAATTCCTTCTAACTCTCTGACATTCCGAGCTTCTTCCGGAGTTTCCTTTCCGATTGGTTCAATGACTGGTGCTTCTGTTTCTACAACTTCTGGTTCTTCTGAAACAGCTTCTTCCGGCTCCAGGACTGGTTCCTCAGCTAGTGCTTCCGGCTCTTCTGAAACTGGTTCTTCTAAAACCGGTTCTTCTATCGGAACTTCTTTGTCTGCCTTGGCATTTTCTTCCATTGCCTTCAATGCTTCTCCAAGCTCTGCTGTCGGAATTCTTCTCGTTGCATCCAGACCATCCACAGTTTCTGTTGTATTGGCTCCTGATTCCTGCTGTTCTGCCTCCGCAGCTTCTGCTGCTTCCTGCGCTGCTTTAATCTGTTCTTTTGGAATTGATACAGTATCCTGTGGGATACTCTTTACATCCTTAAGCGCAGCTCGCTCAGGTTTTTTATCCACTGCTTTCTTAGGCTCTTTTTTCGGTACACCTTTATACTCATCGTACTTTTCCTGTTGGAGTGGTGTCAGTGGTTTGTACTTCATCTTCAATTCCATTGCCTGATATACATATTTTCCTTCGCTGAACCACAAGATCAAATCGTCACATTCTTCCAGGCACTTTGAGGTCATGCCTGCTTCATGATATAGCTTTGCGAGCTCATACGCCCATTTTTCAATATATTCTGCCTTTTTAAATTCTTCCAGTGCCGAAATCTGTTCTGACAGATCGGACCCTTGTGCCTTCAAAATCCGATATTTCAAAATGAATTGATTCGGATCTCTCGGTGCCAGTTTTACAAATTCCTCATAACAGTCCGAAGCCTCATTAATATCATTCAGTTTCAGGGCAAGTACTGCCAGACGATACACAACCTTTCTGCTGGACGGTGCTCTGTCAAATGCGATCATAAGCGTATCACGGCTCTTCTGAAACTCCCCGTTATTCTCGTAGATTTCGCTTACTGTATTTAACATTGCCGGGCTCTTCACCCTTCTCCAGTCTATTGTATCGGCAATTTCCATTGCTTTTCTAAATTGTTTCTTTTCGTAATGTTCGAGCATCTGCTCGGTTTTTACCCGATATTCATATTTATCCAATATTCTCACCTCAAATTTTTTGACAATTCTACAGATACAAGTTTATCATACACCAGTCTTATTGTCAAAAACATACGAGATTTTGTTACAAAAATGTTACAAAATGATATCGTCCACTTTTTTGAAATCTTTCAGGCTATACGCTTCTATAATATTTCCCTGGATAACATAAAGCGTATCTTCTATATAAATACCTCTTGTGATCCTCATATTATTTCCATTGATTTCCTCATGCATCGTACATGTAAATCCTTGTTTTTCGTCGTAAGAAAATGTATAGTACTCCCGGCCGCCTTCGCTGTCTGCAGCAAAACCAATCAGATTTTTCTCTGCATCTACTAAAGCTGCCTTATAATCATAAGAAACATCTGTATAGTACACATTTTCAATGACATAAGTCTGCTCCTCTTTCACATTTTCCGGATCAGAAATATCGAACATCGTCAATTTCACGCCATCTGTTGACATAGTCTTTTCATCAACATTCATCCCAATACCCAGAAGCTTATTTTTCCCATACGGATGCAGATAATCTGAAAATCCAGGTATCTTCAACGCTCCTATGATCTTTGGATTTTTCGGATCCGACAGATCAACGGAAAATAACGGATCCGTCTCTTTAAATGTTACAAAGTATCCTGCCTTTCCCATAAATCTTGCGGAATACACCCTCTCATCTTCTGCCAGACCTTTGATGGAGCCGGTTTCTTTCAGTTCTTGATTCAAAACATAAACACTGTTCGTGTCGCCATCGGTCACTACAACTCTCAGATATCCATCATATTCATCAATAGAAAATGAATCATTAATATAGCCGTCTATTTTGCACTGTGCCCCAGCCGTCAATTTCCCACTTTCATAAGAAACTTTTCGGATTGTCGTCACATCTTTTCCGGAATATTGCCACACATTTTCATAAAAATAAATATTATCGTTGCTCACATATAAATTGCCACCGTCTGCCAAAAGTGCCTTACTGTGCGCTGTCTCATTTGGATTTTCCAGAGAAACTGATGTGATGATCGAATACATATCTGCCTTTGAAATGGACGGAAGACAGATATCTGTTTCTTTGATCAGATTATCGTTTACAAGTGGTACATAGGACTTAGGATTCTTCGCCGTTATACCATCAAGTGTTACATAATAATCACTGAATAAGTATAAGTATCCATCTGCAATTCTTGAAGAATTGTAATATCCACTCTGACTGACCCTGCCAACTTCTTTTGGATTTTCCCGGTCTGAAATGTCATAAGTTACTGCGGTCGTATTAGCCCTCTGACCATATCCATAATCATCATCATTCCATTTGCCGCCCACATAACCGTCACACACTGCGACTAATTGATTTCTTTCAATGTCCAGATACATTTCCTGGATTTCAGAAACATCTTCCACTGTTATAGTAGCCGTTTGCTTCATCCGATTATCGCGGGTATCTATAATGGCAATCTGATCGCTCTTATCTTTTAACACGTAAAGGTATGTTCCATCTGTTTTAGCTGTATCCCCCTCGTCCACACCTTCCTGACGTACATTTGTCTCAGAATAAGAACCGCTTGCCATTCCGGTGTCCGCTGCTGCAGTACTGCTTTCTTCAATATTCTGTGCTGCATCTCCGCTTGCCTTACTGTCAGCTGATTCATCGACTCTTATATCATTCAATGATCTTGCCCAGCTTGAAGTGTATGCACTGTCTCTTTCCTGATCTTTCTTATATTTTTCCAAATATGCATAGACATCCTTATATTCCGCCGCACTTTCTACTTTCGTACTGTCACTGATCGTCACATCACTGCATGCTATCTTATCATCTCGAGTCGCGTCTTCCATTTTAAAATAATTCTGGTATACCATCACTCCTACGATCAGCACCAGGCATGCTGCTGCCAGCCCACCGATTCTCGCCGGAGTCCACACTTTTTTCTTCTTCCCTGCAAGCTTTGCTTCAATCTGCCTCGGTTCAAGCGCTTTCGGCACCGGAACCTGTTCTGACTTTTCCTTTATTTTCCGAATCATGTCCTGCTCATTCTTATTCATAAAATGTCCTCCCATCCAACACACACTGCATCTTCTCCAGCGCCCGGCTTCGTTTTACCCGGACAGTTCCCGGCTTCAGGCTTAGGGTCTTCCCGATTTCTGTGCTGTTATAACCGCCAAACACTGACAGCCCGACTATCATTTGCTCTTCTTCTGAAAGAATAAAAAATGCATTTCTCACATCCATCGCAAGTCCCACATCTTCTTCATGAATTCCTTCCACCTGTCCTTCCGGGAAAAAATCTTCTGTCTGCTGTATTCCTTCTTTCGCCACCTGTTTCAATCTTTTCTTACATATATTTGACAAAATTGTAAAAATCCAGCTCTTGAAAGCTTCTTCTTTTCGAAGTTTATGTATATGTTCATAAGCAGATAACACTGCCGCACTCACCGCGTCTTCTGCCTCATGCGGATCACGCATCAGACAAAGCGCGTAGCGATAGAGGTCTTGATAGACCTGCTCATATAGCTTTGAAAATGCTTTTGCATCACATTTCATTCTTTTTCCTCCTCAATTTGTTTTTCTCAAGAAGTTCTCCACACTCCTCCATTGACTTATCCAATTGCCGTTCCCCAATACCCAGTGTAAAAAGTATTATTACTTCTTCTACATATAAGAGTCCCAAAATATCTCAAGTGTTACAAAAAGGCGTCACTTTTTTTCATAAGTGCCGCCTTTTATTTACATTCGTTTATTCAATTATATTACCGCCGAAAATACTGCGCAAGATAAAATTCAGCGTAATTCCCAGTGCAACGGAACATAGAACGTGAATTTTACCTATCGGATTATTTAGCCCTTATAATAATTAATCAGACAACCTTTGAGAATAATCTCTCTTTCTGCGTCTGTCATATCTCCAAGTGTAAATGTGACTTCTTTCAATGTATCTCCGACTACATAAGCTTTGATCTCTGCATCTTTGTTTTCCACTGCTTTTCTGATTTCCGGTACAAAGATATAATCGCCATTTTTGAAGCTTAATTTCTTGTCGTCTTCTTTTGTGATAAATGGAAGCATTCCCCAGTTGATCAGATTGGAGCGATATCTTTTTGTCGCATATTCATTTGCAATATTCGCCCAGCCACCGAGCACCTTCTGACAGGAAGCTGCCTGCTCTCTTGCTGAACCGTCACCTGGTTTTACTGCAAAGATCGTACTTCCGACTCCGATATTTCCTTTTCCTGCTTCCGGATATTTCTCCTGGATCTTTGCCATAACCGGTTTTAATTCTTCCAATACCTCTAACGGACATTCGCCTGCTTCGATTGCTTTCTGTGCTTTCTGTACTTCCTTTGCACGTCCTACATATGCAGGATCTTTTCTGGAAAGTGCAAACTCTGCCAGTCCAAGTGGATTGGATCTGTAAGAAGATGTTTCTCCAGATGGGATCAGCTCATCTGTTGTTGTAACCGGATCGTGAATCTCTGATACAACTTTCAATACCAGATTCTCCGGAAGTGCTGACATTGCCGGCCAGTCTTTGATATTCGGTCCGAACTTGATCTTTGTATCCGGATCAGCCACTCCATGACTGTCAAATACACGATTTGCATAAATCTTCTGGTCAAAGTGGTATTTCTGTCCCTTGTATTCTACGTCCATATCTGTTGCAGGTGTCAGGAAGCCTTTATTTGCTGCTGTTGCTGCAATTGAACGGGCATCCATAAGTGCAACGGATGCAATCTGTCCACTCTGAAGCTTGGAACCTTCACGGTTCGGGAAGTTTCTTGTAGAGTGGCGAATAGAAAATGCGTTATTTGCCGGTGTATCTCCAGCTCCAAAGCATGGTCCGCAGAATGCTGTTTTTACAATTGTTCCTGCTTCCATAAGATCCGCAACTGCACCGTTTTTCACAAGTTCCATATAGATTGGTGTACTTGCCGGATATACACTAAATGTAAATGCATCTGCACCGATATTCTTACCTTTGATAATATCTGCCGCAGCACAAATATTTTCAAATCCACCACCGGCACATCCTGCAATAATTCCCTGTTCTACATAGAATTTACCATCTCTGATCTTATCCTGCAGCGAGTAATCTACTGCTCCATCTAAACTTACCAGTGCTTTCTGCTCTACATCATGAAGAATATCTTTTAAGTTCGCATTGACTTCATCAATTGTATATACATTACTTGGATGGAATGGCATTGCGATCATTGGTTTAATCTCGCTTAAGTTTACATAAACCATGCCATCATAGTAAGTACATGCCCCTGGGTTCAGTTCTTTATAATCACCGCTTCTTCCATGAATATCATAGAATTCTTTAATCTTCTCATCTGTTTTCCAGATTGAAGACAAGCATGTTGTCTCTGTTGTCATAACATCGATACCGATACGGAATTCTGCACTCAGATTGGAAACACCTGGTCCTACGAATTCCATGACTTTGTTGTTCACATAGCCGTTGGCAAATACTTCACCGATAATCGCCAATGCCACATCCTGTGGACCGACACCTTTCATCGGCTCTCCGTCCAGATAAATTCCGATCACGCCCGGCATCTTAATATCATAAGTTTTACTTAATAACTGTT
>OLPG01002335.1_pt1 | contig 13664 bp, 10 predicted proteins | sample 1672311 | NCBI WGS metagenome assembly OLPG01 (sample SAMEA3136670, study PRJEB25190) | human gut metagenome | biome: human gut; feature: human-associated habitat; material: faeces | place: Austria | collected 2013
GACCGAAAGGTCGACACCTCATAGAAAGCGCCGCAGGCGCGCCACCAATTTCTCAAGGCGCCCGCAAAACGCGCCACCAACTTCCTAAAACGCCCCCCGGCACACGTTCGCTCACCGCGCGGACAAACGCATCATGACCAGTCAGCGCAACTTTTTCAAATTGGGGTCCAATCACGCAGATGTGGGAAAGCGATTCAGGATACTATGGTTCCAACGCCTCGAGAAAGGACCCATCTATGATCCTGCTGTCTATTATCTTCCTGCTTGTTGTGCTGGCTGTTGTTTCTGCCGTTATGGGCTCGCCCATGTTCTTCGTGGTGCGGCAACAGGAGTCGTCCATCATCGAGCGGCTTGGCAAGTTCAACCGCATCGTCACGCCTGGTTTCCACGTCATGATTCCGTTCATCGAGCGTCGCGCCGCCAATGTGAACCTGCGCACGCAGGAAGCGCGCTATTCGCTGAACGGCAAAACGAAGGACAACGTCACCATCGGCACGGCCGTGTCCGTGCAGTTCCGCGTCGAGCAGAATCAGGCACCGGTGGTCGAGCAGTCTGGCATTTACCGCAGTTACTACATTTTGAGCAATCCTATCAACCAGATGGAAAGCTACATTGCTGATGCGCTGCGTTCGGCCATTCCCGGCTATACGCTCGACGAAGTGTTCGACAACAAAGACCTCATCGCGCAAAACGTCAAAGATTCTGTCACCGAGCTGATGGCGGGCTACGGCTACGAGATTATCACCACGCTTATCACCGATATCGAGCTGCCGAAGGACGTTGAGCGCTCCATGAACGCCATCAACTCTGCACAGCGCGACCAGGAAGCCGCTAAAGCGCTGGCCGAGGCGGAGCGCACGAAAACCGTGGTGGCAGCAAAAGCCCAGGCCGAGGCCATGGAGCAAACGGGCATCGGCATTGCCAACCAGCGCAAGGCCATCGCCGACGGCATCGCAGCGTCGCTTGATACCATCAAGTCATCGGGCGTCACCGCTCAAGAGGCAAACGAGCTGTTCCTGTATACCCAGTGGGTGGAAATGATGAATTCGTTCGCCGAATCCGGAAAAGCGTCAACGGTGGTGCTGCCCAGCTCCTTCGACAGCAAGTCCTCAATTCTGCCCGACCTGCTTGCGGCTCAGCAAACAGAGAAGGGCTCGGGGGAATAGCGGACGCTTAACCCGCCAACTTACGGAGCAGTTCGATCTCTGCGGCGTAACCGGGCAGTTCGTTGGGGGTTTCCAGAATGAACGGCAAATCGCACAGCTGCGGGTGCGTGACGATGCGCTCGAATGCTTCCAGGCCGATGTAGCCTTCGCCGATGCGTTCGTGGCGGTCTTTATGGGCGCCGCAGGGGTTCTTCGAATCGTTCAAATGCACGGCGCGCAACCGCTCGATGCCGATGACGCGATCGAATTCGTCAAGCACGCCGTCAAGGTTGTTCACGATATCGTACCCACCGTCGTGCACATGGCACGTGTCCAGGCACACGCCCATGTGCTCGGAAAGCTCCACGCGCTCGATGATGGCCGCCAGCTCCTCGAATGTGCGACCAACTTCCGTGCCTTTGCCTGCCATGGTTTCCAGCAGAACCGTGGTGGTCTGCTGGGGGCGCAACACCTCATTGAGCAGGCCCGCAATCAGATCGATGCCCGCTTCGGCGCCTTGCTTTACATGGCTTCCTGGGTGGAAGTTGTAGTAGCTGCCCGGTATCGCCTCCATGCGCACCAGGTCGTCGGCCATGCATTCGCGGGCAAACTCGCGCGCATGCGGCTTGTCCGAGCACGGGTTCAGCGTATAGGGCGCATGCGCCACCAACGTGCCGAAGTTGTTAGCGGTTAGCAATTCGCGCAACGCCGCGGCGTCAGCGGGATCGATTGCCTTCGCCGCGCCGCCGCGTGGGTTGCGCGTAAAGAAGGCGAACGTGTTCGCCCCGATGGCAAGCGCGGTCTTTCCCATGGCAAGATAGCCCTTTGATGTGGACAAATGACATCCGATGGTCAGCATAGTCAATTCCTTCCTGCGACTGAGCAACAAAGCCCACCGACAGCTCATTGCGAATGACGGCAAGGCGAAGTGCTGCAGCCGCGTTTCGTAGTATTAATCGAAAGTGCCATAGGCACACCACGTAATTCTTAACAAAAACCCGCCCGCCGGCGAGCAACCACCCTTGGCGCTCCAGCCTTGTTCGTAGCTGAGCACCCATCGTTTCGCAAACAGCACACTTAACCAATACAACTATCGCAATTGTTCAAGTTGCCTGCGCTGTCGTTTACCACAATCCCAAAAAGTGCTGCACGCCTAAGCTGGTGCAGGCGATGGCGACCCAGCACGCGGCGCCGAGGACGATGGGTTTCGCGCCCGACTTCACCAAGCCAACCACATCGGTGTTCAAGCCGATGGCCGCCATGGCAACCACGATGAAGAACTTACTGAGCGTTTTCAGCGGATCGAACACGGCGCCGCTTACGCCCGCCGCCGCAGCGACGGTGGCCACCAGCGATGCGCACACGAACAGGATGATGAACGTCGGCAATGCCCGCTTCAAGCTGAAGCCCGATGCCGCATTCGCCTTGGTCTCGGTACCGTTTGCACTGGTCGCCGTCTTGCGCTCGTGCGCCGAAACCCACAGCGCCAGCACGAACGTGATGGGGATGATGGCCAGCGTACGCGTCAGCTTCACGATGGTGGCGTAATCCAGCGCGTTTGCGCCGGGGTGCATGCCGTCCCACACCGTCGCGGCAGCGGTTACCGACGACGTATCGTTTACCGCTGTGCCTGCGAACAGACCGAACCCGTCGTTCGTCATGCCGATAGCGTCGCCAAGCGTGGGGAAGATGAGCGCGGCCAGCACGTTGAACAGGAACACCACCGAAATGGCGTGCGCCACTTCCTGGTCGTCGGCCTTGATAACTGGAGCCGTCGCCGCAATAGCCGATCCGCCGCAAATCGATGAGCCCACGCCGATGAGCGTAGCCGTGCGTCCGGGAATGTGCATCACACGGCATAGCACAGCCGCCGTGATAAGCGATGCGGAAATGGTGGCCAGGATAACCGGCAGCGACAAGGCACCCACCTGCGCCAACTGCGTCAGCGGCAAGCCGAACCCCAGTAGCACCACCGCGGTTTGCAAGATCTTCTTCGAGGCGAACTTGATGCCGGGGCCCGCCGCGCCTTTGTTCTTCCATACCGTTGCGATCACCATGCCCAGCAAGATTGCGAACACGGCGCCACCGACCAGCGGCACAGCCTGGCCAAGAAACCAGCAGATGACGGCGATGGCGGCGGATACGGCAACGCCGGGAGCTAAGGTGCGGATGCGGGACATGGAACTCTTTCTAGCTAGGGTGAGCGCAGGCGGCGAAAGCCGCTCGCGATTGCGAACCTCAACACTATAGCCCAGTTCAAGCACTGCGGTCTCAAAGCCATTGCAATCTCATGCGTGCTTATTGGGCCGACGAGGTCCCTCACGGTGTGTGAAGAGCTGCAGAATGGTAAATCGTTGAGGACGGGTGGACAAGCGGGGCAAGCGCGAAGGGGTCAGGGTGAAGCCCCCTGCGCACTCTCAAAGTCTCGCGCGGCCGAGCTGGCGAACCGATCGCTTGGGCTCGAGCGCCGCACCAGTAGCTCAACGGCGTGCAATGCAACCAATGGTTTCTTGGAATTCGCTATCCGTCTCAGTAAAGTGGGGATATCAAATAACGAACGCGGGGCGAACGGAGTCGGGTTCCGCGGAGGGAAGGAGAACGCCATGTCATTCGGGAAAACGCTTATCAACCTGCGGAAAAGCCGCAACCTCACGCAAGAGGAGCTAGCGGCGAAGCTGTACGTTACGCGTCAGGCGGTTTCGCGGTGGGAACGCGACGAAGTGGTGCCGGGCATCGACATGCTCAAGCTCATTGCGGTGACGCTTGACGAGCCGATTGTGCACCTGCTGGACATGCCCGAGCACTTGTGCGAAAGCTGCGGCATGATTTTGACGCCCGACGACTATGGCACCAACGCTGCGGGGCGTGAGGATGAGCACTTCTGCAAATGGTGCTATGAGCAGGGAACATACACGTACGAAACCACCATGGAGGCCATGATTGAAGACTGCGCGCCGCGCTTGGCCGAAAACACGGGCATGACGCGTGATGAAGCGGTATCGCTGATGGGCGCGGTCTTGCCGCACCTCAAACGCTGGAGCGCCGTGCACGCCAATGAGCAGCGATACGGCGCCGAGGCGCGCGAACGCTACAGCAGCGAAGCAGTGGACGCCGCAAACGAAAGGCTTCTGTCCATGGATGACGAAACGTGGGAGAGCAAAGAGCAGCTTGAGCGAGCCATCATCGAGCAGCTGAAAATCGCCTTGGCCACGGGCGATACCGCCAGCAGCGCCGCAGCGAAGCTGGCGCACATGCATGCCGAATGGATTGCCATGCAATGGGGCGAGGGCATGTATTCTCCGGCAGCGCACGTCTCGCTAGCGCAAAGCTATCTAGCCGATAACCGTTTCATCAGCTATTACGACAGGAAAGCCGGTAAAGGCGCCACGCAATTCCTAGCAAACGCAATCGAAGTGGCCGGCGTTTAGGGACGAAAGAACGCACAATTGGGCAATAATGAGGGGCGCCTAAGCGGCAAGCCACGTAAAAAGGGAAGGAGCCCCGAGAGGCTCCTTCTTGTCTGAGCTGCGCTTTCCATGCGCGGCTCGCTTTTGCGCGGTTGAACTTACGGTCGCCGTGCGCGCCGTGGCCGCACGCAAACCCGTTATAGCGCGGGTTTTGCGCCAACGTTGCCTCGTCGGCCGACTGCCGCCACACCGCACCCGTCTTCGCCGGTCGGGTGGTCCGCTTCTTGCGTTTTCCAGACATGCGCCTCACCTCCTCCGTTAACCGCTGTTTCAAGCTGGCACCAGTATATCTTGCAGTTGCTTAGCGGCAAAGTATTGCCATGCAGACGTAACAACCGAAATCTTTAGCAGCGATCAATCATACTTAGTGAAAATAGCGAAAAAGCTGGTTATCGGGGCAAGCGGGCATCCAAAGAGAGAGTCGTGCTGCGTTTCCTGCCACAGCTGCGCCCGCCAGCCGATTTCGTGCGGGCGGGTCGGGTGCGCTCCTCTACAATGCAAACGTTTGCACCCACACCGAAAGGCCTCTCATGAGCGAAAACGCGCCTTCCCGCACCGCCCCCGAAACCCCGCCTGCCGTGTACGACGCCACCACACTTGGCAAGCCCCGCATGTTCGTGCTGGGCATCCAGCACATGTTCGCCATGTTCGGCGCCACCATACTGGTGCCTGTGCTCACGGGCCTGTCGGTCAGCGATACGCTGCTGTTCGCCGGGCTGGGCACGCTGCTGTTCCACTTCCTGGCGAAGGGGAAGGTGCCGGCGTTTCTGGGTTCGTCGTTCGCGTTCATCGCCGGGTACGCGGCTATCGCGCCGAACGGCGAGGCGGACCTGCTTCCCTACGCGTGTCTGGGCGTTGCGTGCGCCGGCTTGCTGTACCTGGTGCTTTCCGCGCTGTTTCGCCTGTTCGGACCCGCGCGCGTCATGCGCTTCTTCCCGCCGGTAGTCACCGGCCCCATCGTCGTCTGCATTGGGTTGATTCTGGCCAGCTCCGCCATTGCGAATTGCTCGACGAACTGGCTGGTGGCCATCATCGCCATCGCGGCCATTATCGTGTGCAATATCTGGGGACGCGGCATGGTGAAGATCGTGCCCATCCTTATCGGTGTGGTGGTCAGCTACGTGGTAGCGGCGGCGCTTGGCGAAGTCGACTTCTCCGGCGTGGCGCAAGCTGCATGGATTGGCTTGCCGTTTACCTGGGACAACACCGTGTTCTCGCTGTTCGGCGAACACTTCGACGCTGGCCTTGCCATCACCGCCATCATCACCATCATGCCGTTGGCGTTCGCCACCATGATCGAGCACATCGGCGACATTTCCGCCATCAGCTCCACGTGCGAGCGCAACTTCATTGCGAACCCCGGCTTGCACCGCACGCTGCTCGGCGACGGCCTGGCCACCATCCTGGCCAGCCTGTTCGGCGCGCCCGCGAACACCACGTACGGTGAGAACACCGGCGTGCTGGCGCTGACCCGCGTGTTCGATCCGCGCGTCGTGCGCATTGCCGCGTGCTGCGCCATTGCGCTGTCGTTCTGCCCGAAGTTCGCGGCCGTCATCGGTGCTATGCCCGCCAGCGTCATCGGCGGCGTGTCGCTGGTGCTGTACGGCATGATCAGCGCCGTGGGCGTGCGCAACCTGGTGGAGAACCACGTCGATTTCCAGAAAAGCCGCAACGTGCTGGTGGCGGCCATCGTGCTGGTGCTTTCCATCGGCATTGCGTATAGCGCCGCGGGCGCGGTGACGTTCGACGTTGCAGGCGTGACCATCTCGCTGTCGGGCCTGGCCATCGGCTCGCTTGCCGGCATCATCCTGAACGCCGTGCTGCCGTACAAAGATTACGAGTTCGACATGGGCGAGCTTGGCGAAGGGGAGTAAAGGCATCGCGCAGAAATGCTTGGAGGTGCGCGAAGCGGCGGTGAATTCACTCGCCGACGAACGGCAATCGCAGTTGCTGCCGCTAAGTGGCAACGTGGACAAAGAGCCGAAGGCCCAGCTTCCGCGGGCCTTGTCGACGGGAAGTTGAGCGTGTTCGCTCGAGGGCTTCGCCGTTCGCTGCGGGACCCTGCACGCCTTGACGCGCAAAGCTGCGTATGGTCTGCTCGAGGGTTTCGTCGAGCGTTGCAGGATTAACCTTCACGCGCCGAGGCGATGCTGTTCGGTTTATTTGGTTTTCGCCTGCATTCGCTCCATTTGGTGACCGTTAGCTTTATATCGTTGAGGAAGTATGCAAGAAACCAGGAACGAAATCGACAGGAAGCGAACAGTATGACGCACGAAGCAAATAACATTTCCGCTGATGAAGCCCTTATGCGCTTGCGCGAAGGCAATGCGCGCTACCTGCAAGCTGAGAACGCGGCGGGGGATGTGTCTCCCGCGCTGCGCCGCACCACGTTCGAACACGGCCAGCATCCCTATGCCATTGTGCTGGCGTGCTCGGACTCTCGCGTTATTCCCGAGGCCATTTTCTCGGCAGGCATCGGCGAGCTGTTCGTCATTCGCGTGGCCGGTAACGTGGTGGACAACCACCAGCTTGGTAGCATCGAATACGCCGAAGATCACCTGGGCTGCAACTTGGTGGTGGTGCTCGGGCACACCGCGTGCGGCGCGGTGGACGCCGCTCTGCACCATGAGCCCTACGGCACGGTGAAGTTCATCACCGACGAAATCGCCGATGCCATTGGCGACGAGCAGGACGAGGCCGCAGCATGTCTGGCCAACGTTGCGCATAGCGTGCGCCGTATCGAGGAAAGCCGCAAAGTGCGCGCTGACGAGGCAAAACACGGTTTGCGCGTTGTTGGTGCGCTCTACCACACGGACACCGGCGAAGTTGAGTTTTTAGACTAGGCTAGTATCTACTTCAGCAGTAGCTACTTCCCGTACTTTTCGACGAACTTTGCAAGCTTCGCTGCGTTCGCGCCGTTCAGCACTTCACCGGCGGTAAAATCGGCGGCGGGCGCGCTCGGCTTTAGCGCGGCAACGGTTTTGCCCATCCCCGAACCGCCGGATGTGGCAAACGGCACCACGCGCTTGCCGGCGAAATCGCCGCTCTCCAAGAACGTGTTCACGATGGTGGGCGCCACGTACCACCAGATGGGGAAGCCCACATACACCGTGTCGTAAGCCGCCAGGTCTGGGCATGCGTGCGCGATAGCGGGACGGCTGTTCGGGTCGTTCATCTCAAGGGTGGAGCGGCTGTTCTTGTTAGTCCAATCCAGGTCGGCAGCGGTATAAGGCTGCTCGGGCTCGATTTCGAACAAATCCGCGTTTGCGGCTTTCGCCAGTTCCTTCGCCAGCGTGCGCGTTGCGCCCGATGCGCTGAAGTATGCAACCAATGCCTTGCTCATAGCTGTTCCTTTCGGTTCGTTTCGATGTAACGAACCGATTGTCGACCCTAAAGTTAACTTCAAGTCAAGGTGAAAATACCTTCAGACCGTAGCCTCGCTCAAAAATCGCTCATGTATGTGATTTAATGGATTCGCGAGAACTGAATCTTCGCACGTCGTTGCGTTTTCCCAGGTCACAAGCGTGTCAAATGTGCGTATATTCCGGCCAAGCTCAGCAAATCACATACATGAGCGATTTTTGATTTTGCGGCAGGCGTGTAGCGGCAAAACTGGCGGATTGGGGAAGCGCGAAGAGCTCGTCCATGGTTTGAGTTTCGAACGCCCTTGCCGCTGTTTGAACGGGAGCTCATGTGCCTTGTCACTATGCGAGCGACCGGTTGCTCGCTAGCTTTCTCAGGCAAGCGGCCTCTCTGTCGCGCGCTTCGGATGCGCACGCCTGCGCGAATGGTTCGTTTTGCGGGTCAAGGCACTGCTCAATAGGCACGCTGACCGGGTGAAACAACACTTCGACGTTTTGCGCGCGGTCGCGAGCGATGCTGTCGAACGCTTCGACAAGCGGCCACGACACCTTATCCATGGCGCCCGAAAGCACCACGCCGCAGAACAGCGAGCTGGCGCAACCCGCCGGCACCTTGCCCCGGTTGCTGCGCCACAACCACGTGATCAGCGCGTCTTTGGCCAAGTTAATGGGGGGCATGTGGTTGCCGACCGCGCGATGGGGACGCAGCGGCTCCACGGGACAGCGCAGGTGCGCCAACGTGCAACCCTGCTCGCGCACCGTCGCCATAGCCGCGTCGAACACGGCGGGTACCGCATGCGTGTGCTGGTGGCTATCCAGGCGCAACACGTCTTTCATCTGCGGAAACGCCTGCAAGTAACGCGTGATCTGCGCTTCGCATTCACGTTGAAGCTGCCGGCGGAACTCCCAGCGCTGCGGCCCGTGCGACAGCTTCAGCAGCCCCACGAAGTCGTTGCAAAACGTCCCGCGCGCATTCACCAGAAGCGGAACCTCGGCCGTGCTTGCGCAAGGGCGGCCTTCCACCAGGTTCAAGTGCAGCGCCATTCTGAGTGCGCCTGATTCAACATGCGGTCGCGCCAGGTCAGCAGCGATTTCAAACGCCGGGCTGTTCACGAAGATGCTGACCGACGACAGCGCTCCGTCGCCGCCGCATGCGCTTGAAAGCGCAAGGATATCCCGGGCTTGCTGCTCGGTGATTCCGTAATCGTCGGCGTGAAACGCAACGCCCATGTTTGCCCCTTCGTCTTGCTGAACCGGTTCTCAAGCCGCGCCGCATAAAAGCGCAACCGCCCTGGCAACCCCCGGGTGCCGAAAGCAGTACCCATAATCCTACGCTATCGTGTCAAACGTTTGGATGTCGCCCACGCGCCCTCATTGCGGAACCGCCCGCAACCACCTGCGGAAACGCGTACCTTTCGCGCAGGTTCCTGCGTTCCGGTGCATTGCAGAAATCGGCCGCCGACCAGCCAATATGTAAACAAATAGAGCGAGATGCAGGTTTTTCTGCGCAGCTTATCCTTGCCTGCGGATACGATGCTAGACTACAGTGCGCACAACGACGAGATTTCAAGCGAAGGCAAACCACCATGAAGTTCTCATCTCGCGCGCAAAGGGGATGCGCATGAGCGAAAGCACCACCAATAGCACTACCGCAAGTCATACCGAGCCCGACGCCGGGCACTCGAACGCCGGCGCATTCGCGCGCCTGCGCGCCGTGCTGGCCAACCCGCGCTTCCATGTCGTTCTGCTGGTGGCGGGCAGCCTGTTTCTGCTGACAGACGCCTTCCACGGCAACATCTGGTTCGACGAAAGCTATTCCGTGGGCATTGCCAACCACAGCTTCGCCGATATCTGGTACTACAGCTCCGGCGACGTGCACCCCGTGCTTATTTACTGGGCGCTGCACGTGCTTAACCTGGTGTTTGGGCAGAACATCACGGTATACCGCCTGTTCACGGTGGCGGGGGCCATTGCGCTGGCAACGCTGGGGTACACGCACGTTCGGCGCGACAGCGGCTGGAAGGTTGGCGTGCTGTTCAGCTTCTTCGCCCTGTTCACGCCTTATATCTCGCTGATGTCCGTTGAGATTCGCATGTATTCGTGGGCTACGTTCGCCGTTATGCTGTGCTTCATCTACGCCATGCGCATTATCGGCATGCAGTTGTCCGTCACGCCGCCGGCCATCGCGCAGGCTGCGAAGGGGAAGAAGTGCTGGGCCGGCACGCCGCGAAGCTGGTGGCTTACGTGCTTCATTGCCAGCTTGGCGTGCGCTTACCTGCATTATTTCGGCGCAATGTCGGCGTTCATGATCAACCTGGTGCTGCTGGTGGCGCTTTGCGTGCGCGCCTGGCAACGTCGCCGCGGCGGCCCGGCTCCTCTGCCTGATGGCAAGCGCGCAAGCGCCCCGCTTATCGTATTGATTATCGGCTGCGTGGCGCAGGTGGCGCTGTACGTGCCCTGGATTCTTACGGCCGTGACCAGCCAGATGGGCGTGGTCGGCGGCACGTACTGGGCGAACATCGTGTTCCCCACCACGTACATCGAGCTGGCAACGTACCCGTTTCTGACCAGCCCCTTGTCGTTCGCCGCGCGTGGCAGCTATGGCGCGAGCATGCAAGTTATTGTGAAGGTCATTGGATACGCCGCTATCATGGTGCTTGCGTTTTTGATCGCCTGGTCGGCGCGCTGGGCCACTTGGCGCGTTGGCCTGCATCGCCAGCAGCGCCGCGAGCTGCTGGCCCGCGTCGGCGCCGCTAAAGCCGCACCTGTGAAGCACCTGCGCGCGAAGCACTTCTATGCATGGCTGGTTTCCGAGCCTATCGCGCCCGTCGTTGCCGCGCTGGCGGTGTACTTCGGGGTGTTCGCCATTTCTTGGACCGCTTCGATGGTCATGAACTCCATGATCTTGTACTACCGCTATCTGTTCGTGGCCATTGGGCCGCTGCTGTTCGCCGCGGCGGCGGTGTTGTCCCATGTGCACACGAAACCTCTGGTAGCGGGTGTAGTTGCGGTTACGCTTTGCGCCTCGGTGGCCAACCAAGCGCTGCTTTTGCGTGACGATTACGACCCCGCCAACAACGTGCCTATCGAGAAGTTCCGCGAAACCGTCGACAGCGTTTCCGAGCAAATTGGTGGACAGATGCCGCTGGTGGTGTCCACCGACATCGGCTACATGGGCGTCACCGCGTGCATGTGCGAAGACGTGCCGCAAACGTACATGGACTGGCAAAAGGGCAACTGGGACCGCGCGTACATGGCCTATTCGCCCACGCTAGTCAGCAAGAAATCGTGGGAGATCATCTTCGACAACTTCCACGGCACCTTTATTTGCACTGGTCAGGCGCAAAACGACAGCCTGCCGCGCGACATCTCCGACCTGTCGCAAAAAGACGGCTTCACGCTGCTGGAATACCACACGTATTACCGTCCGTACGAGCGAACGTGGATGACCATCGCCGTTATGACGAAGCAGTAGAAGCGGCAGCGAGGTTACCTGCACGCCAGACACATTGCGGGAAAGACGAGGTCTTGCAGCTGTTGGCCGCGCAGCATCGGGAGCTTGACCGTTATTGGTGGGTGCAGACCATCCACAACCGCATGACTGATGGCAATTTGAAAACCATCGTTTGACCTGGTGTTATATTGAGTTTCCGCAGGTCAAAGGCTTAACGGAAAACATATCGTTCTGGGTGGTTTCGTGCGCGCGGAAGCGCGCCAGACGGCTTTTGCTATCATGGTGCGTTGGAAATTCAACGGGCTACGCTTGCAGCCCTGTTCAGGATAGAGGTTTCACATGGCGTTTATGCTCGGCTGCGAAAAGGTGGCGGTGGAGTTCCCCACGAAAACGGTGTTCGAAAGCGTGTCGCTTGGTGTTGACGAAGGTGACCGCATCGGCATCGTCGGCCGCAACGGCGACGGCAAGTCCACGCTGCTTTCCGTGCTGGCCGGCGTGCTGCCGCCCGACGAAGGCCGCGTGCTGCGCAACGGCGCGGTGCGCGCGGGCGTGTTGGGGCAGTCCGACAACCTGAACGACGAAGACACCGTCGAGCGCGCCGTCGTGGGCGACATCCCTGCATACGAATGGGCCGGCGATGCGCGCATCCGCGACATCATCGCAGGTCTAGCGTCCGATATCCCCTGGGATGCCCAGGTGGGCACGCTTTCAGGCGGCCAGCGCCGCCGCGTGGACCTGGTGCGCCTGCTTATCGGCGACTGGGACATCCTGGCCCTTGACGAGCCCACAAACCACTTGGACGTGCGCGCCATCACGTGGCTGGCGAACCACCTAAAAACCCGCTGGCGCGCGGGGCAGGGCGCGCTTCTGGTGGTCACACACGACCGCTGGTTTTTGGACGAGGTGTGCACGCGCATGTGGGAAGTGCATGACCGCATGGTCGAGCCGTTCGAGGGTGGCTTTTCGGCCTACATCCTGCAGCGTGTAGAACGCGACCGTTTAGCGGCCCTTGCCGAGGAAAAGCGTCAGAACGCGCTGCGCCGCGAGCTGGCATGGCTGGCGCGCGGGCCCAAAGCGCGCGGCACGAAGCCGAAATTCCGCGTCGACGCAGCTCACGAGCTTATCGCCGACGTGCCGCCGCTGCGCAACGAGCTGGAGCTCAAGCGCATGGCCATGGCGCGCTTGGGCAAGCAGGTGGTGGAGCTGAAAAACGTTACCGTCGGCTTCGACGGCAAGCCCGGGCCCGTGCTTGACCATGTCGACTGGATCATCGGGCCCGGCGACCGCTACGGCATCGTCGGCGCCAACGGCGTAGGGAAAACCACGCTGCTGAAGGTCATCCAGGGCAAAATAAAGCCGCAGACCGGCTTCGTGAAAATCGGCAAAACGGTGAAGTTCGCCGTGCTTTCGCAGCATCTCGACAACCTTACGCGCTTCGGCAACGACCGTGTGCGCCAGGTCATCAGCAACTACACGCGCCGCATGATGCTTGACGGCAAGGAAATGACGCCGGCTCAGCTGTTGGAGAAGCTGGGATTTTCGCGCGCTGACCTCAACGAGCCGGTGTGCGACCTGTCGGGCGGCCAGAAGCGTCGCCTTGCGCTCATGCTCATTTTGCTGGATGAGCCGAACGTGCTGATCCTTGACGAGCCAGGCAACGACATGGACACCGACATTCTTGCCGCCATTGAAGAGTTGCTTGACGCGTGGCCGGGCACGTTGCTGCTGGTCACGCATGACCGCTTCCTGATGGAGCGCGTGACCGACCACCAGTTCGCGCTTTTCGATGGGCATGTGCGTCACCTGCCGCGCGGCGTGGACGAGTACCTGGAGATAACGGCGCACGCCGCTGCGCCCGCAGGCCGCGCGAAGGCGCCGCAGGGTAGCGCCGCGGCTTCGGCCGAAAGCGCCGCCGAAAGCAAAAGCACATCGGCGGGTCCGCAGCTTTCCGGCGGTGAGATTCGCGAGTTGAAAAAGCGCATGCGCAGCTGTGAGAACAAGTCGAACACGCTGCGCGGCAAGATCGAACAAGCGCAGGCCGACATGGCCGCCGCCGATCCGTCCGATTTTGAGGCGCTTGGCAAATTCCAGCAGCAAATCAACGACTTCCAAGCGCAAATCGACGCGCTCGACGAGCAATGGCTCGAAGCCGCCGAAGCGTTGGGTGAGTAACGACGCTCAAACGCGCGAGCGCCTCGGACCGCAGATGCCCGAGGCGCTCGCTTTTTCCAGCCGG
>OLPG01002339.1_pt1 | contig 13636 bp, 10 predicted proteins | sample 1672311 | NCBI WGS metagenome assembly OLPG01 (sample SAMEA3136670, study PRJEB25190) | human gut metagenome | biome: human gut; feature: human-associated habitat; material: faeces | place: Austria | collected 2013
TACTGATCACAGATGGCGGCACGGTCTTTCCATACCCCGAAAATGCACCTGCCGTTGTAATCTCAAGGCTCATAAACAGCTGTGATACACCCAGTATACGAAGATAATCTACACCAAGAGGAATGACCTCTTTTTCCGTAATAAATATTTTAAATACCGGTGCCGGACAGACGATCAACAGACATGTGCAGAAAATCCCCCACACAAATACGACTTTCAGTGCACTGACATATCCCTGATAAATTCTCCGTTTTTTCCCTGCCCCGTGATTCTGCGATGTAAATGAGTTTACCGCTGCCGCAAACCCATCTGCAGTCATCCACGAAATCGACTCTATCTGCGATCCTACTTTCTGTACCGCTACCGCCGCATCACCATAACCGGCTACCAGACGAGCAATGACCATGGATATCCCTGTAAACAGCATACTCTGCACAGATGTTGGAAAACCAATCCTGACAATTGCCTTCATACTCTTCATATCCGGTTTCTTTCGATAACTGACATATCGGAAAAGCACTGTATCCTTAGCCGCAAATATCAGAAACATAAGCGTAACGATCATCTGTGCCACTACTGTTGCAATTGCTGCTCCTGTCACCCGAAGTGCAGGAAACACTCCAATCCCGAATATCAGAAGCGGATCCAGAATAATATTCACAACCAGTCCGGTCGTTGTTGCCAGGAATACCGGCCGGCTGTTACCTATTGCTGTAAATAACCCTGTAAATGTCTGATTCAAAAATGAAAACAAGACAAGACCACAAGTAATCTTCAGATAAGACACTGCATCCCGGATTACCTGTGCCTGATTCAAATGAAAGAAATGAATCAGCGGCCTTGCCCCTAATATACAGATAATTCCATATATAATCCCCAAAACCAGTGTAAGCTGCAGTGCATTTGATACATATTCTGCAGCTTTTTCTTTATCGTCTGCCCCAAGTGCATGCCCGACATTAACCTGTCCTCCCATCTTTGCAAGTACAGCAAGACCATTCGACAGCCACATATACATTCCGGCTGCCCCAACCGATGCTACTGCTGAACTTCCGATCCGGCCAATCCAAATCATATCAGTCATATTATATGCCATCTGAATCAGAGAGGTTGCCATGATCGGTATTGCCAGTCTGGTAAGGGATGATAATACAGGTCCGTTCACCAGATCAATTTTCTTTTGCATGATTTGCATTCCCCTTATTATTTCACGCTATACTCTTTTTAATACTTTCACGATCTCTCCCATATACATCGTATGATAATCCTTATTCGGATACCATTTTTCATCATTTTCCTTAACATCGAAACATTCTGGTTTCATATTCTGTGTATACTGGGTCTTACATACGAAGATCAGATCTGCCTCTTCTACCGCAGTTGTTCCATCTACCGCATATGGATGAAGACCTGCTTCTTTCCACTTGTCTTCTACGTCTTTTCCCGATACCGAACCACATACGTTTAATGCTTTTCTGTAATCTTCTGACAGGAAAGAAAGTGTGTACATCCCCGTCTCATCCATGAATTTCTTTGTATATCTCTGTGGGCGGATATATGCGGTTGCGATATTCTTTCCCCACATGATTCCGACACCGCCCCAGCTTGCTGTCATAGTGTTACTCTTTTTCTCATCTCCTGCTGTTACCAGCATCCATTCTTTGGAAATCTTTTTAAACGGGTTGAATTCCAGGCTTTCAATTGCTACTTCTTCAAATGCCATTTTCATATTCTCCTTATCGTCTTTTTTTTAGAATTACAGACAGTGTATATTCACTGCCTGCATTTTTACTATATTCTTTTATAATTATACTACTTTACTAACACTTTGCGGAAGTTTTTCTTTCCTTTTTTCAGGACTACGCCGTCTCCGCTTAATGCTTCTCCTGCAAATGTCTGGAATACATCTGTAACCTTCTCACCATCTACAGATACTCCGCCCTGCTGTACGGCACGGCGTGCTTCCGACTTGGAAGCTGTCAGTCCTGATTTTACTAACATCGTCAGGATATCGATATTTCCATCTGCAAGGTCTTCTTCTGTCAGTTCTGTCTTTGGCATATCTGCTGCTGCACCTGTTGAGAATAATGCTTTTGCTGCCTCCTGTGCTTTCTGAGCTTCTTCTTCGCCGTGAACCAGTTTTGTGAGTTCGAATGCAAGAATCTCTTTTGCTGTGTTAAGCTGTGCTCCTTCCCAGCTGTCCATCTTGTCGATCTCTTCTAACGGAAGGAATGTCAGCATACGGATACATTTTAATACATCTGCATCTGCGACATTTCTCCAGTACTGATAGAATTCGAATGGAGATGTCTTGTTCGGATCAAGCCATACAGCACCACTCTGTGTCTTACCCATCTTTTTACCTTCTGAATTCAGAAGCAGTGTGATCGTCATAGCAGAAGCGTCTTTTCCGAGTTTACGACGGATCAGTTCTGTACCTGCAAGCATGTTGCTCCACTGGTCGTCCCCGCCAAACTCAAGGTTACATCCGTATTTCTGGTATAACTCATAGAAGTCATATGCCTGCATGATCATGTAGTTGAACTCAAGAAAGCTGAGTCCTTTTTCCATTCTCTGCTTGTAGCACTCTGCTGTCAGCATACGGTTAACGGAGAAATGTGCTCCGACTTCACGTAATACTTCGATGTAGTTCAGTCCCATCAGCCAGTCAGCGTTATTAACCATCAATGCTTTTCCATCTGAGAAATCGATAAATCGACTCATCTGTTTCTTAAAGCAGTCACAGTTGTGCTGGATTGTCTCCGGTGTCATCATCTGACGCATATCTGTTCTACCAGACGGATCCCCGATCATAGCAGTACCGCCCCCGATCAAAGCGATCGGCTTATTGCCAGCCTCCTGCAGTCTCTTCATCAGGCACAGTGCCATAAAATGTCCAACATGCAGACTATCCGCCGTCGGATCAAACCCAATATAAAACGTAGCCTTCCCGTTATTCACCAGATCCCGGATAAGCGGCTCATCCGTAACCTGCGCAATCAATCCTCTGGCCTTAAGCTCTTCATAAATACCCATTTTCCTAATTTCCTTTCTTTTTCAAAACCTATATCTTACTCACAGCCAATCTTCTCCGCCAGGAGAAGGAGGCGTCCCGTCTGGAACTCTTTGAAGTCTTCAAAGATGTCAGCCATCCGGAAACCATTTCTATTTGACTGCATGTGCAGGCGGATGCTCATACTTCTTAGGTTTTGGGAATTTGTGTTATGATTGAAAATCCATCTGTCTGAGCGCAGCGAGTTATGGATTTTCAATCATGCCCTTAACAAATTTACAAAACCTTAGAAGTATCAGCCGCCGAACCCGCAGACAAATAGAAATAGATTCCGGATAGCGTCCGTCCTGAACCCCTTCAATTTTTCCAATAAAAAAACCTCGTCCTCCGGCCAATCAGCCTTTAAGGACGAGGTATATTCTCTCGTGGTACCACCTTAATTCACATCCGGCTCGCACCGAATGCCTCAGTCAGTAACTAACATTACCGTAGCAGGTATAACGTCCGCCACTCCGTCACAACTTACTTGCGCTTCCGCGCGTTCGGTGTGAAGCTCCAAGATGTATTCACATCTGACTCTTCGTGCACCTCTCATCAACCGGTTACTTTCTGTCTGAGCCTTGTCATCTGCTACTTGTTCTCTTCATAGCCTGTAATTTTCTCTTCTTTTGTCATACTACCGTATCCTTCAAAATTTGTCAAGCCGGATTTCACGCCAAATTATCACAAAACAACTTTTGTCAAATCCAATTCACAGCCTTCCATCATTTTCCGAACCACTCTCGCAGATTCCCTAATTCCAGAAATCCGTCTTCTGCTCCAGCTCAATATCTGCACTTTTAAACACCGGATTAACTCCCCGCTTCAACTGATCCTCATAATCCCGGATTGCCTTAAATGCCGTCCCGGACAAAATCAGGATCACCGGAATATTGATCAGTGCCATCACACCCATCAGTACATCGGAAAGATCCCACAAAAGCGACATTTCCATACCTGCCCCTAGAAATACAACAAATGCAGATACCAGGCGGAATCCGCGCATAAATTTTTTTCCCGGTTCCTTTTTATGGATATAGGTCAGAAGATTGTCGCAATAGAAACAATTTCCAAGCAATGTTGTAAACGCAAAAAATACCATAGCCACCGTTATAAATACCGGACCAAATGCTCCCAGGGATTCCTGAAGAGATGCCTGAACCCACGGTGCCCCCTGCATCTCCCTGGTTGGATCAATGCCAGACGACATACACATCATCGCCGTTGCCGTGCAAAGAAGAAGTGTGTCGATAAAGACAGACAGCATCTGAACCAGTCCCTGTTTGACCGGATGGCTGACATTTGCAGAAGCAGATGCATTCGGTGCCGAACCGATTCCGGCTTCGTTGGAATAAAGCCCACGGCGGATACCCTGCATCATAGCAGAACCCGCAAACGCTCCGAAAATCGCCTTGAAATCAAACGCTTCCTCAAAAATACGCAGGAACATTTCCGGCACATTGCGGATATTGATGATAACCACAATCAGCGCCATACCGATATATGCAAGTCCCATCACCGGCACAAGCGTCGATGTCACCTTTACAATACGGCTTCCACCGCCAAGCAGACACCATCCGGTCAGAACTGCCAGAATCCCACCAATGATCCATGGGCTTACCTTCGGATCATAAAAAGAAAATCCGGAAAATGTAGACTGCAGATTGTAAGATGCCAGCATATTGAATCCAAATGCATAAGTCAGGATCATGGCAATACAAAACACGATCGCCAGTGGTCTGCAATGCAGCGCCGCCTCGATATAATAAGCCGGACCACCATAGCATTTCCCATCCTCTCCCTTTTTCTTGTAAATCTGTGCCAGCGTACTTTCAATCAGTGCAGACGCACTTCCGATGATCGCAATCACCCACATCCAGAATACAGAACCAAATCCCCCAATACAAATTGCCGATGACACCCCGACAATATTTCCCGTTCCTACTCTCGATGCCGTTGAAACCATAAGCGCCTGGAATGATGAGATTGCCTCTTTGTCGTCCGGCTTCTCCATCACGGACTCACAAGCTCTCTCAAATAAACGCACCTGTGGAAATCTTGTCCGGATTGTAAAATATAAACCTGCACCGATCAGAATAATCACCAGAAGTTTGCTGTACATAAATGAACTGACCGCCCCAATAATCGTCTGAAACATACCTTCTTTCCTTTCTCAATGTTTTCTTCCATTTTTGCAATATCTTAACGGAAACTCTCAAAATTTGCAAGCTTTTTCTATTTAAAAGCGGACAAGCAACGCCTGTCCGCCAAATTTATACTATATTTTTCTATCCCTTTACAGCTCCGGCAGCAACACCCTTGATGATGTACTTCTGTCCTGCCAGATATACAATGATGATCGGGATTACTGTAAGCATAATGCTTGCCATCATCGGTCCCATCTCAACTCTTCCGTAACTTCCGCGGAAATACTGGATCAGCATTGGGATTGTTTTATACTTCTTAATATCAAGTACAAGAGTTGGAAGCAGGTAATCATTCCATACCCACATTGCTTCCAGAATACCTACGGATATCATGGTAGGCTTCAGGATATGGATATCGATCAAAAAGAAGGTCTGCAGCGGATTACATCCGTCGATCATGGCAGCTTCTTCGATTTCTACAGGAATCGATTTTACAAATCCGCAGAACATAAATACCGCAAGACCTGCGCCAAATCCGAGATAGATCACCCAGATATTCCATGGCATATTCAGATGTAAGGTATCTGCTGTCTGTGACAAGGTGAACATAACCATCTGGAAAGGAACAACCATGGAAAATACAAACAGATAATATAAAATCTTTGAAATCGGACTATTTACACGGGTTATATACCATGCACACATGGAGCAACATACAAGAATAGCAACTACAGAAGTAATCGTAATAAATGTACTGTATCCAAGACTGCTTAAAAATCCTTTTGAAGCAATGGCATCCACATAGTTTGCGATTCCTGCAAATGCATCTGCAGTCGGAAGTTTAAATGCAGTTCCTGTACTGATCGCTGATTCTTTTTTCAAAGAGTTCATCAGAATCATAATGATCGGATAAATCCAGGCGAGTGCCGCAATTGTTAATATAACTATCCATATTGTATTTGCAATACTTTTCTTCTTTTTCATTACTGCTGCACCTCCTTAGATCTTGTTGCTTTCAGCTGTACCAGTGAAATAATGATAACCAGAGCACAGAAGATCACTGCTTTTGCCTGTCCATAACCTTTCCACTGCATTCCGGCACGTGCGTAGAATGTCTGGTAAATATTCAGTGCCAGCATTTCTGTCGCATGGTTCGGATCTCCACCTGTAAGAGCCAGGTTCTGGTCAAACAATTTAAATGAATTGGTAAGTGTCAGGAAGACGCAGATCGTGATGGAAGACATTACCATCGGAACTCTGATCTTCCAGAGGATATCCCACTTTGCTGCTCCGTCAATCTCTGCTGCTTCGATCAGATCATCCGGTACATTCTGAAGACCTGCGATGTAAATGATCATCATATATCCGATCTGCTGCCAGCACATCAAAATGATAAGTCCCCAGTAACCGGCTGAAGAATTCAGTGCCAGAAGCGGCTGTCCGATGATCGTAAGCAGACAGTTGATCAGGATCTGCCAGATATATCCAAGTACGATTCCACCGATCAGGTTCGGCATAAAGAAAATAGTTCTGAAAATATTGGTTCCCTTTAACTTCTGTGTCAGAAGCAGTGCCAGACCAAATGCCAGTACGTTGATCAGTAAGATCGATACAATCGCAAATAATACTGTAAATTTAAATGAACTTGTAAATGATGTATCCTTGATTGCTGCGGTATAATTTGATATTCCAACAAATGTTGCATTTCCTACTGTTGTAAACTTACAAAAAGAAAGATAAAATCCCTGTGCAAACGGAATGATAAATCCGATCACAAATGCAAGAAATGTTGGGAGAACAAATATTGGTGCATGTTTTTTCAGTGCCTTCTCCATAGAAATCCTCCTCTTTTCCTTTTGCCCGGAAGGATCTTCCTACCAGGTGGCTCTCATTTCACTTTTTATTTTTATATGGAAAAACGTAGGTTCCCATATCCAGAAAACCCGCTTCGTACAGGCTCTCCTCTCACTTAAAAGGGGCAGGCAAGCCGCCTGCCCCTAGGTCAGTTCTTTTTATGCAACTTATTTATTCATTTGCAAGCTTGTATTCAGATGCCCATCCATCTACGAATGCACTTACTACTGCATCCCAGTTAGCATCTGTCTGATCTGCCGCATAAGCTGTCAGTGCAGATCCAACACCATTTTTCCACTCTTCTGAAGGCATTGTTGAGAAGTTCCATGCTACCGGAGTCTTTCCGTCTTCGGTCATCTGTTTGTCTTCTTTGATAAAGAGATTCTGAGATTCCTGAGCTTTCTTAAACGGAATGTTGAATCCCATATCGTCTGCCATACATTTTGTTCCTTCATCTGAAGTTACACACCAGTCCATAAAATCTAATGTAGCCTGAATATCAGCTTCGTCTGCTTCTTTATTTACGCACCAGTAATTTTCTGTACCTGTGCAGAGTCCCTGGTTTGCTTCATCACCTACACCAAAGTAAATCGGAAGCATGGTCATGTCATCATCTGTCAGACCACCATCGATCAGCTGTGTATATTCCCATGTACCATTCTGATAGAATACAGCTTTTTTATTCAGGAATTCATTTCTTGCATCGTCACCTGTCTTTGCAGCAAGATCCTTTGGATCGCATGTGCTGTTGTTGATGTACAGATCCCACATATCGCGATAATTGTCAAGATATGTGCCTTTGATTGCATCTGTTGTGTTAATTCCTTCATCCTGATATTCAAAGTAGATCGGAAGGTTTGCAAGGTGTGTCTTGAATCTCCAGTCAGAAGATCCGTCCATACCTGCTGAAGTAAATGCAGAAAATCCAAGTTCAGAAGTTCTATTTGTAATGTCTTCTGCTACTTTTTTCAGATCTGCAAAAGATTTGATGTCATCCGGTGTATATCCTGCTTCTTTTAATAATGTCTTATTTGTGATAATTCCGTATGTTTCAATAACATATCCGATACCCGCTACAGAATCTCCGTCTTTCAGTGCATAATCATCACTTGTGAGTTCTTTGTAAATATCAGAATCTGATAAGTCGTAGCAATAATCTTTCCAGTTTGCAAGTCCTACAGGTCCGTTTACCTGGAATAATGTTGGTGCTCCGCTCTTTCCCATTTCACTCATCAGAGTGGTTTCATAGTTTCCGGAAGCTGCTGTAACAACCGTTACATCTACACCTGTCTCTTTTGTGTAATCCTTTGCCAGCTGCTGCCACTGTTCATCCTGCTCCGGTTTGAAGTTCAGATAATATACAGATCCTTTGCTGCTGTCCCCTTTACCGTCTGCACTCTTGCCATCGCTCTTGCTTCCACATCCTGCAAAGCATCCAAGTGTCATGATTCCTACCAGCCCCAGTGCCAGCCATCTTTTTTTGTTTTTCATAATTTCCGTTCCTCCTCGTCTGGATTTCTTTTCTATGCTTAAATAATAGCAAGAATCCAATCAAAGGCTGTAGCAAATCGCAAACCTCCTTTAACAAAAAATATACTTTTCGAAATGTAAAAAATTTGTTATTGATAAAATGACACCAACAGCCTTCTCCTCCCATCATCTCTCTTTCTCATACTCCCGGATACTTTCATCGGCAGTCTCCACCATCTGCGCAAGCGTCATTTTCCCGGCGGCAAGCTGTGGCAGGCACTCCCCGATCGTCTCTTCCTGAAGGATGGAGTTCCATTTCACCTGATAGTTCGGAACGATCTGCGGATTGTTATTGTAGGCATTTACATAATCCTGAAGGAGCTGGCTGATTTCAGTGCGTCCGTTCTTGTCCATCAGCTCTTTTTTCTCTTCTAGATTGAATTTCGTGCGAAATTTCAAAAATTCAACCGCTCCTTCTTTGACCTCCTCGCTGTAAGTGGAAACCACCGCCCAGCCAAAGGTTTCCGGTGAGGCAATCAGTTTATTTCCCGGAAATGCGGAAAATCTTACCTTTTCTTTCCATTCTTCCGGCAACTGGTCGATCATCCAGTATCCGTTCGGGATCATTGCCACCTTTCCTGCGACAAAATTATTGTATGCCACATCGTAGTCAGCATGAATTGCATCTTCTGTTGTATACCGAAACAATTTCTGCAAGGTTTCTGCAATTTCAAGACCGGTATCATTGGAATAGCTTTCTGGGAGAAGCTCTTTCATAAATGCATAGCCTTCTTCCGTGTGTGCTGCCTCTGCTGTTGCAATCAGCATCGGCGCCCAGCCGGTTCCTTCAGTGTGAAGTCCAAGCGGTGTGATTCCGTTTGCCTGCAGCCGGTCACAGCAGTCCCAGAATTCTTCCCATGTCTCCGGGAATTTCTCAATCCCTGCTTCCGCAAAAAGCTCCGGATTCCAAAACATGCCGGCGCACGCAAATGCCGCCGTACTGATCGGTCCAAGATAGATATTGCCATCCTCATCCGTACAGCCTTCCATCACCGCCGGTTCGATCATATTCCTCCACTCTTCATCCTCTTCCAGATACGGACTCAGATTCTCGATCCGTCCATCCGCAACCATCATCTGATAAAAGGACGGCAGGGTGCGCACATCATAGATCACAGCCGGAAGCTCGTCTGTGACATTTAACCGTTTCAGATTTTTTCGGTATTCCTCTTCCGTCTCCATGATCCATTCCACTTGCATATGATACGTACCGGCATATTCTTCATTAAATGCATCAACGACATCCTGTTCCGTTTTCTTGCCGGAAGTCGGATCTACCGCCAGAATGATCGGAATATCAATCTCCTTTTTCTCTGTGCTCCGGCTTGTCTGCCCCGTATTTTTACCACATCCGGTCAGCACTGTCAGAACCAGTGCGATACAAAACACCGATTGCAAATATTTTCTATAAATCACGTTTCTCCTTTCCGTCATCCGAAATTTGGATTGTACACCGGGTTCCATTTTCTTCTGCCTCATAGTAAAACAGCACATTCTCTCCATATTTCAGCCGCAGTCTGGTCAGTACATTCACCACTCCATATCCGTGTTCCTTATCCTGGAAGCATTTTTTCGCCTCCAGAATCGGATGCCCGTTTAAGGCATTGATCTTTTCCATCATTTCCCGGTCAATCGGCTTCCCATTATTGAATACCACGATTTTCAGTTGGCTATCCTCCCTCGCAATCTCAATCCGGATCAGACCATTCTCATAAATTTCGCAGAATCCGTGCTTGATCGCGTTCTCGACAAGTGGCTGCAAGATCAGCTTCAGCATCCACGTACTCTTCTCTTCCACCTTACACTCAATCTCATACCGGAACAGATTTGCATTCCGGATCTGTTGGATTTCCATATAACTCTTTACATTTTCCAGTTCGTCCTCCACCGTCACGATATCACTGCCCTTGCTGAGTGACAGACGCAAATATCTGGAAAGTGCCTGAATCATCTTCATGGTCGTCTCTTCTCCGTTTATCCGCGCAAGCATGTAAATTGTATCCAGCGTATTATAAAGGAAATGTGGGTTGATTTGTGCCAGAAGCATGTTCAACTCCGTCCGTCTGAGCACCCCTTCCTGTTCTTTGATCTCTGCCAGAAGATTCTCAATATTTTTTAGCATCTTATTGTAGGAATGTCCGATCTGATCCAATTCTGTATTGGTATTCAGTTCAATCAGGCGACTGAAATCATTTCCGTCAAACTGTGTCATCTCTTCACTGATCTCCCGGATCGGACTGGTGAACCGCTTGGAAAAATAGATACTGAGCACAACCGCTACCACTGCCACAAACAGATAAATCCCGATCAGCACCATAAGTACCCTCATCGTTCCCTGCGTCATTACACTCGACGGAACAACTGTGAACACCGTCATTTCAGAGCTGCTTTCTTTGTAAATGGAGCAGACTCCACCGCTCACTCTCCGGCTTTTTGCAAGAATACCACTCGTTTCCTGTGCGCTGATCTTATAGACTTCCTGTTTTACCGCATCCGAAATCTTCGTCCCTTTCGGGCACCAGTCAGCACATAAATTCCCCTTCTTATCCAGAATTCCGATCTGCACTTCATCTGTCATACTCCAATCCTTTCCAAGTATCGTTTCCAGAAAGCTGTCATTCATCTTGATGAGCAGAAGTCCTGGTTTGCTGGCGTATTCCATGCTGTGTACATATCTTCCGATAAACAATGCTTCTTTCTCCGTCCCAAACAGAGTATCCTTCGCCCAGAACCATTGTGTTTTCGCATAAGAATCCCCCATGTAATCTTCCAGATGGCTGTCTGAAAAATCTTCATAATCAATATGCGAGTAGGATCTGGCATAAACATTATTTTTATTATCCACATAGCAATATTCTGCCACATGATCCAGATTCATATAGGCAAAATATTTCTGAAGAGAGTTCTTTTCCACATCTGCAAATGAAGCTTTTTTCAGACTTTCCTGAACCTGATCGTAAGTAATACATTCTGCTGTCCCTTCATCCGCCTCTTTTGACAGTGTATCCAGAGCCAGCCCCATCTTCTCATTTAAAAATTCATATTTATCTGTAACCTCTGTGGTCAGACTCTGCCTTACATAAATCCAAACACCGATGCTTGACAGCAAAATTGCCAGCAACAACAGCCCCATTATATATCGAAGGTATTTTCTCTGTATTCCGGATTTAATCACCCATTTCTTCATTCTTCGTAATCCTTTTTGTATTCACTCGGTAATTTTCCTGTATATTCTTTAAATAAATGTGAAAAATAGGATGCATTGCTGATTCCCACCTGCTCACATACCGTTCCTATACTCTCACATCCATCCTGGATCAGCCTCTTTGCTTTCTCCATTCTCTGCTGTAAGAGATACTTTTTAAAGGTCATATGAAATGTATTTTTAAATACACGCCCGAAATATACCGGATTCAAATAAATCTGCGTTGCCACCTGAACAATAGAAAGTTCTTCCTCCTGCAAATGCTCACCGATATAAGAAAGTGCCACTGTCATATATTCCTTTGCACATTTATTTTCTCCGCTTTCTGCGTATTTTTCCCGTTCCTCAATTGCTTCTCCGAGGATCTTATAACTGACATCTACCGCCTGTGCTGCTGTCAGACTCTCCATATTCGAATAATAATTTCGAAACTGTTTCTGCAGTTTTTCCGTCATTCCGTAAGTATCGTTCAGCATCATCTCCGCTTGCAGCATAACCTTATGTATATAACGGATCTGTAACTCTTCCTCATGTGGAAGTGCGTAGATCAACGCAATAAAAGCCTGTTTTAACTCTTTAAACGCATTCTTCCGAACAGCATTGACGATCGTAAGTCCTGCCTCTTCACAATCACTTTTTGCCGCTTTTTCTTCCTTTTTCACAGGTATGGGAAAAGTATTCTCATTTGTGGCACTGCTGCAGATTGGCTCGAAAAGTCCCTGCGCCTCTTCGTAACTTCGGCGGATTCCATCCAGTCCTTTATACGGTTTGGAAATCGATGCAGTAACCGGACTTTTCTGTTCCCTTTTAACCTGTTCCAGAATCTGCGCAATCTCGCGCACTGTCGCATTTTCCTTTGTCTTGATCAGAAATACATGACAACCTTCTGCCTTTTCAAAATGCCAGAAAAAATACCGCTCTGAAAACATTTCTTCCAGAGATTGTATCAATTCCAGCCTGGCTGCTTCGTAATTCAGTGCATCCGTAATCTTATATGTAAGATCAAGATCCACACACATTGCAATAAAACGGTCGCCCTCTTCGATCACATCTTTCAAGATCGCAAATACTTCCTGCATTTTTTCATAGGAAATTTTATTCTGTAAATATTTCTGTACAACAACCTGGAGAAAACTGGTGGAATCTTTTCGGATCATATTTTCCCAGCTTTCATAACGCTCTTCGCTCTCCAGTTTCTCCATACAGGTCTGGTATGCGCCCTGCATGGTCTCCTGCAGTTTATCTTCCTCGATTGGTTTCAGCAGATATGCATATGCACCAAGATCACACGCCTGCTGTGCATAATTAAAATCACGGTATGCACTGAGCACAATAAAAACCGGATCCAGCTCTGTCTTCTGGATCTCTTCCATCACCATCAGACCGGAAACCTGTTTCATCCGGATATCCGTCAGTACGACATGGGGCTTCACTTTTTTGATCACTTCGATTGCCTGCTCCCCACTCTGTGCCTGACCGGCAACTTCAAATCCCATCTCATTCCAGTTGTACGTCTTAACCAGTCCCTGCAGAAGGATTGGTTCGTCATCTACAATCACAAGTTTTAATAATTTCATACCATTTTCCCCATTCCTGATAATCTTCCTACTTCTTATTTTAGATAAGACATGATAAAGAATTTATCAAAAACTATACTTTTGATGCAAAAAATCATACTTTTACCAAAAATTATACATTTCGGGAAAAAAAATAGCAAGAAATTTAAAAAAGCCGTTACATGATCGATATGATCAGATCCGGTTGCAAGTGATGATAAAATCGTGGTATCAGAAAGCGGTGAACAATGATCTCCAAAGCATCCTCCACCCATTACAGCTGCTATTGTAG
>OLPG01002356.1_pt1 | contig 13552 bp, 10 predicted proteins | sample 1672311 | NCBI WGS metagenome assembly OLPG01 (sample SAMEA3136670, study PRJEB25190) | human gut metagenome | biome: human gut; feature: human-associated habitat; material: faeces | place: Austria | collected 2013
AGGACGCCAACCCTCTCAGGCTCACTGCGTTCGCCAGCTCCCCCGAGGGGGGAGCTTGTTTTCTGAAGGTCGGCACGAATAAAGCTCCCCCTTTCGGGGGAGCTGGCAAAGCCGCAAGGCTTTGACTGAGAGGGTCCAGCCAGCGAGGATGCTCCCCGGCAAGCGGAGGTCATTCCAAACCGTCCCGCCCCTGCATTGCAATCTTTTTCCCGGAATGATACAATAAGGCCAAACAGAAATGCACCGCTGCCGGGCTTTCCGGTGAGAGAAAAGGAAGCAAATCATATGAGCATGAATACCGTTCCAGAGCGCCTTGCCGCGCTGCGTGCCGCCATGGCTGCAAACGGCGTGGCCGTTTATCTGATCCCTGTGGGTGATCCCCACGCCAGCGAATACCTGCCCTGCCATTACACCAGCCTGACCTGGTTCTCCGGGTTCCACGGCGAGAACTCCAACTTCGTGGTCACCCGCACCGAGAGCGCCCTGTGGGCCGACGGCCGTTATTTTGTGCAGGCCGAGAAGGAAATTGCGGGTACCGAGATCAAGCTGCAGCGCATGGGGGAACCCGGCGTGCCCACCGTGGAGGAATACTGCGCAAATGCCCTGAATGAGGGCGAAGCACTGGGCCTGTGCGGCCTGACCGCCAGCACGGCCCTCGTGAACGGCCTGAAAAAGGCACTGGAAAAGAAGGGCGCTTCCATCAAGACCCTGAACCTTGAGGACGAGCTGTGGACGGAGGGCCGCCCTGCCCTGCCGGATACCCCAGCGTGGATCCTGCCGAAGGAATATGCGGGCTTCTCCCCGGCGGAAAAGCTGGATCAGCTGCGCAGCAAGCTCAAGGAGCTGGGCTGCACCGCTCAGTTTGTGGGCAAGCTGGATAATCTGGCATGGCTTTTGAACCTGCGCGCCATGGACATTGAGTGCACTCCCTATGCCATGGCCTACTGCTATGTGACCCCCAGCCGCGCGGTACTCTTCATCAACACGGCCCGCGTCACCCCGGAGGCAAAGGCAGAGCTGGAAGCCAACGGCATCACGCTGGCGGAGTACGACGATGTGCTGAAGTTCCTCGCTGCTGAGACGGAACCCCAGACCGTGCTGGCCGAGTGCGCCACGGTGAACTACGCCGTGTATCAGGTGCTGGAGCAGAACCCTGCCCTCACCGTGAAGGACGGCACCGACCCGCTGCTGATGATGAAGGGCGTGAAGAACGAAACGGAGCTTGCCCACACAAAGCAGGCCCATATCCGGGACGCTGTGGCCATGGTGCGGTTCCAGATCGAGCTGGAAAGCCGTCTTGCTGCCGGTGAGACCCTGACCGAGCTGACGGTGGATGAAATTCTGCACAAGTACCGCAGTGCGGACGATAAATTCCTTGTGGAAAGCTTTGGCACCATTGCGGCCTACGGCGGCAACGCAGCCATGATGCACTACCACGCCACCCCGGAAGATCACGCTGTGCTGGAAAAGAAGGGCTTTCTGCTGGTGGACAGCGGTGCCACCTACATGGACGGCACCACCGACATCACCCGCACCTACCCGCTTGGCCCGCTGACCGAGGACGAAAAGCGCTTCTACACATGGACTCTGCAGAGCCACATCGACCTTGCCAAGGCCGTCTGGCTGGATTACTGCGAGTGTAAGATGATCGACACCATTGCCCGGGAACCGCTGTGGCGGCACCTCATCAACTACCGCTGCGGCACCGGTCACAGCGTCAGCTTTGTGGGCAACGTGCACGAAGGCCCCCATGCCCTGAACAGCCGCAACACCACCCGGATGCGTCCCGGCATGGTGGTCACCGACGAGCCGGGCGTTTACGAGACCGACCTTGTGGGCATCCGCATCGAGAACGAGCTGGTGTGCGTGCACAAGGCCGATAACCAGTACGGTACCTTCCTTGGTTTTGAACCGCTGATGTTCGTGCCCATTGCCACCTCTCCCATCCTGCCCGGTGTGCTGGATAAGGACGAGATCGCATGGCTGAACGATTACCACCGTCAGGTGTTTGCAAAGCTGGCACCGCACCTGAACGACGAAGAGCGCAGCTGGCTGGCGGAGAAGTGTGCCGCCATCGGCTGCTGAGAAAGCGCAAAAAACACCCGGAGCCGTGCAGGAGCCAGAGCGGCTCTCGGCGGCAGCCGGGTGCTTTTTATAGGGTCACAGCTTGCAGCAGTGCGTTTGTGGGGTGTCCAGCGGCGGAAGAGTGAACTCGTTTTCGCCAAAGGGCGAACGCAGGATGGCCGCCCGCGTTTCCGGGTAGATGCCAAGTTCGGTGTAGATGTCCCGGTACAGGAGCATCACCCGCCGCCGCAGCGAAAGGATGTCGGCGGTGGTCACTCTGGAGTGGGAGACGCTCTGGCCGTTCTGCAGGTAGTAATAGCCGATGTCCGGGATGGAAACGGCGGTGCGCACATAGCGCAGATATTCGGTGTTGAACAGCTGATCCTCCGCAAACAATTCTTTGCGGAAATGGAGGCTGTACTTCCGCAGGAGGTCACGGCAGTAGAGCTTGTTGCAGGGGCTGCCATAGTAGAAGGTGTTCGGCTTCTGGATCAGATGCTTTGCGTACTCCTGTCCGGTGTACACCCCGGCAGGCAGATAGCCATAGGCCTGGGTGCGGGGCGGATTGCGCTGGAGCACATGCTGCAGCGCCTTTTCCCATGGGCGGATGTGCTCCACATAGTTTTCCGGGTACACCATCCAGAAGGGCGCGATCACAAGATCGGCGGTGTGGGCCTCGGCGGCGGAGACCAGCTTTTCCGTAAAATCGGGGGCCAGCCAGTCGTCGCTGTCCACAAACTGGATGTATTTGCCGTGGGCCAGCGCAATGCCCTGATTGCGGGTATCCGCTGCGCCGGTGTTGGTTTTATCCACCAGTGCAATGCGGTGGTCGCTGGCGGCAAGGGCGCGGCAGACGGCAAGGGTGTCGTCGGTGGAGCCATCGTTCAGCAGCAGGATCTCAATGCTTTTATAAGTCTGGGCGCAGATGCTTTTGACACAGCGGGCAATGCACCCGGCAGTGTTGTACATGGGCACGATGATGCTTACAAGGGGAAATTCCATAGGTTCTCCTTTTCTCAGATGCGGCTGTGGGTGCGGGCAAATGCATCGGAAAGCTTCTGCACCGGGCCGTTGGGCAGAGGGCTTTCAAACAGGCTCAGATAGATGCCGTGCAGCCGCAGGCGGAATTTATCGTACACGCCCAGCTGGATGCACAGTTCCTTGTAGGTGTGGTACATCCGGCTGCGGTGGCGCAGCATGTCCGCCGCGCTCACCTGCGTATGGCATACGCTCTGCGGGTTCTGGATGTAGCAGTAGGCGGCTTCGTCGATGGCGGCAAACCGCTGTGCCACCTGCAGATACCGGGTGTTGAACAGCTGGTCCTCGGCGTATACCACATGCTCGAACCGGATGTGCGCCATCTGGATGAGATCCCGGCGGTAGAGCTTGTTCCAGAGCACGCCGTAGTAAAAGGCAGCGGCATTGCCGGTGAGCTGCCACAGGTAATCCACCTTGTTGTACACCCCGGCGGGCAGCAGGCTGTACTCCCGGGTGTCATAGCCGCCATCCTTGCGGGGCACCATCATCCGGTAGGGAGCCAGCACAAGGTCGGCATGGCTGCGCTGCATAGCAGCCACCAGGTTTGCGGTGCAGCCCGGCAGCAGGTGATCGTCGCTGTCCGCAAACTGGATGTATTCGCCGTGGGCAAGGGCAAGGCCGCAGCTGCGGGTGTCTGCTGCGCCGGTGTTGGGCTTGTCCACCACACGGATGCGGCTGTCGGCGGCAGCAAGCTTCCGGCAGACAGCAAGGGTGTCGTCGGTGGAGCCGTCGTTCAGCAGAAGGATCTCAAGCTCCGGGTAGCTCTGGGATGTGATGCTCTCCACACAGCGGGAGATGAAGCCCGCCGCGTTATAGGCGGGCACAATAACGCTGACAAGCGGCTGCGGCATGGCGGGTCCCTCCGTTTTTTCTTTTTTCGATGCAGCAAAGTTTTATTTATCATACTCCAGCCCTGCGCAAAAATCAAGGCGGGCGGCTGGCGGAAAGGAGAATGTGAGATGGTATTTCACATTGCGGTATGCAGCCCGGACGCGGCCTTGCGCAGCGGGCTGGAACGCCAGTGCATGGAATATTTTGCCCGGCGGCAGGATGCGTGCATCGTGCAGCAGCTGCCGGATGCAGATGCGCTGCTGCGCCGGGACACCGAGGGAGAACGGTTTGACCTGTATCTCATCGAGCTGGGCGCTGTAGCGGCCCCGGCAGGGCTTTCGGCGGCTGCGGAGCTGCGCCGCCGGGGCCGCAGGGCTCCGCTGGCCTTTGCGGCCCGCACACCGGCCCACGCCTACAGCGCTTTCCGGGTGGATGCCATGCAGTATCTGCTTCTGCCGGTGCACCAGCAGGAGCTTTCGGCCCTGCTTGCCCGCGCCACAGAGCCGGAGTACGGCCCGGCAATGACCGTTGCCACCGCCGAAGGCCTGCGGGCGCTGGCCTATGCGCAGATCGAATATCTGGAGTGCACCCACCATGTGGTTCACTTCCATCTGCTCAGCGGCGAGGATGTGGTGTCCCTTTCGCTGCGGGTGTCCTTTGCCGAGGTAGCAAAGCCGCTGCTGGAAGACGGGCGTTTTTTGCAGCCGCACCGCTCCTATGTGGTCAATCTGGCGGCGGCACAGCTGCTGACGGCGGGTGAGCTGCAGATGTGCAGCGGTGCGCGCATCCCCATCCCGCGCGGACGGGAGGGTGCAGTGCGCGAAGCCTTCCGCAGCTGGATCGACCGGTAAAATGGCAAACAAAAAAGAGCCGCTTTCACGGCTCTTTTTTTCGTGCCCGGAGATCAGGCATCGGGTTCGGTTTTGTGTTTCTTTTCCTTGTCGGAAGCATCCAGAACACCAAAGCCCCAGCGGTTGGCCATGTCCATGATGATCTTCTGGGGAGAACCGGAGGGATAGGCGTTCTCGGAGAACGCGGTCAGGAATTTATACAGCTGCGGCTGCACCTGATCGTACAGGCCCAGCTTTGTGTACAGCTCCTTGTAATAGCGGAACACCTGCAGTTTGTTCTGCACGATGGAAGCCAGATTGATCTGGGTGTGGCAGATGCTCTGGGGGTTCTGCACATAGTGGTAGCCCGCTTTGGAAATGGATACGAAAACATTGGCGTACAAAATGTATTCCAGATTGAAAACCAGGTCTTCGGCCCAGCGCACCTCGCTGGTGAACTGAAGATGATGGTCTGCCAGAATATCCCGGCGGTAGAGCTTGTTCCACAGCACGCTGTAGAAGAAGGATGCGGGCTTCTCCATCAGGCGCAGGGCAAAGGTATCGCGGTCGTAGATGCCCTCGGGCAGGAAGCCGTATTCACGGATATCATCAGGCTTTTTCTCGGCATCGATGCCAAGGTTCTCCTGCAGGTTTTCCAGTGCCTGCGTGGCCTTGGAAGAGTTGGCGGGAATCACCATCCAGTAAGGTGCAATGACCAGATCGGCGTTGTTCGCTTCGGCGGCAGTCACCAGCCGCTCGGTAAAATCAGGGTCGAGATAATCGTCGCTGTCCACAAACTGCACATACTTGCCCCTTGCAAGGGACATGCCGCAGTTGCGGGTCTCCGACACGCCGGAATTGGATTTGTCCACCAGAACGATGCGGGGGTCCTTTTCACGGAATTGCTCACAGATGGAAAAGCTTTCGTCCCGGGACCCGTCGTTGACCAGAATGACCTCGATATCCTTCCATGTCTGGGCACAAATGCTCTCCAGACAGCGGGCAACACTATTCTGCACGTTGTACACAGGCACGATAATGCTGACGAGTGGGTTGTTCATGACGGAAGGTCTCCTCTTTACGGATATTATACCTTTATATTAAAAATCACAGAGTGTATTCTCACAAATGAGGACACTTCCCCCTTGGGGCAGTCCTATTTATAATATCATACTCTTCTTGCGCACAAAATGCAAGAGCAAAGAAGGATCAGATAAAGAAAAGAACCGCACGCTGCGGCCCTTTTTTATTACACACGTGTCCAGTCCAGCGCATCCCACCGGGGCACGAACTGGCTGCAGATGCGGCGCATCTCCGGCTCGTCGGCGGCAGAGGTGCGGTCTGCGATGCCAATGACGTAATACCCGGCCTTGTGGGCGGTGGCGGCGGCGTATACGGCATCCTCGCACACGGCGCAGGCGGCGGGGTCTGCACCGCCCAGACGGCTCATGCACTCAAAGAACACCTCCGGGCGGCTTTTGTGCAGCACGCCCTGCGCTTCCACGATGAAGGAGAAATACTGCGCGATGCCCAGCCGGGTAAGCACGGTGCGGCACTGTTCGGCCCAGGTGTTGGAGCAGATGCACATGCGTGCGCCCTCGGCCTGCAGCTTTGCCAGCATCGTGCGCACGCCGGGTTTCAGCTCCACGGTCTCGTACAATTCGGCGATCACCTCGCGCATCACGGAAAAATAGCTTTCCTCGGTCAGCGGCAGGCCGTACTCCCGGATAAGATACTGTGCGCCCTCCTGCATTCCCATGTTCAGCAGTGTGGCGCGCAGATCCCCCCGCGGGGTGCGGCCATAGCGGCGCAGCAGTGCGTCGGGGGCACCCTCCCACACCACGGTCATGCTGTCGGTCAGGGTGCCGTCCATATCAAAGATCCATTGCTTGCAGTGCATGAGAATGCCTCCTTTTGAAATCCTGACAAGTATACCATGTTTCTTTGCCGGGAGAAAGGCATCAATTTACAAAAAACGGAAGAAATTTCTCTGGAAATATGCTATAATCTGAACAAAACCGGAAACGATCAAAGGAGGCGGATGCAATGGATGATCGCAGTGCTCCGTGCAAAGCTCTGGTGCTGGCGGGCGGCGGAGCCAGGGGCAGCTATCAGGTGGGTGTGTGGCGCGCGCTGATGGAGCTGGACTGGCACCCGCAGATCATTACCGGCACCAGCGTTGGCAGCCTGAACGGTGCCATGTTCGTGCTGGACCAGTACGAGACGGCCCGCGATATGTGGCTGGCCATCCGCAGCAAGGATGTGATGGAGCTGCCGGAGGAGGATGCCGACCTTTCGGCCCTGCACCAGTTCCTGCGCAGCGTGGTGAAAGCCGGCGGCATGGATGTGACCCCGCTGGAAGAGATCGTGGAGCGGGTGCTGGACGAGGATGCCCTGCGCGCGGCTCCCATCCGCTTCGGCCTTGTCACGGTGGAGCAGCGGGGCTTAAAGCCCCGGGAGCTGACGCTGGACGAGATCCCGGCAGGAAAGGTCAAGGACTACCTGATGGCCTCCGCTGCCTGCTTCCCGGCGCTGCGTGCGCGGGAGATCGACGGGGTCAAGTTTCTGGATGGCGGCTACAGCGACAACATGCCCACCGGTCTTGCCAAACGCATGGGCGCGGATGAACTGGTGTGCGTCGATCTGGAAGGCGTGGGCATCACCCGCCCCAACCTCACCGGCCTGCCCACCGTGATGGTGCGCAGCTACTGGGAGCTGGGCGATATCCTGCACTTTGACCCCGACACCGCCCGCCGCAACATCGAGCTGGGCTACTATGATACCCGCCGCGCTATGGGATATCTGCGGGGGTGTGCCTATGCTGTCTCCTGTGATGCCCAGAGCTGCGCGGACGCTGCTGCGTTCCACGCAAAATTTGAGCGGGTGCAAAAGGCCGTGCGGGAGAAATACCCGGTCACCCTGACGGCGGATGCGGCCCTGCTGCTGGCCAAGATGAAGGATGCCGACCTTGCCCCGCTGGAAGCCGCCGCGGAAGATGCCGGTGTGGACCCGGCCCATTACTACACCACCCATACTTTGTGCGATGCATTCCTTGCAAAGTGCGATCAGGCACGGATGCAGAGCTTTGCACCGCTGTTTGAGGGCAGTGCCGATGCGGCGCGGGCCGCACTGGCCGCGCTGCTGCCCAATACCTTTTTGCAGGCGCTGGTCTGGCGCACCCTGACCACGCCGGAAGCCGAGCTTTTGCCGGAGGTGACCGAACATGAAAGTGTATAAAGGTTCCTGCGCTTCTCCCGGCCTTGTGCTGGGGCAGGTGAGCCGTCTGGAGCACCATGTGGAGACCACGACCGTGGGCCCCTTTAAACCGTCCCGGGAGCTGCAGCTGCTCACCGATGCCATCCGCACGGCGCAGGACGAGCTGGAATCCATGGCAGACCGTGCCGCACCCAGCGAGCAGGCCATCTTCCAGTTCCAGAGCATGATGCTGGACGACGAGGGCATGATGAACGAGGTGCGCTTCTGCATCAATGCGGGCATTGGCGCGGCAGCGGCCATGAATCAGGTGGGCCAGCGCTACGCCGACCAGCTGGCCAACATGAAGGATAACCCCTACATGCAGCTGCGCAGTGTGGATATCCTCGACGCAAGCCGCCGGGTCATCAACATCATCACCAACCGCCCCCGCATGTGGCTGGCGCTGGACCACCCGGTGATCCTTGCCGCAGAGCGGCTGATGCCCACCGACCTGTTCAGCGTGCCCTCCGGCATGATTTTAGGCATCATCACGGCAGAGGGCAGCGGCCAGAGCCACGCGGCCATCATTGCCCGGGCAATGAATATCCCGGGCATCGTGCAGGTGGGCCGGGATTTTCTGGACGACTGCGACGGCCGCACCGTGATTCTGGATGCCACCGGGGGCCAGTGCACGCTGGACCCGGACGCTGCCGCCCGCCAGCAGGCCGAGACCCGCATCTGCGAGCTGCAGCGGGAGAACGAAGAGATGGGGCAGCTGCATGCTCTGCCCAACAGGACAAAGGACGGCCAGCCCTTTGAGCTGCTGGCCAACTGCTTTGGGCCGGAGGACATCGACACGGCCATGCAGTCCGGCGCACAGGGCGTGGGCCTGCTGCGCACCGGCTACATGATGCTGCCGGGCCGCATTCTGGACGAGCAGGAACAGTATTTCTTCTACTGCTCCTGTCTTGCTGCCGCCAAGGGCTGCCCGGTAACGGTGCGCACCTTCGACTTTGGCTCAGACCGCACCATTTCCGACGCCTATCAGGGCCTGCAGTCTTCCAAGCTTGGCCTGCGGGGCATCCGCAACAGTCTGCGCCAGCCCCACCAGTTCGAGACGCAGCTCTGTGCACTGCTGCGCGCCGCCGCCCGCGGCCCGCTGCGGGTGATGTTCCCCATGGTGACGAATGTGGAGGACTGGGACGCAGCCATGCGTGTGGTGGAGCGCTGCCGCGAGCACCTGCGGGAGCGCGGCGTGGCGTTCAACGAAGATACAAAGTTCGGCGTGATGCTCAGCGTACCCGCTGCCTGCCTGACCGCTGAGGAATTTGTAGAGCACGGGGTCGATTTTCTTGTGGTCGGCACCAACGACCTGACCCAGTACACCCACGCGGCAGACCGGGAGCTTGCCAGCGCGGAGCACTACTACCGCCCGGCCAGCAGCGCCATGAAAAAGCTTATCACTATGGTGCTGGATGCCGCAAAGGTGCGCAATGTGCCGGTGACCATCTGCGGCCTTGCGGTGGGCAACCCGGCCAACACGGTGCAGTATCTGCAGCTGGGCCTGCGCAGCTTCTCGGTGAGCCCGCAGAACCTTTTGAACGTGAAGAAAGCTCTGCTGGAGCTCTGACGCTCCAAACCATTTTTGACACAGCAGCCCGGAACGATCTGTGGGTCGTTCCGGGCTGTTTTTTCTGCGGCTGCGAAAGCATTTTCTCTTCAATTTTTTTACAGAACGCACGAAAAAACGGGGGGTATCCAAAAGGTTCGTACAGAATGAAGATTGCGCCTTGCTGCAGAAATGCTATACTTTAAATGTTTAAAACGTGCGGGCAGGCGAAAAAAGCCTGCATGCACGAAAAAAACGAGAGAGGAGTTATCTTTATGAAGAAGTTTGGCACACGGCTCATCAGTGCGGTACTTGCAGGCTGCATGATGACCTCTGTCCTTCCCGTGAGCGCATTTGCTCTGGAGGGAAGTGCAGAATTTGAAGGCAATGTGAGCGCACAGGAAAATTCCGATGCGCCTGCAGAGCCCTCCGGAGAGGTGGCAGCGGCCTGCCCCCTGACCGGCGGCGAGACCATCAACAAGAAGTTCATTGAAGAGCATGGCGGCAGCAAGGTTTATTCCATAAGCGGTACCTATACAGAGGGGATCGTGATCGACGCTGAGGACGAGGATGTGGTCATCAACGTCACCGCAGAAACGACCTTTGATAAGGGTGGGAATAAAGACGACTATGCGAACTTTATTACAGTCCGCAACGCCAAGAGCGTGACCGTCAACGCTGAGGGGCAGACCATCAAGACGGCAGAGGGGGGCCTCGCCTTCAGCCGCTGCTTCTATGCCGAAAACAGCTTCACGGGCACCGCAGAGCTTAACGGCGGCACCTATAACTGGCAGTGTAACAACAGCTCCGCATGCTATTTGCTCAGAGGCAACTGGACGTTTGACCATCTCACCATGAACGCCGTCTGGCGTGCTATTGACACAGATGGAGCCAATGTGACCGTCGAAGGCGGCACCTACGACTGCAGCTATAGCACCAGCGCGACGTTTTGGATCCAGAATTCCCCCAGCTCGTCCTTCAAGGATGTGACAGCCTCCGGCGCGGGCTGGGTCCTGAACGCCATCGACAACAGTGTGGTCAATGTCGACGGCGGCTCTTACTTCAGCAATGAGGGCGTCCGGGTATTCCCAGACCGTCCGACGCTGCGCGCCTCCAATAATGCAACGCTGAACGTCACAAATGCTGATGTCACCGGAACCTACTGCGATGTGTTTGTGGTTGATGCCACCGCCAACCTTTTCGGCGGTACTTATACCAACACCAACAAGTATCCTAAATGCACGTCCCCTGCACTGAAGGTATGGAACGGCGGCACATTGAGCGTCAATGGTGCCACTGTGGATTGCACGGGCGGCAATGCTGCCATTTCTTCGGGCGAACCGGCAGGGTCGGATTACGATGATCAGGCCGGCGGCAAGCTGGTCGTTGAGAACTGCACGATCAAAAACAGCAAATACGGCATTTATCTCGGTCAGGGCAGCAACGCCTCCGCAGAGCTGAAGAGTGCCACGTTTGAGGGGACCGAGAGCAATATTTACCTCGAGTCCGGCAAGGAGATCACCATCAGCGATACCTTTACCACCCAAACCACCATCAAGGTTGCCGACCCGGAAGAAGGCCGTCAGCTCACGGTCGCAGGCAATGCAAACAAGCTGCACCTTAAGGGCCAGAACGAGAGCTACCGCGTGGCGTATGACAAGGCACAGCACTATTATTACCTGACCCAACGGGCACCCGGCTACACCCTGACCGCCAAGGATGCCACGGCAACGATCAAGGTCGGGGGCGTTGACACTAAGGTTGACCCCAATGACGAGATCTACGAAGGCACCCCGGTCACCCTGACCGCAGACCCAGCCCCCGATGGACAGAAGTTCGCAGGCTGGGCCGGGATCGTGATCTTGAACGGCGTTGTACAGAATGAAATGAATGACCTGCTGAGCTTCCCCAATGAGGAGGACCATACCACGGCGAACTTTGAAATGCCCAAAGGCAACGTGACGGTCAGAGCCGTGTACGAAGCCGTGGACCCCGTGGAGCCGCCTGTGGACCCGGTAGACCCGGTGGACCCGGTGGGCCCCGTGGACCCCGTCCTGCCCGGTGTCATCATCGGCGGCGCTGTAATCCTGGGTGCCTATGAGACCGGCACCGGCATCTACCGTCTGATGAACATGCAGGGCCTCCCCCTGCCGTCTGACCGCATCGAGCTGGCAGAGCTGGTCTGGGAGCGTGCAGGCAAGCCGGAGCCGCAGAACATGACCGATGAGAACCTGTATGCGGACATTGACGCCGATGACACCGATGCCCAGAAGGCTGCACACTGGATGGTGGAGCAGGAGCTGATGAAGTTCGACGAGGACAACAACAAGTTCCATCCGTGCTTCCCGGTCAGCAAGCTGCGCGTCTGCCTTACCTGGCAGAATGCAAAGGACAAGGGCCTCATTGACTGATCTGCCCTGCGTCTGCACAGCGGAACAATAAAAAAACAAGGGGCCGCTCCTTTCCGGGAGCGGCCCCTTGTTGCTGTCCGGAAGGCCCGCAGGCGCTGCCGGGCAGCACAAAGCATTATTCCAGATTCCCCGTCAGGGTCATGACCGAAGCAAGCACGGCCAGCGGGGCGGTCTCGCACCGCAGGATGCGGGGGCCAAGGCCCACCGTTCTGGCACCGGCCTTTGCGGCCATCTCGGCTTCCTCGGCGGCAAAGCCGCCCTCGGCTCCGGTCACGATGGCGATTTTCAGCTTTTCACCATCGGCGGGCTTTGCTGCGGCCAGCAGGTCGCGCAGGGGCGCGCCGCCGCACTCGTAGCAGAACAGCACAAGGTCGTACTGTGCAAAGGTGCGGCACACGGCCCCGAAGTTTGCCAGCGGCAGGGCCACATCCGGCAGAATGCCCCGGCCGCACTGCTTGGCGGCTTCCACCGCAATGCGGTTGTAGCGCTCGTTCTTCTGCTCCTCTTTTTTGGGCGCGGCCACGCAATACCGGCTGAAGAAGGGCACGATGTGGGCTGCGCCCAGCTCCACGCCGTGCTTGATGATCTGCTCCAGCTTGTCCTGCTTGGGGTAACCGGCCAGCAGAGTGACCTCCACGCTGGGTTCGGCGGCGCTGGGATAGCCCGGCTCCACCCGGAACTCCACGCACTCGTCCCCAAAGCCGGTGATGGTGGCGGTGTATTCCACGGCGTTGCCGTCGCATAGAATGACAGTATCGCCCAGCCTTGCGCGCATCACGCGGGCAAGATGGTGGGCATCGGCCCCGCGCAGGGTGGCGGTGCCGTCAGAGATCTCGGTGGTAAAATAACGGTGCGGCATAGTGGTTCTCCTTAAACGTCCTCGCCCTCTCAGTCTTTGCTTCGCAAATCCAGATTCCCCCTTTTGTCACCTACGGTGACATCTTCCCCCGGCCGGGGGAAGTCTTTCCTCAAAGTGGGAGCCCTTGGCAGTCCACGCAAACTTCATCTCTTTGCCAAGGCCTCTCCCTTTGGGAGAGGTGGCACCGAAGGTGACGGAGAGGGCAAGCCAGCTGAAAGAAATCATGAAAGCTTCTGTAATTACGCTTTCTTGCAGACGATGCACTCCCAGCCGCGCTTCTCCTTCACTTCCACAACGGCAAGGCCGGCTTTTTCCAGCCCGGCGATCACTTCGTCCTTGCGGCTGTCGATGATGCCGCTGGCAATAAAGGTGGCACCCTCCGCCATCAGGCCCGGCACGGCAGGAGCCAGAGACAGGATGGCATTGGCCACGATGTTGGCGGTGATGATATCGTATTTGCCGCTGGCCTTATCGGAAAGGTCGCCCACCAGCACGGTCAGCTTGTCCTGCACGCCGTTCAACGCGGCGTTCTCGCCTGCGGTGCGTACGGCCACAGGGTCGATGTCCACGCCCTCGGCCACAGCAGCGCCCAGCTTCAGCGCCGCAATGGCAAGGATGCCGCTGCCGGTGCCGATGTCCAGCACCCGCTCGCCGCCGGTCACCCGCTCGTCCAGCGCTTCCATGCACAGGCTGGTGGTCTCGTGGCCGCCGGTGC
>OLPG01002366.1_pt1 | contig 13489 bp, 8 predicted proteins | sample 1672311 | NCBI WGS metagenome assembly OLPG01 (sample SAMEA3136670, study PRJEB25190) | human gut metagenome | biome: human gut; feature: human-associated habitat; material: faeces | place: Austria | collected 2013
GCCTGACCAAGTGCAATGCCGCCGTCGTTTGGCGGTACCAGGCGATGTCTCAATACTTTAAAGCCCTCTTTCTGAAGTCCTTCATCCACCATTTTCAATAACAGCTGATTTTGGAAGACACCGCCGCTTAATGCTACTGTACCCCGTCCACTTTCTTTTCTGACTTTTTGGCAAGCCACTATTATTTCTTCTGCCAGTATCCAATGGAAGAAATAGGCCAGTTTTTCTGTATCTGCGCCTGCAAGTCTGGCTTCCGCAATGGTTTTCACCAAAGCACCTGTGTTCAGGACTGCCTTCACCTGTTCCGGCTTATTTATTTCTGTGGATTCCGATTCCTTATTATCTATGCATGCGGCTAACGGAAATTGCTTCCGCATCTCATCCATCGCATGCTGAAGATCAACCGCGTTTTGATGTTTTTTCTCATACGCTTCCGCTGTAAATTCCAATGCCATGGATGCCTCGCCTTCAAATGTTGAAGCCTTCCGGATTCCCAAAATGGCACTGACACCGTCGAATAATCTGCCGGCACTGGTGGACATCACCGCATTAATCTTCCTGTCCGCCATGGCCATTTGAACTTTGGCATCCTGTACACTGCACAGATTCAGTTTCTCAATCATTGTCATGGCTGCTGCACGGTCTTTCATCTGTCCGTACAGCATGGAAACGGCAACTCGCCATCCTTCCCTGGAGGATGCATCACCGCCGATCTGAAGGAATGGTGTAATACATCCAAACCGCTGAAATGCCTTATAATCTGCCAGAAGGATTTCGCCACCCCAGATGGTGCCGTCCATGCCATAACCGGTTCCGTCAAAGGAAACTCCGATAACCGGTTCCTGACAGTCATTCTCGGCCATGCAGGATAAAATATGCGCATAATGGTGCTGCACTTTGATCACCGGCAATCCCGATTCTTCCGCGATCATGGTTGAATTATATCTTGGATGCATATCACTGACCACCACCGGCGGTTCCACTTCAAGCAGCGTCTCCAGACGTCCAATGGTCTCTCTCAATGCATTCACCGTTCGCAGATCTTCCAAATCCCCCACATACGGCGACAGATAGAATCTTCCGTCCACGCCGATGCAGAAGCTGTTCTTCAGTTCTCCGCCCACGGCCAGAACCTGGCCTTTCCAAGGTGCCGACACCATCACCGGCAGAGGTGCATAACCCCTGGAGCGCCGGATCATATAAGGTTTATCCTTGTAATAATCCATTACCGAATCATCAGCACGGATCCTGATCTTGCGATTGTGAGACAACATGCAATCACACAGATGAGATAATTCAGCGATTGCATCATTGTCATCTCTGCAAATCGGCGCTCCTGATGTGTTGCCGCTGGTCATCACCAGATAATCCGGCATCTGAATGCCATCATCATAATCAAAAATCAACAGCTGTACCGGTGCATACGGCAGCATCACACCGATTTTCGGATTGCCCGGCGCCACAGACGGACAGATCTGACTGTCAGCTTTGTCCAACCGCTCCAACAGCAAAATCGGCTTCTGATGGCCGTCCAGGACTTCCTCCTGCACCTCAGTCACCCGACATTCCTTCCGAACTGCCGACATATTTCGCGCCATAATGGCAAATGGTTTCATCGGCCGGCGCTTCAATTCACGAAGTCTTGCAACCGCTGTCTCATTGGTGGCATCACAGCAGAGATGAAAACCACCGATTCCCTTAATCGCCGCAATGCCGCCCGAGGCGATCACTTTTCTCGTATAGGTGATTGCTTCACGGCCTCTTTCGTCACGGCCGATCAGATAGACCTCCGGCCCGCAGTCATTGCAGCACACCGGCTGGGCATCGAATCGTCTCGACTCCGGATTGTTGTATTCCTCCGCACATTCCGGACACATCGGAAATTCCTTCATGCTGGTCCGTTCTCTGTCATAAGGCAGCGCATCCAGGATCGTCAGCCTCGGCCCGCAGCAGGTACAATTGATAAAAGGATGCAGATAGCGTCTGTTGTTCGGATCATACAACTCCTCTTTGCATTCATCACAAATGGCAATATCCGGTGAAACAAAGATTTCTCCCTTTGTCTTTTCACTTTCTATAATCTCAAACCCATCGAATTCAGGGTTATTATCAAGATGTTCAACATTTATCTTCAAAATAGCCGCACGCTTCGGCGGTCGTTTCTCCAAATCCTCAAGGAAGCCATCTACCTGTGCTTTCGTCCCCTGTGCAAAAATCTCCACATAAGGCCCTTTGTTGCAGACGCTTCCGTGAATGTCATTTTTAACCGCATGCCGACTCACTGTCGGACGAAACCCAACGCCCTGCACAATGCCGTAAACACGAATCTTTCTTGTCTCTGTCTGATTCATCAGCATGCGCCTCCTAATTTGCCTGAAACAGCAAAATGCCGGATGCCGATGAACTGTCCCCCAAACTTCGGAAGCATCGACTTCATACAGTCATCCGCAATGACCACATCCCACTTGCTGTCCGCTGCCAGTTCTGTGAAATCATCTTCTTCCTTCAGATAAACATCATCTTCTTCGCGAAGTTCCGGTTTCAGATCAAACCAGCTGCAGACCTTCACTTCTGATGCCCCGCGCATCTTTAATTCCTCACGAAGCGCATTCGCCATCACCTGCTGATGCACAATTAATACCTTTTTGCCTGTATAATCAGCCTCCGGCAGCATGGTCTTCACCAAAGGATAACCGACAACATACGGTGTTCCGAACTGTTTTTGAAGATATTTGGCCGTTTCCAGGGCAGATGGTGAAACAACCAGGTTATATTCCGCGGAAGCTGCCTGCTTCACCGCATCCAGGCCATCACCCATGCCATAGCAAACAGCCTTTTTACCATCGGCTGCAAATATCTGCCGTAATTGGTCACCTGCGGATAAATCACTCAGATCCTGCGGTGTTGCACCGATAATGCCGACTCTGCCCTTTTCCACAGACATCTCATCCACCGCAAACTTCTTAAAAAGTGCCAGCCAGGCCTTTTCCTGACCTCTATCATATAAATCCATGCCATTCGTATCAATGGTCAGCACCGGAAGTCCTGTCTTCTTCTCCGTCATACGGCCCAGTGCCTTGTAATCCGTGCCGATCACCGCCGGCACCGGCGTACCGATGATCGCTGCAAAAGATACATCCAGTTTCTCAACTGCCGATGTCAGCTTCGCTACCAACCGGTCATCCCTTCCGAGAATGGCATCCATATCTCTCAGCCCGGCACTGAAAATAGCGCTTTTCCTTGAGAACCATCTTGGTTCATCAAATCCACAGACATTGCCGACACAGCCTCCCGCATCACAGATCACAAGAATACCGCCCAGTTCATACAAAACGGAGACAGCCCCCGACTGATCCGGTGCAAAAGGTGTCAGATATTTTCTTAATCCCTTCATGGCTGTTCCTCCCATCTATTCTCTGCTTCTGTCAAAGCCTCAAACAATCTGCGAACCCCTGCATAGCCATAAGGCTGTCTGTCCTGATTCCACATGACATTCGGGCAGTTCTGATGATAATAAGCTGCATCCTTGCCAATGGCCATATTCACACCTGAATTCTCACCATCATAATACAGCATGGTCGGTTCCATGTTGGAATAAACTCTCGTCTCAGGGCTTATAGCCGCCAGCTGCTTGATATAAATAAAGTTCTCAGCGGTGATGGTGCCGTAAATCTCAGGCACCTTAAATCCGTATCGTACCAATGCCAAGGAAAGTTCGAAAGCATCGCCGTTCATACATTCCCCGACCGCAAAAGAGGCCTCCGGATACTGCACCCTAAAGGCATCCACTGCCTTCTGTGCGCTTTCTGCCGCTGCCTGATCATCAAAAGTCACACCCAGCACCTTGCCGAAGGCTCTGTACTGGCTGCCGATCTTGTCAATCTGATACAATCGGGTCAGTTCGATAAAAGGAATCTTCAATCTGTCATGAAAATCTTCCGCCGCAAATCTCGCCTCCGGATGCAGTACCAGATTAAAATTAGCTTCCGACATGGTCTGATATTCCTCATAATCCCTGCATGCAGAAATCTCATGAATGGTCTTCACGCCTGCCTGATGAAGCAGATCATATAGCTCACAATCATCCACAAGGGGTGAAAAAAAACCCAGCAGATTCACTACATTCCCCTTTTTCTTACGCGGTTCAAGCAGAGAATACAAAGACTGGCGAACATGTACCATCGGCGGCTTTCTGCCTTCACGGGTCAACGCATACATGTAACATGGTCTCACAGGAAGACCTGCCGCCTCCTGGGCTTTTCGACAGACTCTCTCCATATCTGTTCCCAAAAGTGCATCCACACAGGTAATGCAGATCATTACAACTGACGGCTTCTTCTCCAGGCTCTCACAGATCTCTTTCACTGCTTTCGGTATCTTCTTCAAATGACGCCCCGTAACAATATCCGTCTCGTCCATCATCAGATAAAAAAACCGCTGATCATATTCTCTCATAGAACTGATCAATGATGTATTTCTGCCGCAGCATCCCGGTGCCACGATCAGCATAATAGAATCAGGGATTGCCAGCCCTGCACGCTTGACGCCAAAACCTTCCGCACCCGGTGAATTAAAGGCCAGCGTAGCTGGAGAACTGTATATTAAATGTGCGCCGGAAATAAACTGCGGCGGGATATTCTCTCTTCCCATTGCCGCCAGCTCACCGACTGTACAAAAAAATGCATCCTGCATCATAATAAATTTCCTCCTCCGGATTTATTCGCCGTCCCGGGCTTTCTTCGCCTCATCTTCCAGAAGCAGATTGGCCAGATCAAAGAATCTCTGACTGATCTCGGAATCTCTGTCGCCTTCGATGACAGTCTTGCCCTGATCTTCATAGCGGATGATCTCATCACTTCTCGGAATCTCTCCCACAATCGGAATATGACTCTTCTCTGCAAAGGCCTGCACCTTCTCTGTCTCATTCTCCACATTGCGATGGTTCAGTACAATTCCGAAAATACGGGCATAACTGCGGTCTTCAAAATTTCTCACAGCGCTTGAAATATTATTGGCTGCATAAAGAGCCATCTTCTCACCGGATGTAACAATCAGTACCTTCTCCGCATAGCCCTCACGGATCGGTGCGGCAAATCCACCACAGACAACATCACCCAGCACATCGTACAACACCACATCCGGCTTGTACGTCTCAAATAACTTCAGATCTTCCAACAACTGAAATGTTGCAATAATGCCTCTTCCGGCACAGCCAAGTCCCGGTGTCGGGCCGCCAGTCTCAATACAAAGCACACCGCCGAACCCTTCTTTTGAAATATCCTCAAGTCGCTCCGGCTCTTCGTCTTCTTCTCTCATAAAATTCATCACTGGTCGAAGCGGTTCACCCCCAAGCAGATTGATCGTTGAATCTGCCTTCGGATCACATCCGATCTGAATAACCTTCTTCCCCATGGCCGCAAAAGCTGCTGCCAGATTGGAAGTAATCGTTGACTTGCCAATGCCGCCCTTACCATAAACTGCTACCTTCAGCATATAAACCTCCATATGGCCTTGAACGATGTATCAGATACATTGTTCCAAGGTTCTATATATAATAATAATTTCGTATTTTATTCAACAAAGAAAAAACTCCTTTATCTGACGGTAAAGGAGCTTCTAATTATGTATACGAAAAGATAAACTATCTTCCCTATAATTTCCAGTTTACTATTCCTGCTCGGATATTCCTTGCCGTCAGAGTATGCTTATATTCAATTGTCTTGAATTCTTTTACTGTTGTGACATTCGAATAGAGTACCGTTCTCCCGGCAGTCATTTCGTCTGTCTTTTACGCATTATAGCATATAATTATCAATAATGTAACCCTGGTTTTGTCTATTATGCTGTATACATTATTTCTCCCATCGACTCTTTTCATTCTCACAGATACTATTCCATTTACAGCCTCCGCAGATTTCTTTCCTCTTCCCTGTCACCAAAAGCTGATTCTGTACTTTTTCAGTAAAATCATCGAAGTTTAACTGCTCCCCATCTGCCAGAGCACAGGCCTCCAGCACGGCATTGTCATATTTTTCAACCAAAGCCACATCTGTGCATCGGCCCTCCCGATTATTCGGACAGGCAGAACAAATCTCATCTATCCCCACATGCAGCCGTACATTCATTCCTTTCTGCAATTCATCCAATACGTCTTTCATATGCGCCGAAAAACCATCGCTGTAACCTTCACCTTTAAAATAAGCAAGGCACATACCATGATGCGGTCTCAATAAAACCGGCTGAGCCAGCTTCTGCTTGTCTTTCTCTTCTGCCATTTTCATTCTCTCTTTCTGTTTTTTCCCTGTATGATTTTATGATTACTGCATTACAGCAGCAATCCGACAATTCCCACAACGATTAGAATCGGGAATGCCAGATAGATCAGACCGCCCACAACCAATCCGATCAGAATAACCGGAAGCAGGACAATCGTCAGCAGGAATTTTGAAATTCCCCAGGCAGCTTTAATACCAAACATCAACAGTTTTCCAAAAACCGCAAAAAAACAAATAATAAATAACAACGTTAACATATTCTTCTCCCCTTCTAGCTCTCATAATAACGATTTTTAAATTTTCACTTATTTCAAATAACCGGCACAGATAAATTAGCCGTTGCTGTAATGCTATGCTTCTATTATAATAAAGAGAGCAATAAAAATAAACTTTGAACATATAGAAATAACACTGTTTATTTCTCCGTTTTGGAGTATAAACCATAAAGAGGGATTTTACAATGGGAAGACAATCGACAAGAGCAAACAAAAACATCTACCAGATCTGCCGTGAAGAATGTGAACTGACAAGAGAAAAGGCCAGTGAAATGATGACCGGTGTTTCTGCTTCACGAATTGAAAAAATCGAATACAATCTTCAGGATCCGACACCTTATGACATTGTTCAGATGGCTGACTGTTATAAACGACCGGATCTCTGCAATTATTATTGTTCCCACAAATGTGAAATTGGCTATCGCTATGTACCTGAAATCGAAATGTCCGAACTTTCAAGCATCATTTTGGAAACAATAGCCAGTCTGGATGAGATCAATCCACTCACAGGCCGTCTGATCCAGATTGCCCGCGACGGAAAGATCACAGATGATGAAATTAAAGATTTTGCATTTATCAGCCACAAGCTGGACAAAGTGTCTGTAGCCATTGATGCGCTGAATCTATGGGTTAACAAAACCGCCAGCGAAAACAACATCAATATTGATATGCTGAATATTGAAAAAGAGAAACTGGATAAATAATCGATACAGCAGGCTGTCCGCCATTTAACCCAATATAAATTACAAACAATGTACAAAACTCTGAATAAATGCTATGATATAAAAAGCACTTTTTGCCATATTTTGTTCTTAACATAAGGAGAGTTGATTATGTCCCACCAAAATCCCCCGGATGCCACCCGAGTATCCCGGATTTTTTTCTATATTTTAATGTTTGCCATTCTCGGCTGGTTTACTTACATGCAGTTTTTCGGTGCCGATGAACGCCGACTGAATGTTAATTCAGATTCCATGATCTACACCGGTACTTTTACCTGGGAGAAGTCTGATGGAACCTCTGAAGAAATTACTGTCCCAGGGCGATATGATCTGCCTGTGGGTGAGACAATGGTACTTACCACACGTCTTCCGGAAGACTATCACGAGAATACCATGGCCATTCGTTCCTCCCTTCAGGATGTCAAATTCTATATCAATGGCACACTGCGCGCTTCTTACAACACCAGCGAGACACGACTGGCCGGCAAAAACTCTGCCAGCCGTTATATTTTCTGTGAGACTTCGGAGGCCGATGCCGGCAAAGAACTCCGCATCGAGCTGACAACCCATACTTATAATTATTCCGGTGTTGTCAATACGGTTCTCTGCGGTGACAAAACAGATATCTGGCTCACTATTTTGAATCAATACGGACCTGCAACTTATATTGCCCTTTTCATCTTTTTTACCGGTCTGGTAACGATCCTTTTCAGCCTGGCACTCGGCATGATCTATCATTCCAGTTTTGATATGGAATACCTTGGCTGGTGTATGATAATGGGCGGTGTCTGGATGATGGGAGAATCCAAACTGCGGCAGATATTAGTTCCAAATGCCTCCGCTCTGGGTTCGCTCTGCTTTGTCATGATTCTTCTGTGTCCGATTCCGATTCTGCTCTATGCAGACAGCATCCAGAAGCAGCTTCATCGCAGATTGTATACCATCCTCGGGGGTCTGGCGCTTTTGGATTTCGCTGTCTGTTCTATTCTGACATTTTTCGGCATTGCAGACTATATTGAAACGCTTCCAATCGGACAAATCATCCTTTGTTCGATACTTGTCGTTGTATTTATCCATTTGTTTATTTATATGCACAGCAGCCGCCGCAAATCAGACCGGCTTCTTCTTCTGGGGCTGTTGGCAGCCATCATATGTATCTCTATAGAAGCGATTTCTGTTTATTTTGTTATCAGCATATCCGGATTGTTCATCGGCATTGGCATGATCATCCTGCTTTTTGTCAATATCATCCGAACTCTCAGAAACCTTCAGGATATGGAATTGCACCGTCAGAAAATTGAAGTTGAAAAAAGCAAACAGCAAACAGAACGCATATCTCTGCAGATGATGCAGACCCTTGCAACAACAATTGAGGCCAAAGACGAATACACCCGCGGTCATTCTTACCGTGTGGCGGAATATGCCGCATTAATTGCCAAAGAACTCGGCTGGTCACAGGATGAAATCACCAACCTGAAACATGCCGCACATCTGCATGACATCGGCAAAATCGGTATCCCGGATTCTGTTTTAAACAAACCGACCCAACTGACAGAGGATGAAGATAATCTTCTGAAAAAACATACAATTATCGGTGCCGAAATCCTCAAAGATGTCACGCTGATCCCGCATGTTGTCGAAGTGACAAGAAATCACCATGAACACTATGACGGAAGCGGTTATCCTGACGGTCTTGCAGGCACTGAAATTCCGATTTATGCCCGTATTATCGCTGTTGCTGATTGTTACGATGCCATGAATTCCCGCCGCATTTACCGTAATGCTCTGTCTCAGGATGAAATCTATGAAGAGATTCTCAAAAACAAGGGCACACAATTCGACCCTGAAATTGCAGATATATTTCTGACATTGCTCACCGAAAATCAGATTCCTGATCTGGATGACTTTTCAGAAAGCAGCAGTGCAACTCATGATTCTGTCGCAACACAAATGCAGGAACTCTTCGATCAGTTCCGTTTGGCCATTTCCAAAGATGTCGAAATCAGAAGTGCTACGCTTTCCGCCGGAATCTGTATGTGCACAGCCGGGGATAACTTTGAAAACTGTTACCAGAAAGCGGATAAAGCTTTATATTATGTCAAACAGAACGGTAAAAATCAGTTCTTCTTCTATCAGCAGATTGACCGTAAAGAACTTCTTACCTCCAGTACTGGCAAAGATCTTCAGCTCGTAGCCAAATCCCTGCGGGAAAGCGGCACCTACATCGGTGCCATGGATCTGAATTACCGTGACTTTGCCCGTCAATATGAGTATATGAGTCAGCTCAGTATTCGCAGCCAATGTCATTGTTATCTTGTGATGGTCACCATGGAAACAGCTGTCGACACGATTCCGAATATAGAAGCCATTGAACAGGCTCTGGAATGTATAGAAAAGGCTATCCGCCAGAAGATTCGCCGTGTGGATATCTGTACCCGTTACAGTTCCATGCAGTATCTGATCATCCTGTTTGAACCGACTGAGACAGAAATACCGCATATTATGGATCGCATTTTCATGCAATATCGCCAGCAATGCGACAACACCGATTTCCGTCCAACCTATGAATATCTGGCGATTGCCGGAGAAAAACAGTAAAATTACACTATTTTTTCACTATTTTTTCACTATTTTTCATTACTTCATCGGCAACAGTTGTCTGACACTTTCCGAAGAAGAAACACAGCCTATCCGTAAGATTATTCTACAATAAGAAAACTATAGATTAAAAGAACTGCCTCTTGACCATTTTGGCCAAGAGGCAGTTCTTGTGACTATGAAGAAAATCCTATCTATCCTGTTTTCTCTTTTTATTTGCAAATGCTTTTCCCATTAACACCACACCACTGCTAAATAACAGTGTAAACCAAAGTAATATATTACTGTTGTCTCCTGTTTTCGGTGTTTTTGCATTATCTAGTTTGGCTGCAGTCGTTTTAGATGATTTATTCTCCTTATCAGTAGTATCCTTCTTTGCAGTACTTGCAGCTTTAATTTCAAATTCAGTACTGCATTCACCATCTGTATACACAACAGTCAATGTATGTTTACCAACAGATAATGTTTCGAGATACTCTTTCTTTAAATTTACTATTGTGGAACCTGAAACTGCTGTATACTTATCAGCATCAATCTTTGTTCCATCAACCTTTACTCCTGTAAATTTAGAGAATTCACCATTTGCACGGAAAGCAAGATTCTTATCACTGCTCTTTGTCCACTTACCATTTGCTCCTTCCAGGAACTTGTAATCCGGTGTTATAGCCGGCGGTGTTACTGTGCGAACATACCCGCATACATTACAGGTTGTGTCTGCTGCATCATCATATACATGACCTGCTTTGTCTTTTACGCTTCCTGCCTTATCTGTACAAGAAGCATCTGTGCATTCATGCCAGTGATCTGCATCATCATTGCTCCATGCTCCATATGTGTGTGTATGTACTGATGCATCGCTCTTACAAGTTGCTTCAATCGTCGTATCTTCGTCGGATGTTATGATAGTTACATTAAGCGTATTTTCATTTGGAAGTATAGCCACAACCGATCCTGATGTCACAACCCATTTATCAAAGTTTTTGATTTCTTTAGAATAGAGTGTTACTGCTTCATTTCGCTTGAATTTTCCCGGATTAGAGCTGCTATAGATGCTTCCGTTTACGACTGTTAATGTATGATCGACAGCAACGGATCCAATATCTTTATATGTAGCTACAACCCATGCATCAACACCTTTTGTTGTAAGGGTAGTTTTCGGTTTTGTTATATCTGCTACCGCCACTGTATCTTCTACTACAACCCATTTATCAAACTCTTTACCTTCTGGAGCTGGATTTGCAGTGATTTCTACTGTTTTATTAATTGCATATTTTCCAGTACCCTGACCATTAATTACGTTTAGATCGTATTTCAAAGCTCCCGGTGTTTCTTTATCTTTGTATGTAGCTCTAACAGTTACGTTTCCTCCTAATACCGTCATTTTTGTAACTTCGCTCTTTTCATCCTCGAACTTTACATTACTTGATGCATTGGGAACCCACTTGTCAAATTCTTTGCCTTTTTCAGGTGGGTTTGCAGTAATGGTAATCGTAGCATTTTTTGGTAACTGTATTCCATCTGGTGTTCCATTTTCAATCCATGTTATCCATGTCTTTGGTCCCCATATTGGAACAGTATAGATTATGGCTATACTTCTATTGTAAGATTTGGTGTCTTTATATCTTACTTCATAGTCTCCCGGAGATAGTCCAGTAACCTCTTTATCCGGGCAGTCTTTCCATGTTGTTGTTCCGACTTTTCGGTATTCCATTTCCGTTGTTGTTGCTAATATACCGCCATCGTTGGCTCCTTCCTTCGTTGGCATATAGCTGCGCAATCCTCTTGGTCCATCCCGGTCAGCTTTATCAATCGTCCATACAATATTCTTGTCTTCTGTAGTGCCATCAGACCAAATATAGCCTTTATTTAAACTAGCCCTGGCAGTGTAGGTACCTGCTTCTGTCGCTTTATGTCCGGTAAGTGTGCCGATAGATGAACCGCCGCCATACACATCATGTAAATATACCCCAGTTTGCTCTTCTCCGTTATAAGTCAACTTTTTAGAATACACATTAGCTATCCGAAGAGTAGCTGGAGAAATGTAAACTTCTCCTTTTGGCATAACAAATGTTGTTGTCGTACTCTTCACATTCTGAAACTCCACATCTGTACTATTATCATCAACTGCCCATTTTTCAAAAGCGTATCCTTTCTCAAGATCCTTGAGCTTCACGGTAAGGACAGTCCCTGCTTTTGCTTTAGAAACAGGTTCCCCTGCTTCATTCGTTATTTCAGCATTTTTGGCTTTGACGGTATATTCGCTGTCTTCTTCCCTTGGGAAGTTCACATAGATTTTTGTATAACTATTATCATCATCCCAGGCAACTTTCCAGATAGTGCCCTGATTAATTTTGACATCATCCTTTGTCAAATCAGGTGAAATGATAGTAGCATGACCTTTTCCAGCAATGGTAATACATACACTATAATCTTTTGTTGGATCATATGCTGCATCACTACCAATGCTTTTATCAATTTGATTTAACCCATTGTAATAATTAAGCCAAACATCATAGGCCGCACCCAGATTATGACCAACATACATACTGGAAATTTTACCACTCCATTGGTCTCTTGGCTTAAAGGTTACACCAACTGTATCTTTCAGACTTGGATAAGACACATAAACCTGTAGAGCGCACCCCCAACGGAACTTGCAATTCCAGTCCTGTATATACTTGGAATTTATTTTTACTTTACTATAAGAAGAGTCAAGGCTATACGCGTTCTTATCGTACTCAAAGTCATACATAACTGTATAGGCCTTATCAGAATTATATACGGAAGCAATCGGACCCGTTACTTTATCATACCCTTCATATACAATAACTTCTTTCAAAGTCATTTTATCTGATGGAGAATAAGTAATTGATTTAAAATCATTGATATTTGTGATTTCAGTTACTGGCTTCAAATTCAGCTCTATCTCTTTAATTTTTTCAGGCGAAGCCGCTGGAGAGGCTACCGCTGGAGAGACTGCCGCTGGTGCTAACATCCTAACTGCAGGTTTTACTGTTTCCTCCATTACAGCATCTTCATCTGGTTCAGCTTCTTCTGCCTGTTCATCCTGCATTGCAACACTTTCATCTGGCTTCACTTCTTCTACCTGCTCGGTCTGCATTACAATGTCTTCATCTGATTGAACTTCTTCAACTTGATTTGCATCTTTTTGAGCATCGGCTTCATCTGCATAAGCTGTATTGATTGGCAATAAAGTCAATATCATACAAAGCACAAGCATGATACTCATCCACCTTTTCTTTCTCATTTTCATTCCTCCATTTCTTATTTCTTTTCGCGGTTGCTAACACCCAAAAATATCAAAATTACCCGTTATTTATTTTAAATGAAACACTAAAGAATTGCACTAGCACTTGTGTTAGTAATCGACTGACAATCATAACTTTCAGCAATATACTCTCATAATAATCAAACATTTGCTCATCTGACTCTGGAAAAATAAAAACATTATCGCTTTAACGTAAAAACCATATTGTCTTTTTTTCAGAAAACTTATTCTGTTTTTCAACTTCTGTGATATAATGCTTTATTATAAAAATTCCCGTAACTGTTCAGAGCTAACCTCCAAAATGCTACGCATTTCGTCGGTGTGGCGTAT
>OLPG01002369.1_pt1 | contig 13475 bp, 10 predicted proteins | sample 1672311 | NCBI WGS metagenome assembly OLPG01 (sample SAMEA3136670, study PRJEB25190) | human gut metagenome | biome: human gut; feature: human-associated habitat; material: faeces | place: Austria | collected 2013
GAAGCCAGATCGGTACCGGAGACCGTTCCGAGAAGATCCGTACCTACAATTTCCCACAGGGACGTGTGACAGATCACCGTATCAAATTGACACTGCACCGTCTGGATGGAATCCTCGGAGGAGATCTGGATGAAATTCTTGACAGCCTGATTGCAGCTGACCAGGCAGCAAAACTCAGTTCTTTAAATGAAGAACAGTAAATGCATGTAAAATATATGCGTAAATAATACAGAAAAATATGTAAAGTGCATAATGGGAGGAAATTTACATGAAAAAAACAGCATTGGTAATCATGGCAGCAGGAATCGGAAGTCGCTTCGGAAAGGGCATCAAGCAGCTTGCACCGGTAGGACCGAATGGTGAGATCATTATGGATTATTCCATTCATGACGCGCTGGAGGCAGGATTTAATAAAGTTGTCTTTATTATCCGTAAGGATCTGGAAGAAGAATTCCGCCGTGTCATCGGAGAAAGAATCGAAAAGATTACAGAAGTAGAATATGCATTCCAGTCACTTGAGAATCTTCCGGATGGATTCAGCAAACCGGCAGACCGTACCAAACCATGGGGAACCGGTCAGGCAGTCCTTGCCGCACGGGAAGTGCTGGATGAGCCTTTTGTTGTAATCAATGCAGACGATTACTATGGAAAGGAAGCATATGTAAAAGTACATGAATATCTGGTACAGGAACAGCCGCAGGATGATAAAATTCATATCTGTATGGCAGGATTCCGTCTTGGAAATACACTGAGTGATAACGGAAGTGTTACACGTGGTGTGTGCCACATCGAAAATGGTGCACTGACAGGTGTTACAGAGACACATAATATCTTTAAGACTGCTGAAGGTGCTGAAACACGCAGCGATGACGGTACAGTGGAAAAACTGGATGTTAAGAGCCTGGTTTCCATGAATATGTGGGGACTTACTCCGGCATTTATGGATACACTGGAAAAAGGTTTTGTTGAATTTCTTGAGGATCTGAAACCAGAAGATATTAAGAAAGAATACCTTCTTCCGGTTATGATCGACGAGCTGATCCAGAAGGGAGAGGCAACTGTTGATGTACTGGAGAGCAGGGACACCTGGTTTGGTGTAACTTATCAGGAAGACAAGGCTTCTGTGACAGAGGCTTTTGCTGAGCTGGTCAAAAAAGGAGTTTATCCGGCTGATCTTTACAAATAAGCAGGACAACGCATTAGATATGCGCGGATAAGGAGGAAAATAATGGGCAAATATTTTGGAACAGATGGTTTTCGTGGGGAAGCAAATATACAGTTAACAGTAGATCATGCTTTCAAAGTCGGCAGATATGTCGGCTGGTACTATGGCCGTGAACATAAGGCCAAGATCGTAATCGGCAAGGATACCAGACGCAGCAGCTATATGTTTGAGTATGCACTGGTTGCCGGACTGACGGCTTCCGGAGCAGATGCATATCTGCTTCATGTAACGACAACACCGAGTGTTTCCTACGCGGTTCGCACAGAGAATTTTGACTGCGGAATTATGATCTCTGCAAGTCATAATCCATTTTACGATAATGGAATCAAGCTTCTGAACGGTAACGGACAGAAGATCGAAGCAGAAGTAGAGGCAAGAATCGAAGCATATCTGGATGGTAAGATCGAAGATCTTCCATATGCAACACGCGAAGATATCGGACGTACCGTGGATTATGCTTCCGGACGTAACCGTTATATCGGTTATCTGATTTCTATTCCGTGCCGTGACTTCAAAAACATTAAAGTCGGACTGGATTGTTCCAACGGAAGTTCTTCTGCAATCGCAAAAAGTGTATTTGACGCACTTCGTGCAAAGACTTATGTGATCAACAATGATCCGGACGGAACCAACATCAATCGTGGCTGCGGTTCCACGCATATCGAAGTACTGCAGAAATATGTGGTTGAGAATGGGCTGGATGTCGGTTTTGCCTATGACGGAGATGCAGACCGCTGTATTGCGGGAGACCATAAGGGAAATATCATTGATGGTGACAAGATTTTGTATGTATGTGGTAAATTCCTGAAATCACAGGGCAAATTAAACGGCAATACTGTTGTTACGACCGTTATGTCCAACATGGGACTTTATAAAGCATTTGAAAGTGAAGACATCAACTATGAGCAGACTGCTGTAGGTGACAAATACGTAGCAGAAAATATGCTCGAAAACAATTACAGTATTGGTGGCGAGCAGTCAGGACACGTAATTTTCAGCCGTTATGCAGCTACCGGTGACGGAATCCTGACTTCTCTTATGATCATGGAAGCCTGCGTAGAGCAGAAAGCAACTCTCTGTGATCTTGCAAAAGAGATGAAAGTATATCCGCAGATCCTGCGCAATGTGCGTGTAGCCGATAAGAAAACTGCAAGAGAGAACCCGAAGGTTGTCGAAGCAGTAGAAGCAGCTGCAAGAGCACTGAGTACAGAAGGACGTATTCTTGTAAGGGAAAGTGGTACAGAGCCGCTGATCCGTGTCATGGTAGAAGCCGGAACAGAGGAAATCTGTGCAGAGCACGTAAATAATGTAGTACGTGTCATGGAAGAAGAAGGACTTATTGTAGAATAAAGGATATTGATGAATAAAAAAAATATTATAAAAATGGGAACAGCCGGTCTCTGTATGCTCATGCTGACCGGCTGCGGAGGGCAGAATAAGAAGACTTACGACCAGGCTGTAACAGATCTTGAGCAGGGAAGTTATGACTATGCGCTGGAAGGTTACAAGTCTTCGATCACTGCCGGATATAAAAGTGCAGAGTCGTATCGTGGGGCAGGTATAGCAAGCCTTCATCTTGGCAATTACCAAGATGCGATCGACTATCTCACCAGTGGACTGAATGATGAAAAAGCAGGCAAAACATTGAAAAAGGAGATGCTTGCTTACCGTGCGACTGCAGAGCTGAAATCAGAGCTTTTTGATGCTGCAATGGCAGACTGCCAGACCATTGCCGAAGATTACGCGATGGATGCAGACACGTATTACCTGACTGGCTGTGTTGCACTTGCCATGGATTCTTACGATGAGGCATCCTCTAATTTTACTGATGCATACGATGCCGATACGTCCTATGAGATGGCAATCGAGATTTACGAGGCATATCTTGAAAAAGACATGGAGGCAGACGGTACACGTTATCTGGAAACTGCATTAAAGACAGAGGCCAAAACTGCAGACGATTACTGTGACCGGGGAAAAGCTTACTACTATATGCAGGATTACAGCAATGCAAAGAAAGAACTGACAGAAGCGGTCAACAAAAAGAGCACAGAGGGAATCCTGCTTCTCGGTATGGTTTATAAAGCACAGGGCGATACAGCCAATGCACGCGCCATGTACCAGCAGTATATTGAGACGGAGGGAAGCTCTCCGGCAAAAGGTTACAATGGTCTTGCACTCTGTGATATTGATGACGGCAATTACGATAATGCACTGGCAGATATCACAAATGGTCTTGCAGACGCTTCTACAGAGGAAATGCAGGATCTTCTGTATAATGAAGTTGTGGTTTATGAGAAAAAACTGGATTTTGCCACAGCATTAAGTAAGATACAGGAGTATCTCAAGATGTTCCCGGATGATGAAAATGCATCCAAAGAGCTTATTTTCCTTCAGTCGAGAAACGGAGGCTGAGTATGCAGTTTTACGAGTTTAAAGATATAGAAGAACGGGTTGTTCTGATTGGCGTGCAGACAAGCGAAGACGAGGATGTCGCTGCATCTCTTGACGAGCTGGAAGAACTGGCAGAGACTGCCGGTGCAGTGACTGTGGCAAAGGTGATACAGAATCGTGAGGCAGTCCACCCGGGTACCTATATCGGCAAGGGTAAGATCGAAGAAGTTGCGGCACTTATTCAGGCATATGACGCAAACGGTGTGATCTGTGATGATGAACTTTCGCCGGCGCAGCTCAATAATCTTGAGCGTGAACTGGACTGCAAAGTAATGGATCGTACACTTCTGATCCTTGATATATTTGCGGCGCGTGCAGTAAGCAGCGAGGGAAAGATCCAGGTCGAGCTTGCACAGCTCCGCTATCGCGCGGCGCGTCTTGTCGGTTTACGTGAATCTCTGTCCAGACTCGGTGGTGGAATCGGTACGCGAGGTCCCGGTGAAAAAAAACTGGAAACAGACCGACGTCTGATCCGAACCAGAATTTCAGCACTGAAAGCCGAGTTATTTCAGGTTGAGAAGCACAGAGAACTGATCCGCGGTAAAAGAAGTCGCGGGAATCTGAAGACCGCTGCGATCGTAGGCTACACCAATGCCGGAAAGTCCACGCTTTTAAATACGTTGACCGGAGCCGGAATCCTCGCAGAAGACAAGTTATTTGCGACACTTGATCCGACGACAAGAGTACTGGAATTAAAAGACGGGCAGCAGATCCTTCTGACCGACACTGTAGGGTTTATACGGAAGCTGCCGCATCACCTTGTAGAAGCCTTTAAAAGCACGCTGGAGGAGGCAAAGTATGCCGACTATATCATTCATGTCGTAGACGCGTCAAATCCGCAGGCAGAGCTTCAGATGCACACAGTATACGAGACACTTCGTGAACTCGGTGCAACCGGAAAAAAGATCATCACTCTTCTGAACAAGCAGGATCAGGTAAAAGATATCCAGATCCGGGATCTTCAGGCAGATTATACTGTAAAGTGTTCTGCACGTACAGGGGAAGGTCTGGAAGAATTTAAAGACGTTCTTGCAAAAATTCTTGCTGAGAGCCAGATTTATCTGGAAGAATTATTTTCTTACAAAGAGGCAGGAAAAATTCAGCTGATACGTGAATATGGAAGCCTTCTTTCAGAGGAATATACAGCCGACGGAATAGCCGTAAAAGCCCGTGTTCCTGCGGAAATCTTCGTTTCCGTGCTCCCTGAAAGTCACTGAAAATACAAATAAAAAAGTTTTTTGGATAACACCATATAGTTGTGAAAAAGATAAAATGACACAATATATGGTGTTTTTTGCGTATTGACGAAACGAAGAGAGTTTGCTACAATAGGTCTACAGCGCATAAATCATATGGGAACATGTGGTCGTAAATAGATACAGATGCAGCATTAGAGGGAGGTTTGATTTAAGTATGTTTCAGGTAGTTAAGCGTGATGGTGAGATCGCAGAATTTCAGATGTCAAAAATCACTGCAGCGATTGATAAAGCATTCGATGCCAAAGAAAAAGTTTACAGCAAGGATATGATCGATCTGATGGCACTCCGTGTGACCGCAGATTTTCAGAATAAGATTACAGACGGCAAAGTAACAGTGGAAGATATTCAGGACAGTGTAGAGAATGTTCTGATCCAGGCCGGTTACAGTGATGTGGCAAAGGCTTATATCCTTTACCGCAAGCAGAGAGAAAAGATCCGTAACATGAAATCCACAATCCTCGATTACAAGGAAATCGTAGACAGTTACGTCAAGGTTGAAGACTGGCGGGTAAAAGAAAACTCCACCGTAACTTATTCTGTCGGAGGGCTGATCTTAAGCAACTCCGGTGCTGTAACCGCAAATTACTGGCTTTCCGAGATCTATGACAATGAGATCGCAGATGCACACAGAAATGCGGATATCCATATTCATGATCTGTCCATGTTGACCGGTTACTGTGCAGGATGGTCATTGAAACAGCTTATCAAAGAAGGGCTGGGTGGCATCGAAGGCAAGATTACATCCGCGCCGGCAAAGCACCTGAGTGTCCTTTGTAATCAGATGGTGAATTTCCTTGGAATCATGCAGAATGAATGGGCTGGTGCGCAGGCATTTTCTTCTTTTGATACGTATCTGGCACCTTTTGTCAAGGTGGACAACCTGAGTTATCCGGAAGTTAAGAAATGTATTGAATCTTTCATTTATGGCGTGAATACACCAAGCCGTTGGGGAACACAGGCACCGTTTTCCAATATCACACTGGACTGGACGGTTCCGGATGATCTTGCAGAGCTTCCTGCAATCGTTGGCGGCAAAGATATGGATTTCAAATACAAAGACTGCAAAAAAGAAATGGACATGGTCAATAAGGCTTTTATTGAGACGATGATCGAGGGAGATGCCAATGGACGTGGGTTCCAGTATCCAATCCCGACATATTCTATCACAAAAGAGTTCGACTGGTCCGATACTGAGAACAATCGTCTGCTGTTTGAGATGACTTCCAAATATGGAACTCCATATTTTTCAAATTATATCAACAGTGATATGAAACCAAGTGATATTCGAAGCATGTGCTGCCGTCTGCGTCTGGATCTTCGTGAACTGCGTAAGAAGAGTGGCGGATTCTTCGGATCCGGTGAAAGTACCGGTTCGGTAGGTGTTGTTACGATCAACATGCCACGTATCGCATATCAGTCCAAGACACCGGAAGAATTCTACAGAAGACTGGATCGTCTGATGGATATTTCTGCAAGATCACTGCATATCAAGAGAGAGGTTATTACAAAACTTCTGAATGAAGGTCTTTATCCGTACACGAAGAGATACCTTGGAAGCTTTGACAATCATTTTTCGACCATTGGTTTGGTAGGCATGAATGAAGCCGGTCTGAATGCGAAATGGCTTGGCTGTGACATGAGCGATCCGCGTACACAGAAATTTACAAAAGAGGTTCTTACACACATGCGCAACCGTCTTTCTGATTATCAGGAAGAATATCCGGGTGAACTGTTTAATCTGGAGGCGACTCCGGCAGAATCTACGGCATATCGTCTTGCAAAACATGACCGTAAGCGCTGGCCGGATATCCGTACAGCCGGAAGCAAAGGAGATACTCCGTATTATACCAACAGTTCCCATCTGCCGGTAGAATACAGCTCAGATATTTTTGATGCACTGGATATTCAGGATGAACTGCAGACTCTTTATACATCTGGTACCGTATTCCATGCATTCCTCGGTGAAAAACTTCCGGACTGGAAGGCTGCTGCATCTCTGGTACGCAAGATTGCCGAGAACTATAAACTTCCATACTATACGATTTCACCTACTTACTCCGTATGTAAGGAACATGGATATTTAAGTGGTGAGCACTTTACCTGTCCGAAATGTGGAAAGAAAGCAGAGGTTTACAGTCGAATTACCGGATATTACCGTCCGGTACAGAACTGGAATGATGGAAAAGCGCAGGAGTACAAGAACCGTACACTGTATGATGTGCTTCACTCCAAACTTAAGAAAGTCCATACCAGTATGGTTACAGTGACAGATGATGATGTCAAGATCGAGCCGGTAGAAACACATAAATATCTGTTTACAACCAACACCTGTCCAAACTGCCGCATGGCAAAGAAGATGCTGGAAGGTGAAGATCTGGAGATCATTGATGCAGAGAAGAATCCGGATATGGCACGTCAGTTTGGCATTATGCAGGCACCGACACTGGTCATTACGGATGGAGAACATCTGAAGAAATATGTAAATGCATCCAATATTCAGAAATATGTGGATGAAGAGTTAGATTAAAAGAATACAGGTGGATAAGTTCTACTGAAAAGAGTCCTGTGGAAGGGTTTGGTGTACAGAAAGAAAACGTACAGAACATTTCCGCAGGATTTTTTTGTCCACTGCAAAGGTTTACATTTGAAAGAAACGTGAGTATAATGGATAAAGTTGGTATAATATGCAAGTTCTAATTTATTTATGCATAGGACGAGGAGAGAGAAAATGATCAAACAGAACATTGTATTTATTGAAAATAAAGCAGGAAGTCTTCAGAAAGTCACCGAACTTCTGGCAGAAGCAGGAATTGATATTTATGGATTTGCATGCTTTGATGCACCGGAGTTTGCTCTTTTTCGTATGATAACAAACCAGGCAGATGAAGCAGAGAAACTTCTGAGTGAGAATGGATATATGAATCGTGTGACAGAGGTCATTGCTGTAGACCTGAAAGATGAAGTGGGCGGACTGAATACCGTACTGCAGGTCCTTGGCAACTGTAATGTGAATCTGGATTATATTTATACATCCTATCATAGAGAAAACAGCCTTCCGATCATGATCCTTCAGACAGATGATGTATTTGTGACAGAGAATGTACTGAGCAATAATGGATTCCGTGTACTGAATTCACTGGAGGACTGATACAGGCATGAATAAAACAAGCTTTGGGAAAGGCCTTCAGGATGGAATTCCGATTGGCCTGGGATACTTTGCGGTATCCTTTACCTTTGGGATCATGGCTATTCAGTCAGGTCTGACTGCATGGCAGGCAGTTCTGATCTCACTGACAAATCTTACCTCGGCAGGACAGTTTGCAGGTATTGGAATCATTGCAGCCGGTGGTTCGCTGTGGGAGATGGCACTGACGCAGCTGGTTATCAACTTAAGATACTGTCTGATGTCTTTTTCTCTGTCACAGAAACTGGAAAAAGGTGTTTCCAATGGACACAGACTTGCGGTTGCGTTTGGTGTGACAGATGAGATTTTTGGTGTCAGTGCAAGTCAGGAGGGAAGGATCAGTCCGTGGTATAATTATGGTGTAATGTGTGTCGCGATTCCGGGATGGACACTGGGAACACTGGCAGGAGCTGTTTCTGGAAGCCTGCTTCCAGATTTCTTGGTAAGTGCACTGAGTGTGGCAATCTATGGAATGTTTCTTGCGGTGATCATTCCACCGGCAAAGAAAAATCGAGCCGTTCTTGGTGTAGTGATCGGAGCGATGGCTGTGAGTACGTTATTTGCAGTGGTTCCGGTACTGAATAAAGTTTCTACCGGATTTGTGATCATTATCACGACATTGCTGGTAGCAGGGTTGGCAGCACATTTCTGCCCGGTTGAGGAAAAAGAAACAGAGGAAAAGGAGGCAGCAAACTGATATGAAACCGAATGTATATCTGTATATTCTGGTGATGGCAGGCGTAACATATCTGATTCGTATGCTTCCACTGGTCCTTTTCAAAAGGGAGATCACCAGTCCGTTTGTAAAATCCTTTCTGTACTATGTGCCATATGCATGTCTTGCTGCTATGACATTTCCGGCAATCCTGACAGCAACGGCAGGCGGGATCATTTCCGGTGCGGCGGGACTCATTGTAGCACTGATCGTGGCATATCGTGAAAAGAGTCTTCTTATGGTTGCGTTGTTCGCGTGTGCAGCGGTATTTATTGTAGAGAGAATAATGGAATTTATAATGTAGAAAAAGTTCTGGCTTTGCTTTGTGCAGGGCCGGATTTTTTTTTCGAAAATAGTTAGATGAAGCAAATTTTCTTGACAAAACGGATAGCCTAAACTAACATAAGTATAGATACAACTAACCGATAAGGTTGGCAAAGGTATGAAAAGGAGAAACTTATGTTTTTGGAAATTCGGGATATTAAGAAATCATTTGGCACCGGGGACAGCAAAGTAGATGTTCTGAAAGGGCTGGACCTGGATATTGAAAAAGGGGAATTCTGTGTACTTCTGGGGCCGTCGGGCTCCGGTAAATCCACCTTGCTGAATATTATCGGTGGAATCGAGAACGCAGATGGTGGAAGTATTTCTATCGAAGGCGAAAAACTGGCTGATATGAAAGAAAAGAAACTTTCTCAGTACAGACGGAAACATCTTGGCTATATCTTTCAGATGTACAACCTGATTCCGAATCTGACTGTGAGGGAGAATATTGAGGTGGGTGCTTATTTAAGTGACCGGGCACTGGATGTGGATGAGCTTCTGCATACACTTGGTCTTTTTGAGCATCAGAGGAAACTTCCGAATCAGCTTTCCGGTGGACAGCAGCAGAGAACCGCGATTGGGCGTGCAATTGTAAAAAATCCGGATATTCTGCTCTGTGATGAGCCGACCGGTGCCTTGGATTACAATACTTCCAAGGAAATTCTGAAATTGATCGAAACAGTGAACCAGAAATACGGAAATACTGTGATCATGGTAACACATAATGATGCGATCAAGGACATGGCAGATCGTGTGGTAAAACTTCGAGATGGAATGATCCGTAAAAACTATCAGAACGAGCATAAGATTCCTGCGATGGATCTTGACTGGTAAGGGGGCGGTGCTATGAAAAGTCCTCTGAGAAAAAGAATTCCCCGTGAACTGAAAGGGGAGATTGGAAAATATCTGGTTGTATTCATCTTGATGGTTGCGACGATCGGTATGGTGTCCGGATTTCTGGTTGCAGATGGAAGCATGATCCAGGCATACGATGAAGGATTTGAAAAATACAATATTGAAGATGGAAATTTTCGTACCGGAGAGCGTCTGTATCGAGGTCAGCGCGAGGCAATTGAAGAGGAAGGTGTCAAAATCTATGAAAACTATTATATAGAAGATTCTCTTTCAAATGGAAGCACAATGCGCTTTTTCAAGAATCGTACAGAGGTGGATAAAGTATGCCTGATGGACGGAGAATTACCGTCAGAAACCGGTGAGATCGCAATTGACCGTATGTACGCAGATAATAATTCACTGAAGATTGGAGATACTCTGGATGATGGGACAAAGTCCTGGACGATCACCGGGCTGGTTGCATTATCAGATTACAGCTGTTTGTTTCAGAATAATAACGATTCTATGTTTGATGCTGTAAAGTTTGGAGTAGGCGTAGTGACGGATGAAGAATTTGATTCTCTGGATCAGGATAAGCTGCAATATAATTATGCATGGACCTACAATGAAAAACCGCAGACAGAACTCGAGGAAAAGAATGTTTCGGAAGATCTGATGAAGGCAATGGGAAAAGTTGTCACTTTGGAAAATTTTGTGCCGCAATATCAGAATCAGGCGATTATATTTACTGGAGATGATATGGGAAGTGACAAGGCAATGATGATCATGCTTCTCTATATCATCATCGTGATCATGGCTTTTGTATTTGGCATCACGACCAGTAATACGATTGCAAAAGAAGCTGGTGTCATCGGAACGCTTCGGGCATCCGGCTATACAAAAAATGAGCTGATCCGGCATTATATGACTCTTCCGGTGATCGTAACGCTGGTGGGCGCGCTGATCGGTAATATTTTAGGTTATACGGCATTTAAGGATGTATGTGCCGGTATGTATTATGGAAGCTACAGTCTGCCGACTTATGTGACAATCTGGAATGCAGAAGCTTTTCTTATGACGACAGTAGTTCCGGTAATAATTATGTTTGTAGTTAACTATGCGGTTCTGCATCATAAGCTGAAGCTGTCGCCGCTTAAATTTCTGCGAAGAGATCTTTCTTCCAGAAAGCAGAGACGTGCGGTTTATCTCAGTCCGCGAATGAAAATTTTTCACAGATTCCGCCTGCGCGTGATCTTTCAGAATATCAGCAATTATCTTGTCCTTTTTGTGGGGATCATATTTGCAAATCTGCTTCTGATGTTTGGCCTTCTGCTCCCGTCCGCACTGGATCATTACCAGCTGGAGATCCAGAACAATATGCTGGCAAAATATCAGTATATGCTTTCAATGCCGGTAAGTGTGATGGGTGGCAGTAATAAGCTTGAAAGTATGCTGGATATGCTGCTGTTTGCACATGACGCAGAAACAGATAATGAAGACGCAGAGGAATTCAGTGCTTACTCACTGAATACACTTCCGACCAAATACAAAAGTGAAGAAGTAACACTCTATGGCGTTCACGATGACAGCAAGTACATTGATGTGGATTTTTCAGATGGTGTGTATATTTCAAAAGCGTATGCAGATAAATTCCTGCTGAAACCGGGAGATTCGATCACACTCAAAGAAAAATATGAGGATGACGAGTATACTTTTAAAATCAGTGGAATTTATGATTATAATGGCAGTCTATGTATTTTCATGCCACAGGAGGAATTGAATCAGACCTTTGATCTGGGTGATGATTATTTCAGCGGATATTTCAGCAATTCAGAGATTACAGATATCGACAGCAGCTACATCGGTTCTGTGATTGATCTGGATGCACTGACCAAGATCAGCAGACAGCTGAATGTCTCCATGGGAAGTATGATGGGGATGGTAAATTTATTTGCAGTTGCAATCTATATGATCCTGATATATCTTCTCTCTAAGATCATAATTGAAAAAAATGCACAGTCGATTTCGATGACGAAGATTCTTGGTTATACCAATGGTGAGATCAGCAGGCTATACATCTTGTCCACGTCGATTGTGGTTGTTTTGTGCCTTCTGATCAGCCTTCCAATTGAGACTACGATCATGGAAGTTCTGTTCAGGGAAATGATGCTGCAGAGTATCTCCGGATGGATCGCGCTCTGGATCGACCCGATGATCTATGTACAGATGTTTGTGATCGGGCTTGTGACATATGCAGTGGTTGCACTTCTGGAATACAGAAAAATCCGGAAAGTACCGATGGGTGAGGCACTTAAAAATGCGGAGTAATAAAAAAAGTTCCCACTTTATATTGTTAACGTGCTAAATAACTGTTATAATGAGCAAATAGTGATGCAGTGAACAAAGGGAATATAAAGTGTTCACAGCGATAAATTTGTTTATAAGAGAGGGAACGATACATATGAATCAGTTGGAAGTACTTCGAGAGAGCCTTGGACAGTGTGATGAGATCGTGCTGGATGCATTACTTATGCGTAACAGAATCGTAGAAGATATCATGGCTTACAAAGAAGCAAATGATATTCCGATCCTTCAGCCGGAGCAGGAAGCAAAACAGAGAGAATGGCTGAACCGCAGAATGGAAGGCAAACGCCATAAAGATGAGGTAACAGCTGTTTTTGAAGAAATCACAAGAAACAGTAAGAAGATTCAGGCACGTAAGCTGTTTGATTACAATATCGTCCTGATCGGATTTATGGGAGCCGGCAAATCTACAATCTCTGATTTCCTGAGAACTGTTTTTGCAATGGAAGTTGTAGAGATGGATCAGATCATCGCAGAGAGAGAAGGTATGTCCATCTCCGATATCTTTGAGACCTACGGAGAAGAATACTTCCGTAACCTTGAGACAGAACTTCTTATTGAAATGCAGTCCAAGAGCAATGTGGTCATCTCCTGTGGCGGCGGTGTACCGATGAGAGAGCGCAATGTAGTTGAGATGAAGAAAAACGGCCGTGTCGTTCTTCTTACCGCAAAACCGGAGACAATCTTAAACCGTGTCAAAGACAACCATGACAGACCACTTCTCGAAGGAAATAAGAATGTGTCTTTCATCGGCGACCTTATGGAAAAACGTCGTGAGAAATATCAGGCAGCAGCTGATATCGTTATCGAGACAGATGGTAAAGACAAGCTCGAAATCTGTGAGGAGCTTGTACACAGACTTCGCGCACTGGATGCGCAGGAGTGACCAGTAAGTAACATACTGAGATGTATTGGTTGAGAATATCCTGAGAAGTGTCAATAGCACAAATTTAATTTAATAAAAAGCAGATGCCCAAAAAAATCCAGATGCGTGTCGTCTGGATTTTTTTTTAACGCAAAAATTGAATGGTGCATCAAAAAACAGTCCATTTTGTTTAAAATATCTATATGATATTATAATTTCATCAAAAAGCTATACGAAATAGCTAAAGAGCG
>OLPG01002383.1_pt1 | contig 13399 bp, 9 predicted proteins | sample 1672311 | NCBI WGS metagenome assembly OLPG01 (sample SAMEA3136670, study PRJEB25190) | human gut metagenome | biome: human gut; feature: human-associated habitat; material: faeces | place: Austria | collected 2013
CCTATGAGCAAGCTCATGTGGGCTTAGACCTTTTGACCCTGGCATCATAAAATAAAAAACCGTACATTCATTATAGAATGTACGGTCCTTTTTTGTAAAGATGAAATACGCTGTCAGGCAGCGGATAGCATCGAAGATGGTACGTGTGAGCTTATTTGTCGCTTAAAAGCTCCTTCGCACTGGTCAGCAGTCCCGCCATGTTCTGAATTTCGGACGGAATGATGATCTTTGTAGACTTGCCGTCCGCAACCTTTTCCAGAGCCTCCAGACTCTTTAAACGAAGTACAGAATCATCCGCTCCTGCATCCTTGATGAAACGCAGACCGTTTGCAGTCGCCTGCTGGACTTTCAGGATTGCTTCCGCTTCACCTTCTGCCTCACGGATCATCTTTTCTTTCTCTGCTTCTGCGCGCAGGATTGCAGACTGCTTTTCTGCCTCTGCTTCCAGAATTGCGGATTCCTTTTTACCTTCTGCTACCAGGATGGTAGATTTCTTTTCACCTTCAGCACGCAGGATCGCTTCACGGCGTTCACGCTCTGCCTTCATCTGCTTCTCCATCGCATCCTGAATTGCTGCGGGAGGAATAATGTTCTTTAATTCGACACGGTTTACCTTGATGCCCCAGGGATCAGTTGCGATATCTAGGGATGCACGCATCTTGGCATTGATCGTTTCACGGGAGGTCAGGGTCTGATCCAGTTCCAGGTCTCCGATGATGTTACGCAGGGTTGTCGCGGTCAGGTTTTCAATCGCCATGATCGGATTTTCAACTCCGTAGGTAAACAGCTTGGGATCTGTGATCTGGAAAAAGACAACGGTATCGATCCGCATCGTAACGTTATCCTTTGTGATAACGGGCTGAGGCGGGAAATCCGCTACCTGTTCCTTTAACAGTACACGCTTTGCAACCTTATCGACAATCGGCACTTTAAAGTGAAGGCCAACGCTCCAGGTATCCTGATATGCGCCGAGACGTTCTACGACATAAGCCTGCGCCTGCGGTACGATCTTGATGCAGGACGCTACAATTGCAATTGCAAGAATTAAAATAATGAGTATTACCAATCCACCTATCATAATTACCCTCTTTTCCGCGGTCTTACCGCATGTTGTCAGCAGTCTCTCTGCTGTTTGTTACAGGTTCTTCTGTTTCGATCTCGTCCGGAACAACGATCAGCTTCACGCCGTCGATCTTTTTTACAATGACGACGGTACCCTCTTCAATCGTCCCCTCAGTTTCCTGAGATCTTGCTGACCACTCCATGCCTTTGAGCGTAACCTGTCCGCAGCTGTGCAGGTTATCAATCCTGCCGGTCACGATACCGCGTTCCCCAAGCATGCTGTCCACATTGGTCTTCGTCCTTCCAACATTGAAATAGCTCATGGCAACCGGTCTTGTAAAAACAAGCATCAGCACGGACACTACCAAAAACAGGATGACCTGCACCAGAACCGGCGCACCACAGGCAGCTGCAATCGTCGCAACAAGAGCTCCGGCTGCAAACCAGATTGTCGTCAGCCCCATCGTCGCAAGCTCAATCAGCACAAGTAAAATCAACAGAGCCAGCCAGGCAAATACTTCCGTCATGTAACTCCTCCTTTCCTGTGACTTATGACTATCATACTACAAAAATCATGCCCCGTCTACCAAAATACATGATGTCCGATCACAATACCTTCCCTGCTTCCTGCCCGCCTAAAATGCGTCGCTATTCCAACCGGGGTGCTTCCCGCCATCGCTTCCTGTGCCGCCTGCAGGCAGCTTGCCTTGATCTTTCCACTTGCGACAACGCGTCCAACCTGTCCGCTTCCCGCCGGTGTAAACTGTCCCGAAGCATAGATAACCCCCTTGACCGTATTCGGATAAGCGCCGCTTCTGACCCGATTCATCACGACTGCGCCGACAGCCACCTGTCCTTCGTAGGGCTCTTCTCCCGCTTCACACTGAATGAGCGCCGCCAAAAGCACGCTGTCGTCCGCAGCCAGTGCAGCAGCCTTGTTCGCTTCCTTTTCCGCCTGCGCTGCCTTTTCCTTCTTCTGTTTCTGTGCGGCAGCTTCTTTTTCCGCCTGCAGTCTCGCCGTTTCCGCTTCCTCGCGCGCTTTTACCTGCTCAACCGTCTCTCCGTAATCGATTTCAAAATCAACCTGGACATATTCCGAAGACACATATCCGGTCTTTCCGCCGTAATTGACCGCAACCCAGTCCGCCGTGATTTCCTGATCCTCGCTGAAACGGATCTGCTCTTCATCCACGACCTCATACTTTGCACCTTCTTCCAGCAGATCATAAATCGCAGCATCTCCTGAAGGTTCTTTCCGGATTCTCAAAGCGCCTGTTTTGGTCGTTGCCACAATCCGTCCCGCGTCTTTTGCCTCTTTCCGCGCTTCTTCCCCAAACAGCAGATAATCGTTGTTCGCCCAGCCGGTCAGTTCGCCGGACTCAAGCTTTGTCCATCCATCCCTTTGTTCCAGCACTGTACCGCCACAGTCTGCATACAAATACCCTGCAAGCTCTGCCTCGCTGTCCGGTTCCGTCCTGACATTCAATACATTCTGGACGCTCGTCATCACGATCGTTCCGGTCAGGTCGTCCATTTTCGTTCCATCGCCGGACGAAGCCTTGGTTTTGCTGTCCGCACTGTCGGACGCTACATCCGTTCCCTGCCCGCCGACTGCGGCGATCGCTATATCTGCCGCATCATTTTGGGATGCTGCGTTCGGACTGACCTGTTCCTTATCCGCTCCTGTCAGCCACGCCTCCACACCAACGCCCTTGTGCCAGTGCGCGCTTTTGCTCGATTCTGCCTCTGCCTGCAGACTGCTTCCGGCCGTCCACAAAAAGACGACTCCCAGCGCTGCAGCCCGCAGCCAGTGCTTCCCCCTTTTCTCACATTTTCTGCTCCAGCCCATAAATCGATGATCCTTTCCGTCCCCTCATATCCGCAGACAGTAACGATAGCTGAGCCTCCATTGATTTTCCGCGCCTTTGGCGCTCCCAAAATCGGCTCATCAAATGTTACAATTATATTACATGATTAGCGTCATCATATCAAATCCGTCAATTACTGTCAAGTGTGCGCCCTGCGAGGATTCTATTGTCATGAATACAAAAAAGGCGTGTGAAAAACAATCCTTTTCCACATGCCTTTTTTCGCTCTTTTTCTGTCAGAAACAATGGATTCTTATCATCTTCTGACGATTCCCTTACAATGCTGTTGAGACAAATGCCCCGGCTATGATACTGTTTTAGTAAAAAACGTGATGTCCGATTACCTGTCCGGAACGACCGTTATTTCTTCTGAAAAACAGCTTGCCGCCGACCGGCTGTGCACCGGCTAATGCTTCGATTGCTGCCTGATAGCAGGCTGCATCTGCCTTGTCACTGCTCAGTGCCCTCTGCAGCGAACCGTTTCTAACAGGGGAAAACTGTCCTTTTGCGTAAACAACCTCGGTGATCGTATTGGGCTGCGATGCACTCTTGACGCGGTTCATGATGACATTGCCTACCGCAACCTTACCAACGTAGGATTCACTGCCTGCTTCACAGTAAATAATATTTGCAAGCAGTTTTAATTCCTCTGCGGATACCGCTGCGGTCTGCGCCGCCTGGGCTGCCAAAGCTGCCTGCTGAGCCTCCGCTTCAAGCTGCGCTGCTTCCTCGGCTGCCTTTGCCTGCGCCTCCGCTTCGAGCCGCGCTGCTTCCTCGGCTGCTGCCTTTGCCTGCGCTTCCGCTTCGAGCCGTGCTGCTTCCTCGGCTGCCTGTACTTCTTCTATCTCATTCTGTGCTGCTTCACTCGCCTCTGCCTGTAAAGCTGCTGTTTCATCCTGCTGTACTTCTTCCTCTGCAAAGAATTCATCTTCGGATGCTGTTGCTCCTGTCCGTTCAGCGATCACCTGCTCATTGGCTGCAACAGCCTCTTCGTTGGAAATCTCTGTCTCGACCAGATTTTCAGCCGGTACCCATCCTGCAATTTCTCCCGCCTGGATCTGCACCCAGTCGTTGTACTTTGCAAGGATCGCCACATGACCGTCCTCCATGACCTGACCAACCACCGCAGACGCTGCATTTGCTTCTGCATGAATGTCCAGCATGTCTTTCGCATCAATGACACCGATACCACTTGCCATAGCGGTTGTCGTATATGCGCCCATCATCATAACAGATGTTAAAATGCCGACTGCACTACGAAACAACTTTCTGCCTTTTCCGTTCATTCTTACCTCCATAAATCTTACTCTGCTTCCCCAGCCATTCTGCCGGTGAAATTCAGGAGCTTTTTGTGGGATGCTCCTTGTTACAGAGCTGTTTCAATTGTTACAAACTTATTAACAATTGTTACGCATGATATGATAGCAATATTACAATCAAATGTCAAGTCGTTCGCCCGGAACCACAAATTTCCGTTAGTTCCCCACAAAGGTTTTTCTTCTATTGTGATATTTTTACAACAAACCTCTGAAATCATCGCCTTTTTCTTACTATTTTTCAAAGTTTTCAACAAATGCCGCTTTAACATAGTAAATTCTCTTTTCATAAAAAGGACAGCCATTTTCTGCGGTTTTTTCGATTTTTTATCAAAAAAAGAAGACCTGACGGGATTATTTTTTCCATCAGATCTTCCTTTATTCCTGTTTTTAACATTTTTGTAACAAACTATTTTACAGGCTTCTGGACTTTTCCACCGCAGTGATGACCGCATCGGTCACTGCGCCGCGGAATCCTTTTTCCTCTAAAACGCGTACCGACTGAATCGTGGAGCCTGCCGGGGAGCAGACCATATCCTTTAACTCTCCCGGATGCTTTCCGGTCTCAAGCATCAGTTTCGCGCTGCCGAGCACAGCCTGTGCAGCGCATTCATATGCTTGGCTGCGCGGCATGCCTTCCGCAACTGCACCGTCTGCCATCGCCTCGATCAGCATAAAAATCCAGGCAGGCGCACAGCCACTAACGCCGGTCAGCACATCCATCAGACGTTCCGGAAGCTCAACCGTCTTGCCGAAACTGTCCAGGACAGCCGCCGTTTTTTCTTTCATCTCAGGAGTTACCCTGCTGCCATAGCAGACTCCGGTACAGCCTTCCCCGACCAGTGCCGGCGTATTTGGCATCGCACGCACAAACGGAAGCGGCGCACAGAACTGCTCTTCCAGCCACGCAAGGCTTTTGCCTGCCGCAATGCTCAGAATCGTCTTACCGGTCAGGTCAATGTCGCTGATCTGTCCGATCACTTTCTCCAGAAACTGCGGCTTTACGGCAAGAATCAAAAGCTCTGCCTGCCGCGCGGTTTCCAGGTTATCGCCTGTCACCGTGATGCCAAACATTTCATGCACTTTGCTTTCCGTCTCCGCCGTTTTTGCAGAACCGTAAATTTCCTCCGGCACAGCCAGGTGATTTCTCAAAACTCCTCCAATCATTGCCTGCGCCATATTTCCAAGTCCGATAAAACCGATTTTCATCTGTGCCTCTCATTTCTGCGCACGCTTTTGCGCATGTCGAGTTTGTGTCAAGTGCGCGCAGACACAAATCTCGTGATTGAAAAATATTATTTTTCAATCTTCGACCTTCTTTCAAATCGCCCTCTGCCGATGCGCTTCATACATCAGAATCGAAGACGCCACCGCTGCATTTAGCGACTCGACTTTGCCCTCCATCGGAATCCGGATGTAACAGTCCGCAAGCTCTGCAGTCTCTTCCCGCAGGCCGTTGCCCTCGTTACCGATCAGAAATGCCGTCCCCTTTGTGTAATCCTGACAGGCATAGGAATTTTTCCCGCGCAGATGCGCCGCGTATACGCTGACACCCGCCCGCTGTACCTGATGAACCGCCGCCGCAAAATCGTCCGCATAATAAAACGGAACGCGGTAGATGCTGCCCATCGTTGAACGGATAACCTTCGGGTTGTACAAATCGACTGTATCCCGGCTCATGATAATCCCGGAAACGCCTGCGCCCTCACCGGTTCGCAGCATCGTACCGAGGTTGCCGGGGTCCTGTATATTTTCCAGAAGCAGAAACAACGGTGCTTTGTCCCGCAGCATTTCTTCTATATTATAGTGAAACTGTTTCAGCACGCATAAAACGCCCTGTGGCGTGCAGGTGTCCGATATTTTAGAAAAAACGCTGTCGGAAACGACTTCGTAGCCAACCTCTTCCAGATGCTCCCTGCAGCTGCACTTTTCCAGAAAGGATTCCGAAACATAGACCTCCTGCAGCTGCTCTCTCGGTGCTTCCAGAAACATCTTCACACCCTCTGCCAGAAAAACGTCCTCCGTTCTGCGCAGCTTCGACTTTTGATTCAATTGTACCAGCCTTTTGATCCGGCTGTTGGATGCTGCAGTAATCATGCAGGTTCCTCCGTTGATCTTTATGAAAACGCACAACGGCCACACACGTTTCGTGTGCAGCCGCCCCTTTGCGTCCTGTATCGTCAGGTGGCCAGCGCTTTGCTGACCTGATAATGATATTCGGGAATTTCTTTCTGCATCGCAAGTGCTTCCTCAATATCATAGTCTACAAATTCACCATGTTTGTAAGCCACAACACGGTTCGAGCTGCCTGCGCAGAGGATGTCTGCCGCATAAGCGCCCATGATAGAAGCATAATAACGATCCAGACAGGTCGGGCTGCCGCCTCGCTGCATGTACCCCAGGATGGTTGCTCTGGTTTCCACACCCGTTGCTGCTTCAATTCTCTTCGCCATGGAAGTAGAATGGCCGATACCTTCTGCATTGATGATCAGATGGTGAGTTTTGCCCTTTTTCCGGTTGTTGATAATATTGTTAATCAGCTGCTGCTCGTCATAGTCGTACTTTTCAGGAAGAAGGATATCCTCCGCGCCGGTGCCGACGCCGCACCACAGTGCGATATAACCGGCATTTCTGCCCATTACTTCGATAATACTGCAGCGTTCATGTGAAGATGAAGTATCCCTTACCTTATCGATTGCCTGCATCGCGGTATTGACTGCCGTGTCGAAACCGATCGTATATTCGGTACATGCAATATCCAGATCGATCGTGCCCGGCAAACCGATCGTATTGATTCCAAGTCTGGACATCGCCTGCGCACCTCTGTAAGAGCCGTCGCCGCCGATAACAACCAGACCGTCAATGCCGTGTCTGCGACAGATCTCCGCGCCCTTTTTCTGTCCGGCTTCGGTCTTAAATTCCAGACAACGCGCAGTTCCCAGAATCGTACCGCCCTTCTGGATGGTATCCGAAACGCTGCGGGCATCCATATCTATGATTTCTTCATTTAACAGGCCCTGATAGCCTTTTTTTATGCCTTTTACTTTGACGCCGTTGCAAATCGCTTTCCGAACAACCGCACGGATTGCCGCATTCATACCCGGCGCATCTCCGCCGCTTGTAAGAACTCCAATTGTCTTTATCTTAGCTGCCATTGTTCCTCCTGTCTGCCGCTGCGGGCTGGACTTCAATCTTAAGATTTCAAAATCCGTAAAACCATTTTTTATTTTAATCGAAACGGGCTTTCTTTTCAATGGTTTTGTGAAACTTACATCAGCTTTACGTTTTCTTCTCCAAACAGCTCTTCCAGCTGCTTTAAAAGCGCCTCGTCCCCATGAACGGTCTGATTCGCCCCAAGCTGCTTCATCGCGCGCGGATTTTCCACATAAATCACCACGGTATCCTTGCCGTCAGAAGCTGCGATTGCCGAAAGCAGCTTTTTTTCCTGCTGCTGATAGGCTTCCATCGTCGGAAACTTAATCCAGAGCTTTTTGGGGATTTCGTCAAACGTCTGCACGGATTCACAGATCAGCTTTGCGTCTTTGTCCTCCTCTGCGGAAACGCGCCCCCGCAGGAGAACCTTTTCATCCTCCATCAGCTTGCTGCCGTACTGCTCATAGGTTTTCGGGAAAACGATAACTTCAATCGTTCCAACCAGATCCTCCACCTGTAAAAACGCCATCACCTTATCGTTTTTGGTATATTTGATCTTCTTTTCCTCGATAATTCCGCCGATAACCGCCTTTGCTCCGTCCTGAATATGGACGCTGTTTGTCTCCTCATCCAGCATAAAATCTGCCGTCGTATTAGAAATATTCCTGCGCCAGAGCTGCTCGTATTCCTGCAGCGGATGCCCGCTGACATACACACCGAGCACTTCTTTTTCAAAGGTCAGAAGAATTTCCTTCGAATATTCCCCGACATCCGGGAAGCGGATTTCATAGTTTTTCTTTTCCGACTCGTCCACCAGATCGAATAAGGAAAGCTGTCCTGCCATATTATTTTTCCGATTCTGCTGATTCTGATCCATCAGCTGCACAAATACGCTCATAAACTGCTTGCGTGTTCCCTCAAGGCTGTCGAATGCACCCGCTTTGATGAAGTTTTCCACGTTGCGCTTATTGACTTCCGTATCGGACATTCTGGATAGAAAATCCTGCAGGTTTTTGAACACACCCCGCTGCTTCCGTTCTGCGATCACCGCGTCCGCAACCGGGTGTCCTACACCCTTGATCGCAGTCAGCCCGTACCGGATTGATTTTCCCGATACCGAAAATCCCGGCTCTCCCTCGTTGATATCCGGCGGCAGAATCGCGATTCCCATCTGGCGGCAGACCAGAATGTATTCCGCCACTTTTCCGGGGTTATCGATTACAGAAGTCATCAGGGACGCCATAAATTCCACCGGATAATAATATTTCAGGTAAGCCGTCTGGTAAGCGACAACCGCGTAGCATGCAGCGTGGGACTTGTTGAACGCGTATTTTGCAAAATCCATCATTTCCGCGTAAATTTCCAGACCGACCTTTTCCGGAATGCCCCGAGCCACACAGCCGGGCACGCCCTCTTCGGGATTGCCATAAACGAAATTCGCCCGTTCTTTTTCCATGACAGACTGCTTTTTCTTGCTCATCGCACGACGAACCAGGTCGCTTCGTCCCATCGTGTAGCCGCCGAGGTCGCGCACAATCTGCATAACCTGCTCCTGATAAACGATACAGCCGTAGGTCGGAGACAGGATCGGTTCCAGCTCCGGACAGGAATAGGTAATTTCGTCATGATTGTTTTTTCCCTTAATATATTTTGGAATAAAGTCCATCGGCCCGGGACGGTACAGGGAAATACCCGCGATGATATCCTCCAGGTTCTGGGGTTTTAGCTCCTTCATGAAGCTTTTCATCCCGCCGCTTTCCAGCTGGAACACGCCGTCCGTCCTGCCGGTGCAGAGCGAATCCAGCACTTTTTTATCGTTATAATCCAGATGCTCCATATCGAGCTTCACACCGGTGTCATGCTCAATCATCTTGACCGCGTGGTCGATTACTGTCAGGGTTCGAAGCCCCAGAAAGTCCATTTTTAACAGTCCGAGCTCTTCCAGCGTCGTCATCGTAAACTGCGTTGTGATCGAACCATCCGACCCTCGTGAAAGCGGTACAAAATGATCTGCCGCCTCCGGGCAGATCACAACCCCTGCTGCGTGCATCGAGGTGTGGCGCGGCAATCCCTCCAGCCGTTTACTCATATCAATCAGCACGTGCACCTGTTCATCGCTCTCGTAGAGCTTGCGCAGCTCTGCGTTCATTGACAGTGCCTTATCAATCGTCATGTTCAGCTCGTTCGGAATCATTTTTGCAATCGAATCCACAAAGGAATACGGCAGATCCATGACGCGCCCGACGTCGCGGATGACACCCTTTGCCGCCAGCGTACCGAATGTGACAATCTGCACAACCTTTTCTTTTCCATATTTGCGTCCGACATAATCGATGACCTCCTGTCTGCGTTCATAACAGAAGTCGATATCGATATCCGGCATGGAAACTCGTTCCGGGTTCAGGAAACGCTCAAACAGCAGACTATAACGGATCGGATCAATATTCGTGATATGCAGGCAGTAGGAAACGATGCTTCCAGCTGCACTTCCACGTCCAGGTCCTACCGGAATACCGTTTTCTCTGGCATAGTTGATAAAATCCCACACGATCAGGAAATAGTCCACATATCCCATGCGCTTGATAATACCCAGCTCGTATTCCAGACGCTTCTGCAGCGTGCCGTCGTCCTCCGGATAGCGCTCTTTCATGCCGTCAGTGCACAGCTTGTTCAAATATCCCCAGGAATCATAGCCCTCCGGCACATCAAAATGCGGCAGCTTCGTCTTACCAAACTCGATTTCCACATGACAGCGGTCTGCAATTCGCTGTGTATTTTCCACTGCCTCCCACGCATAGGGAAACAGTCCCTTCATCTCTTCTTCGCTTTTGACGAAATACTGACCGCCCTCGTAACGCATCCGGTTTTCGTCGGAAAGCTTTTTGCCGGTCTGGATACACAGAAGGATATCGTGGGGCTTTGCGTCCTCCGCATAGGTGTAGTGCACGTCGTTCGTGCATACTAACGGAATGTCCAGTTCTCGCGACATCTGTAAAAGCGCCATGTTTACGGTCTGCTGCTCCGGAATCCCATGATCCTGCAGTTCCAGAAAATAATTATCCTTTCCAAAAATCGACTGATACTTTAATGCGCATTTTTTTGCTTCCTCCGGCAGTCCTTTCTGGATATAGCGCGGCACTTCACCTGCCAGACACGCAGACAGCGCGATGATTCCCTCGTGAAATTCCTCCAGAACCTCCATATCGACTCGCGGCTTGTAATAGTACCCCTCCGTAAAACCGCGGCTGACGATTTTGCTCAGATTCGCGTAACCAGTATTATTTTCCGCCAGAAGCACCAGATGGTAATACCGGTCATCCCCACCGGTAATCTCCCGGTCAAAACGGGAATTGGGCGCAACATAGACCTCACAGCCCAAAATCGGATTGATACCCTCTGCCCGCGCCGCACGGTAAAAATCGATCACACCGTACATTGCGCCATGGTCGGTAATCGCCGCAGCCGTCATGCCCAGCTCCTTGACTCGTTTTACATATTCTTTGATTTTATTGGAACCGTCCAGCAGGCTGTACTCTGTATGGACGTGCAAATGTGCAAATGCCATATTTTTGTAATTTCCTATTCTTGTTCTGTCTGAGTTTCCTTTGCTGTCCCATCGGGCGCAGAGAAGTCAAAGGCAGGGCTTTCTGTCCCGTTTTCTGACTTTTGCCCGCTCTTTGTCACAGACCTCGTGTCGATGCTGCCTGTCCGGTCGGATGCTGCCGCATTGTTTTCACTGATGCTGTCTGCTTCCTGGTCAGATACAGTGCTGTTTTGACTGACTGCGTTTTGTCCGGACACATCACCGCTTTCATGAACCTTTTTTACACTGCCTTCTCCGCTGTCTGTCAGTACAAGTCTGTCGTTTTCCACTTTCCATGTCTCGTACCAGCTTCCTTCCGCGTCCGAAAGGTTGACATGAATCCTATCGTTTTCCCCGGATAAAATCTGTATTTTCCCGGAATCTGATCCAACCTGCCGCAGGATACTCTTTAACACTGCTTTGCCGTTTTTATACTGTAACAGCTCTTTTTCACGGATTTCTTCTAATCGATACTCTGTCAGTGTGCGCTGGCTGATGTCATAATATCCCGGCGCGGCTTCTGTCCCGGCAGTCCATGCCATCAGATCGCCGTCATCATCCAGCTCAAAGTGCCCCATCTGTTTTAACAGGCGCACTGCTCCTTGCTCCTGCACGCCAAACAGCATGTCGCTGACGCCGGACACTTCGTAGCCACGATACAGCACAAAGGCGCTTCCCAGCTTTTCCAGCTCCTTAAAGGCAAAATTCTCTTCTTCCAAAGCTGCGCCGTCCGCGCCGACAAACCACAGGTCGCATACCGGCGCGCCGAACGCTCCGTCATACCTGCCGATCGCCGCAAACGTTTCTTTTTTGCCGTTCCCATCGTAATCCGCCGTCTCTGCAAAACACAGCGCATCGTCCGGGTACTCCTGTACCTCCAGAATCTGTGCAACCGCCTGACCGACCGGCGCGCGGGCTGTTTTCTGCACTTTATTCAACCGGTTTTTCGTAAGTTCGTTTGGAATATCCTCCAGGCTCTCCAGCGCTTCTTCCTGCTCCAATCTCGACGGGAAGAAAAATCCATCCCCGCTGATCGTCTCCGATGCTTTGGTCAGCTTTCCCTGATCCAGGCTGCTGATACACCAGCTGTACTTCGCAACCGCATGATCGATTCCTTCTTCCTGTCCGACCGACTGCCCGGCTTCTCTGCAGCGATAGGCAATTTTGTCCTCCCCAATTGCATAAAACCAATAGGTATATTCTGTATTTTCATCCGTCTGCGTGTAGAACTGCTCTTCCATCTTTTCTTTCCACGCCTGTGCCTCTTCATCCGAATCCTCTGCAGACACATACGCCAAATATTCCGACGCTGTCAGCTCCCGATACGAACGCTCTGCAAATCCGTCCGCTGTTCTTTCATAATAAACAGGAACCGTCTCTTCTGCACTGTCCCATTCCGAAACAAGCGGATCGTACACAGTCTTCTCCGCAGGATAAAGCGTACAAACGCCGTCCTTTGTCGCTTCGATCGTCTCGGCATCCTCCAGAAGCTTTTCGCACTTTTGATCTTTTACCGTCCAGACAGCCGCCTGTTTTTTGCCGGAGACTTCCGTTTCCAGAATAACAAACGGATTCCCAATTCCCGTCACCTGCTGCAGTCCGGTCACGACGATTCCTTTTTCCAGAAGCCTTGCCGACTCGCCGTCATAATACCAGAGATCGCCGGAAATCCGCCCGCGCGCTGTCAACGGTGTGCTCTCAAACATCAGCAGATAGCTTTCATTTGCATTGCTGTCATACTTCGCCATGTTCTGCAGGCAAAGCGTCTTGTCACCGTACTCCTTCTGCGAAAGAACTGCTGTCAGCGCTGCGTTTTCTGCGCGGCTTAAGCGGTCGTGTCCCGCCAGCTTGCCGGTAAACGCATCCGATTTCTGCGCGTATGCTTCATAAACGGAGTCGGTCACTTCTGTCATCAGGGCCGGAATTTGAGGAGCTGTTGCTGCCGCAGATTCTGTAGCGGTGTCGGTCTGCGTTTCGCCGGCCGCAGGCATCTCGCTGTCTGCTGTTGCCGCGGTATCGCCGTGCTGCGCTTCTCCGCCGGTCGCTGTTGTGCCGCCCTGTATCTCGTCATCGGTCGCAGCGGCGCTATCCTGCACCTTATCATCGTTCGCTGCAGCGGTGCCGGTTCCTGTACTGACATTCTGTGTTTCGCCTGCTTCAGACGTCTCGCCATCTGCTGTTGCCGCAGCATCGCTATCCTGCGCCATAGCGTCTGTTGTTTCCCCTTCCCAAAAGCTCTTTCCGGCTTGCTGCGCTCGCGCTGCATATTCACTGATATTCGGCGTGCAGCCTGAAAACAGCATCGTTGCCGCCATCAGGCATGCTGCTGTTACCTGTTTTCTTTTCATTCGTATCGATCCCCTTATTTTATGATGCCAGGGTCAAAAGGTCTAAGCCCACATGAGCTTGCTCATAGG
>OLPG01002391.1_pt1 | contig 13366 bp, 15 predicted proteins | sample 1672311 | NCBI WGS metagenome assembly OLPG01 (sample SAMEA3136670, study PRJEB25190) | human gut metagenome | biome: human gut; feature: human-associated habitat; material: faeces | place: Austria | collected 2013
GAAAAATACTTACCACAATTTGCAGATAAGATTGCCGAGTTAAAAGCAGCAGGTGCTACCATCAAAGATGATGTTGCACGTGAATTAACTGAAAAAGGTTTATAGGATTTTATGTGAATAAAATAACTACCTCACACTTTGCCAGAGACATGAGGTAGTTATTTTTTGCATTATTTTCTATAATATATAGAAGTAATTTAATAACGATATTTATTATTGACATGATTAATGTAAGTGTAGTTAACATATAGCTTCATAAGCTGTCATTTCCATCACCTCCGTTTTCATATTTTCCTAGGGATATCTATGTAAACGAAGAATACGTCCTTCGATCAAAGCGCTACCGTCTTTAATGAAGGATTATAGAAGAAAATGAAAATGATGTCATAATAGTTTGGGGTGAATTTATGAAAAAATTATTACTATTTGATGTGGAGGGCGAGAGAAAATGGACATCTTGCAGTTATTGTTACTGGGAGAAGTAGAAGCCATATAGAAGAGCCCATTTTAGATATTGGTTTTGATGGAATGATTGGTGGTAATGGTGCTTATATTGAATTAGTTAATAAAGTGATTAAAGATGAGACAATTCAAGTAGAAGATGTTAAAAGAATTGTTGATTATTTAAATCAACATCATTTAGAATACTATATTGAAGCAAATGATGGGTTATATGGTTCTTTAAATTTTAAAGTACATGGTGTAGAAGCTTTAAGACAATATGGGATGAAAGATCCTGATGTGATGGAAATTTATCCAGCAATGACTTTTCCAAAGTATCTCTATGTAGAAAATGTAACAAAAATCAATTATATTTTAGAAAGTTATCAAGATTACTTAGATTTTAAAGAAGCTTTTCCTGAATTTAAAGATTTAACGTGGGGTGGAAAAGGAGAAAAAGCAATCTTTGGAGATTGTGCATTAAAACATATTGATAAACAAGAGGCAATTAAAGAACTTATTGATTATTTAAAAATAGATCAAGAAGATATCATTGCTTTTGGTGATGCTAAAGTAGATATTCCTATGTTTGATTTTGCAGGAATTTCTGTATGTGTGGGAAATGGGAGAGAAGAAGCTAAAAAACATGCAACCTATGTTACAAAACCAGTAAGTGAAGATGGCATAGAATATGCTTTAAAACATTTTGAAATTATTTAAGGAACTAAAAATGAAGTTAAATAAACAAAAAATCTTATTTATTGCTGTTATCTTTTTCTGGTTTGCACAATATGTCTATATTCCTTATCAAACACCTTATCTTACGATGATTCAAACAAGTACGTCATTTATTGGAATTATTATAGGAAGCTATGGTATTTCACAAATGGTCTTACGTTTACCGGTAGGATTATTAGCAAATTATAGAAATAAGCATAAAATGATTATGTTAATAGGAGCTTTATCATCGGGATGTGCTTCTTTGTTTAGAATTATTTTTAATAATGGAATTGGTTTTTTAATTGGAAATCTTTTTTCAGGATTTGCCAGTTCAATTATTGTCGCTTACAATTTAGGGATGTTATTAGGATTTATTACAAGTACACTTCTTTATGAAAAAATAGGAATGCAAATGATTTGTTTATTAAGTGTGATTTCAGGAATCACTTCTGCTTTATTTATTTCATTACTTCCTAAAGAAAAAACATAACCAACAAAGAAAAAAATTTCAAGTTTATTAAAAGTATGTACACAAAAGAATTTAATTGTCTTTTCACTTCTTGCACTTGTTCAACAAGGGGTACAAATGACAACAACTATGTCTTTTACAACACGAATTATAAAAAATTTAGGAACAAATTCTATGTCTATAGGATTATCTTCTATTATTTATATGTTATCAGCAGTTTGTTTTGCTAAAATGGCATCAAGTGATGTATGTATGAAATTAGGCGTTAGAACATGTATTACTGTTACATTTTTAACAACTGCACTTTATTGTGTTTTAGTACTACAATGTTCATCAGTCTATATGATCTTTGTTTTACAAATTTTACCAGGTATGGCAACATGAATCTTATTTTCATATCTAACAAGTGAAGCTATGAAATATGTACCACAAGAATCAAAGTCAACAGCTATGGGCTTCTTCCAAGCGGTGTATGCTTTAGGAATGACTTTATTTCCTATGATTTGTGGAAATATTGTAAGTCATTTTTCAATGCTATATGCTTATTTGTTTTTAGCAGTGATTTGTTTAATTGCATCAAGTATTTCTTTTATATATTGTAAATCTCATTAACAAATAAAGCTCTTACAAAATTAATAATTTGTTAATGAAATTAAAAATGTATACAATACTCTTTTCGAAGAATCTAAAAAAGTATAAGCTACAGGTGTCTTAGGAAAGAGAGGAATAAATATTATGAGTATCAATGAAATCAATGCAGAAGCAAAAGAATCTTTAAGAAAGTATTTTAAAAATAGTCAAGATGTAAAACATGAAAATGAAGCAAGAAAAGAATTAACAAAAGAAGAAATCTTTGAATCCGTTGTAGGAGAAATCAAAGAATCAGAAATGAAATTAGAACAAAGAAATCAAATGAGAAACACATTACAACAAGATGCAAAAGAAGCATTTGAAAAAGTATGTGGAAAGAAATCTGAAGCAAAAGAAGTAGAACATATGACATTAGAAGGAATGCAAAAAGAATTAAAAGAAAATACAAAACATCAAATGGAATATGTCAATTCATTAAAACAAAATACAATGAATGCAAGAGCATAGAACTTCGAAAGAAGTTCTTTTTTTTACACTTACTTGATATTTTCTTAACATAAAAAGGAGTAGTATTTTGTTAAGAGGTGATCAAGATGGATGTTAAAAGAAATCAATTAATTGAAACAATTGTTTGGGTAGGAATACCAATGCTTTTTATGATTGTTGATTGGGTCTATAAACATGTATTTAATATAGAATATTTAGAGTTATCTATTCTTTTATTTGTAGTAGCAACAATCTATAAAACATATCAAAAATAAAAACAAATCGCTAATTACGATTTGTTTCAAACATTTCAAAACTAGATAATACAAATAAGAAGAATAAACCAGTGTGTATCCAAAAAATCGTATAATCTAAAATACCATGAATTAATAATACACCTATAAATCCCATAACAAGAGCAATATAAGAATAATGCTCTTTTACTTTATAAAGACGTTTACAGTTATCATAAATATAAGGAACAAGACATGCGAGTCCAATAATTCCAAATGAAAGTAAAGGATCTAAATAAACACTATGGGCATGTTGTGTTAAATGTCCATTATATTTATCTAAAATCATCATATAAGTAAATGGTCCTTGTCCTAGTAGTGGAGAAGCTTTGATACCTTGAATAGCACAACTCCAAATTTGAATTCTAACATCTAAATTTGAAATCAAATATTCTATTCTAGGGAATTTATCAGGATTTAAAACAAAGAAACCTGCAATTCCTAAACATCCAAGAGCTATCAAAACACATAATTTATAGTTTTTATTAAAAATAAGAAATAAACAAATAGCTCCGGCAATTGCCACATAACCAGCACGACATCCTGTCATATAAAGCATAAATAAGTTTAAAAAACCAACAATAACATAAAAAATACTTCTTTTTAGATTATTTTTAACAGTAAAGAATTTATATACAGTACATACGGCAATAAATTCAATCATCATCGCATAATAGTTGGCATTGTAGAAAACACTATTTAAGCGATTTTCACGTCTTGCATAAACTTTAAAGGTGAAATGATCAACACCTAAACGATGATAAATTTGAAATTGCTCATAAATTCCATATATTGCCCAAAGAATAGATAACACAATCAACATATCAATAATAAATTCAAAGGTCGATTGATTAATATGTTTTCGATAATAAACCATTAAAATAATAACAATAAATATTCCTAGTGTTGCAAGTGCTCCTAAAATATTTTTATGAATAATAGAGATGCTTAAAGAGATTAAAACAAACAAATAGAGAAATTTAATTTGTGGTGTTTGTTTTAAGGCAATGATTGCTTTTTTTGATACTAACAAATAAATAAATTCAATCAATAAAATAGGTCCTAATATATAAAAAGGAAAAGTAAAACTAAAACATGTAAATATTAATAACAGTTGATCAAAAGTAAACTGTTCTTTTAAGTCTTTTAAATAGTTCATAGTCGCCTCCTGGAGATAATATATCATATTTATGATTATTTCAGTAGCCAAAATGAAGATGTGTTGTTAAAATAGGGCACTAGAGGTAAGAAAAATATGAAACAATACTTTTATTTATTTAATTATCCACCAGAAGAATATGATTTATGTGCATTAGAATTTAAATATCTTTTTCATGAAGAATATCAACAATGTTTTATTACAAATAAAGATATTGATGTCAATATAAGTGTTTTTATGAAGGGAAAAATAGATATTTGGGCGATAAGTTCCAATTTTGATGACTTAAAAGAGGAAGTTAAACGCCAAAATCATAATTATCAAGATTTTAAAGTTATTTATTTAAAAAATCCTATTAGCCATCCAGATTATCAAGAAACACTTGATAAATGTAAAGATATTTCATGGTTTATAGCGGGTAGTGTGAATATGTCCAAACCAAAACATACAATTGCTCTTACAAAAGTGAATGACTTATGGATTATTGGGTATTATCATCATGGTGTTCCATCATGGAAAAAATATGATGATAAACCAAATACTTTTTCAAATTCTTTAGATATTAGACTTGCAAGAACATTGATTAATATTGCTGGAGAAAATGATCAAACAAAAACAATGATAGATCCGTGTTGTGGAATGGGTACAGTTGTTTTAGAAGGACTAGCTTTAGGGTATTCTATCAAAGGATTTGATATTTCAAGGGATATTTCATGGAAAGCAAGATGTAATCTTAATCATTTTGGTTTTGATGGTATGTTGATTACAAAAGATGATATTAATAAGCATCAAGGACATTATGATATTGCTATTATTGATATTCCTTATAATCTTTATACACCGATTACTTATAAAGAACAGTGTGACATTATTAATAGTGCTAGAAAATTATGTAATAAACTTGTTTTAGTAAGTTATGAACAAATGGATCAAGAAATCAAACAAGCAGGTTTTGAAATAAGAAATCGTATCTTAAGGAAGAAAACAGAATTTGTGAAATTTGGACGTTATATTTATGTGTGTTATTAAAAAATCATTGGATTATTTTCCAATGATTTTTTTGATTGTCTTTAAATCTTTATTTTCTATAAGTGATTTAAATATATGATCATATTGTTGTAAAGTAAGATTTTCTAATAATTCGTTATCTTCTTGAGGAAATTTACTTTTAAAAAGCATTAATGTATCTTCTTTTTTACTTGCTAGTTTTCCTTCAGCTTTTCCTTCTTCATGCATTCTTTGTCCTTCATGATAATGTTGAATTTTAACAAGTTGTCTTTTTTCTGCCGCTAAAACAAGTTCTTCATCTTCATTGAATTGTTCCATCTTATCTTTCATGATTGTTACCACCTCATTATCTAAAGATATTATATCATGGGTAAGTCCATGATATAAGATGTAGATTAAGATTTCTAATCTTGAAAAGTTTTCTAGTCTTTTTTCTTTTTCAATAACTTTAATAAATGGAAGTTGGACAAAGTAGCTTGTTGCTAAGTTAAACTTTCTCACATTTCCATATTCATTTCTAGGCACATAACTGTCAATCAATACAAGATTATCTTTATCAATATCGTTAATAAAAGTAATCAAATTTACTTTATGAAGATGGTCACTATATCTTTCATCTCCACGATTGACTTGATGATCGATCATTCTAGCTTCATAAGCTTGAAGACGATGATAGAGTTCTTTAGAGAATATACTGTTTTGCATTTCAATATCGACCAGTTCACCATCTTCTGTTATTACCTGAATATCTAAGATCATATCTTTATCACTTATATGATGAGGATTAAGCTCTGAATTTAAGACATTAATTTTCTTACATTTAATATCCATAACATCTTCGATGATAAGTTTTAATAAACGCCTACATTGTTCATCTTTCATATTTGATAATAAATACTTAAATACAAGATCATTTTTAAAATCAGTAATTCTAGGTTTTATCTTTTCCATTATAAATTCTCCTTTCAGTATATATATAGACACTAAAAGTCAAAATTTCTTTTAAAAAATTAAAAAAACGAAATAATTTTCTTATTTCGTTAAATGATATAAATAGCAAGGGCAATTAAAATACTTGCAAGAATATCTGTTAAATAGTGAACACCTGTAAGCAGTCTTGTACAAGTAATTGCAATAGCAAGTGCTGAGAGTAATAATCCCATATTTGGTCCTCGAGCAATAACGGTCAAAGCAATAGAAATAGCTAAACTCGTATGAATACTTGGGAAAGAATGACCTATTCTTTTTTTATCATCAATAGGTTTAAGGTCATACTTTTGAATAGGACGAGGTCTATCAATTAATATTCTAAGTAGAACAGTAATTAATAAAACGACAAATGGTTTAATAAATAAAAGATAAAAACCAGTTTGTGATTCGATAACTATTTTTAGTAAAAAAAGTGAATAAAATATAGCGACCATCCATGGACAAAATTTTGATGCAAAATAAACACAAGATTTTATAAAAGGATGTTTATACATAAATTTATTGATACCTTCATAAAAAAACTTCATATTGACCCTCCAAAGTTTTGATATATCTATTATACTATAAAAGAGAAAAGATAGCATTAATAATCGAATTACGATATAATGGACATAATAAGAGGTGTAAAATATGAATAGAAAAATAATGCCCTTTATGTTACTTTTAATAGAAGTAATAATGTATTACTTTATATGTTTATACTTCCATATGGATTTAGATTTAATCATTGGATCAGGAATACTTTATTTCCTATTCTTATTTATATATGGACATTATTCATTAAATACATGTTTAATATGGGATGAAATTAAAGCGTTAGTTAAATCAAGTTTTTGTTTTTATATCGCATTGCTTGTGTTAGTACCAAAATCGACAGGTTATGAAAGAAGAATGCATTTAACAATCATGGTAGCTTCAATGTTTATTATTTGTTTACTAGCTGATAGATATATTAGAATTGCTTTTAGAGATCAATTTGCTAGAAGAACATTGGTTATTGGAACAGGTTACGAAGCAGCAAGATTAGGTAAAATATCTAATAATAATCGTTTTGCTTTAACACAAGTAGAAGGATATGTAGATGCCAATTGGACAGATCAATTATTTGATTTTAAACAGGAAAATGTGATTAAAAATAGTTTTATTTATAGTTATGAAGAATTGGATGAGGCTATTAAAACTTTAAAAATTGAACAAATAATTGTTGCTTTACCAGAAGCAAGTGAAGAAGTGATTGATAAAGTAATGTCGGATATTTATGGAAAAGTTGAAAGTGTTAAGTATTTACCAGATGTTAATGGAACAATGACTTTTTCTTCTGAAGTTCAGGATTTTGATGGACAATTACTGATTGCAACAGCAAATAATGAAATGTCGGCTCTTGCTAATACGATGAAAAGATTTATTGATATTTGTGCAGGAATTGTTGGTTGTTTAATACTAATTCCTTTGACAGTTTTTGTTAAGTATAAATATGTTAAAAGTGGAGATCATGATAGTATTATTTTTAGTCAAGATAGAATTGGTAAAAATGGGAAGATGATTAAAATTTATAAATTTAGATCAATGGTACCAAATGCTGAAAAAATCTTAGATGAACTGATGGAAAAAGATCCAAAGATCAAAGAAGAATATCTGACAAATAAAAAACTAGTCAATGATCCAAGAATTACACCAGTAGGAAATTTTTTAAGAAAAACGTCATTAGATGAATGGCCACAATTTATTAATGTTTTATTAGGTGAAATGTCATTAATTGGCCCTAGACCTTATTTACCAAGAGAAAAGAAAGATATGGGACAATATTACAATTCTATTATTAAATGTAAACCAGGAGTTACAGGAATGTGGCAAGCTAATGGTAGAAGTGATGTTGAATTTAATTATCGTTGTAAATTAGATGATTATTATTATCATAATTGGTCTATCTGGTTAGATTTTACAATTATATATAAAACAATTAAAGGTGTTGTTTATGGAAAGGGATCGTTATGATTCCTTTTTTTGTTTAAATAACAAAAAAAGGAAAATACTTAAAAAAATAATGTAATGAAACCTATTATGATTGATTTAATAATATATGATGATAAAGTATAAATAGGTAATATATATGTTAATAAAAAGTAAGGAATCTAAATGATACAAGCAAAAGTAACAAAAAATTTAACAGGGATTACAATACAAGGAGATTATGATGATTTTAATGATTTAGTTAATGCTATTTATCGAATGACAGGAGTAGATAGTAATGAAGCTGGGTTGTATGATGAAGTAAAAATGAGATTGTTAGGTTTGTGTTATGATATTCGCTATGCGTATATGGGTGATAGGGAAGTTGTTTTAAAAGATAATGTTTTAAATGAAGATTTGAAAGAAGAAATGGGAATTAAAAATTGTGAACAAAATATTTATTATAGTGTGAATGTTTTATATCCAGAAGCTATTTTTCTTGCGTTAGCTGTTCCAAATATGTTTATATGTTGTAACTATTATTATGGTAAAAGAGATGAACGTGATCAAGAATTTAAGATATTCAGCTCTAATTCAGATTATTTAAAAGATAAAGCTCTTTTAATGTTATTATTAGCAGTTATTTTCCAATCACTTGAAGAAGTGATTGGAAGTGATGAGTTTAATAAAGTATATAAATTGATAAAAAACTCACGAGAGTATTATATGCATTATGTGACTCAATATGTTGATTATTGTAATTTGGAATTTCTTAAAACTGATATCAATAAAAGAAAAGATAAATTAATTGATATTACTAAAAAATTCATTAAACCATCAAAAGAATATCAAAGAATGGAGAAAAGAATTAAAGAGTATTCCCAAAAGCATCAAATTCCAATTTATGCTGTAGAAGATGATAATTTAGAATATCCAAATGAAATAGAGTGGTAAAAATATTAAAATAACCAAGAATAAATCAAAATTAAACGAATATAATATTAATGATCCTAAGTTACCCGTTGGGGCTTAGGACTTTTATATTTTTTTAATTAAATACCAATTTTCTGAAAGCCCCATTTGTTCATATACTTTTTCTAAAGTTATTACGTTTAATTTTTTTGATAAGCTTGAAAGGCGACCACTTATTTTATTAAACATTGTATTAAATTCTTTAGATGGTAGTAAAATTTTTGAAACAATGATTATAGAAAAAATATCATTTTTTCCTTTTATATATTGATTTTTAGTATTTTTTTGTATAGTTAATAAACTATGATAATTTGTATCAGAAATTTGTTTTTTACATTTTGTATTATATAACCTATCATCGTGAGCACAAATATTTCTAAAAAAAGCCAATACTTCTATATATGATATTAAATCAGTTTCTTGTATACCCCAATGTTGAGAGACTTCTATTCTTTCTTTTTGTTTCATAAGATTATAAAATGTGGATAATCTAGAAAAAGAAATTGCATTAACTAGTACCCATAGAGGAACGTATCCTTCTTTTACAACGTAATGATTTATATAATCTTTCTTTATTGTATATCTTGCTAAATCCATTTGCATATTTGATATTAGTTCGTTAATATGTTTTGCTCTTTCATTTATTTTTTCTTTGATGCGGATTTATAATCAATAAAATCAAAATTTGAATATCGTAAGTAGTTTTCTACACCATGATATTTTGAAAAAACATGTGAAACAAGAGTTCTTAAAGTGTTTTCAATTTGTAGTGTGTATTTGAATATTATAGCACGTAATTCCCTATCAAATTCATACAATGAATAAATTTCATTGAATGTAGTTCCTTTAATAAATTTCTCGTTTTTATTTTCATCTGTATAACAAAATAAATCTTTATAACCATTGATTACATTATAATAATTATGAATTTCTAATATTTCTTTTGCTTGGTCAATATCGTTAATAATCAAACCTCGTTCTTGTAGAATATTTATTTGGTCATCGAATGTTTTATAATTATGCATATTGTAGAACTCCTTTATAAAATAAAAAGTCTCGAGCCCCAACGGGTAACTCGAGATCTAACGTACTTATATAGTATACCAATTGAGAATTTTTGTAAATAAATTTTTAAGATTTAAATGATAAATTTTCTTCCTATAGTTTATCATATTTTTTAGTTCTATATTATGATAATTATAAGAATTATTTATAAACTGTGATGCGAAATTTGTATGTAATAGTTTATTGGAACAATTAGATAAAAGTTATGAAGTTGATATTCTATACCTTTTTATAAATGTTTTTAAGTTGATGTTATTTAATAAACTTAGCAGAAATGTATGTAGAAAGATAATATATTGTACCTTTGGGTTGCTAAATATGTAGTTAGGTGTTGAAAGATAAAATGTGCATAAAGATAATGATACATTTTTTTTATTGGAGGGACTATGATGAAGGAAAATAAAAAAATGAAAAAAGTTGCAATAGCAACAGTAACAACATTAGTATCATTATCATCTATTGTTATGGTTAATGCTTTAGATGCTGATAATGATATTGCACAACAATCTATTTAAGAAGAAAGTGTACAAGGAGTAGCAGAGCAAGATACCAAACAAGGGTGGTCTATTGAAGATGGAAAGAAGTATTACTATAATGAGTGGGGTCTTCGAGTAGGCAGATTAGTTACCATTGATGGTATTACTTATTATTTTGGAGGACAAGGATGTAGTCTATCTGAGTTTGAAGGTGATTACACAATGAATGGTCATAGTGATCATAAATTGTTTACTTATAATAATAAAGGAATAGTAGAAGAAAGTATTGAAATAGTACCTAATGAAATTATTGAATTTAAAGGAAATAGATACTGTTTTGATTCATACTATAAACCATATAATGGTGTTAGAGAAGTCAATGGGAAAAAGTATTATTTTGTAAATATTGATGCTTGGACATATAAAGGTGTTCATACAATTGATGGTGAAAGATATTATTTCAATGAAAATGGGCAATTAGCAGTAAATAGGGAAGATAAAGAATATATTTCTATTTCTTTTGTTGATGGATATGGAATTGATAGATACTTAGTATCTTATGATAAAGATGGTAAAGTAAAAGAAACTAAATTAATTAAACCAAATCAATGGATTGAATTTGCTGGTGGAAAATATTATTTTAATAAGAATTATGATGCATATAATGGTTGGCAAGAAATAGATGGTAAAATGTATTTCTTTGATGAAAATAGTAAAGTTCATACTGGATGGTTAGAAGTAGATGGTAAAAAATACTATTTAAATCAAGATGGTGTAATGGTAACTGGAACACAAGAAATAGATGGGAAGCAATATACATTTAATGAAAAAGGTGAAATGTATGATGCAAATAAATCAGCTGATAATAAAAATACAACTGAACAAATAAAAACAGAAACTGTATTTAAATCTACTAATAAAAAAGATAAAAGTTCTAAAGTAAAAACTGGGGATGAAACAGTTGTTGGTATGTGGTCGATATTAATGTTTATTAGTGGATTGTTTGGAATTAGAGGTTTCAAAAGAAAAAAAGAAATTTAAGGTATCATATATTTGTAAATAGAAACTGGATGGTGTGAAATTAGAAAATATAGTGGAATGGTAGCTGATGAATCATTCCACTATTTGTGTTAAAAGTTTCTAAAAAAATAGACTTGAATCATAACCTTTAGTACAATAATTATATGAATACAGAGGAGGGATGACTGTGTTTAAGAAAATTTTAAAAATTATAATTGTAATGGCATTAACATTTTCGATGTCAATACCACTAATAAATGTATATGCATTTGAGGAAAATTATGAAAGAAATGTAATGCCTACAAGAAAATATGAAAATTTTGATGAGAATGTTAATGAAAATTCAAATAATTCATTAGCTAGATCATCACAAATGCCTGTGACATATAGTTCTGTAGATAAAGGATATGTTACAAGCGTTAAAAATCAAAATCCTTATGGAAATTGTTGGGCATATGCTGCATGTAGTGTAGCAGAATCTTATTTAATTAAACATGGAATAGCTGATAAAAATATTGATTTATCTGAAGCACATTTGAATTATTATATGTATCATAATCAGGGTGATAATTATGAAAATACTGATAATGATCAAACAAATGTCGTAGGGCAATATTCTTTTATGAATGTTGGTGCTGATCCTAAAATGTTACAACTAGCAATGAGTAATTTTGGACTAGCAAGTGAATCAAATTACCCAATTTCTAATATTGAAGAAATGCAAGGATCAAAAGAAAATCAAAATAATACGCAATATGTTATGACAAATAGTAATTTATTATGTCAACAAGCAAAAGGAAACGAAGAATTGATAAAACAAGCAATTTTAGATAATGGAAGTGTCTTAGCTTGTTACTATGATGCAGCAGGTGTTATTAAAGGGGAAAGCTATTATAATTCACAAGAAATTAATAGTTTTAATCATGCTATAAGTATAGTTGGTTGGGACGATAATTATGATGCAAATAAATTTAGAACGGTTCCTTCTAGAAATGGTGCATGGTTAATTAAGAATAGCTGGGGAACTGGTTTTGGAAATAAAGGGTATTTTTGGATTTCTTATGATGAATATTCATTGGGTGATGTCTATTCACATGAATTTGAACCTAAAAATAATCAAGAAACATATCAATATGATGGAACAACTAATGCGTTTAATTATTTTATTTCAGACAAAACGGATACATATGCTAACGAGTTTTTAGTTAAAGGAACAAATGAGGTGCTTAATGCAGTTACGATTGGTAGTAATACACCTAATGTTCCGTATAAATTAGAAATTTACACAAATTTAACAGATACAAATAATCCAACATCGGGGAATTGTGTTTTAACCCAAAATGGAACATTAGAGAATAGAGGAATTAATTATATTAAATTAGATTCAAGTATATCACTTCAAAATAGTACATATTATTCAATAGTATTTACTTTAATGGGAACAAATCAAAACAATGCATCAATAATGCTAGATACAACAGAAAAAGCAAGTGATATTGAGTTTATTGCTGATCATTCTAATGAATATTGTTTTACGAAACAATATGACACTTGGCTTAAATTAATGGATTACACATGTCGTATAAAAGGAATTACTGAACAAAATGTTTTAAGACCAATAGAATCCATCACACTAAATAAAACAACACTGTCGTTAGTAAAAGGAAATAGTGAAACATTACAAGCGACGATCAATCCAAGCGATGCAACAGATGATAAGACACTA
>OLPG01002397.1_pt1 | contig 13337 bp, 7 predicted proteins | sample 1672311 | NCBI WGS metagenome assembly OLPG01 (sample SAMEA3136670, study PRJEB25190) | human gut metagenome | biome: human gut; feature: human-associated habitat; material: faeces | place: Austria | collected 2013
CCCTGCTTGCCTTTGTCTATGACCGCGTCAACACCAAGTTCGGCAAGCTGCGCATTTTGCTGGTTGCAGGCTATCTGATTGAGGCGCTCGCCCTCTACGGAATGTTCACCGGCTTCTCGTCCAAAGGGCTGGGCCTGCCGGTGTTTGCCCTGCTGTACATTGTTTACATCATCGGCTACACCATCACCAACATGACTGCGCAGACCATTCCCGCCATCATGACGAATGATCCGCGCCAGCGCCCGACCATCGGCGTCTGGACCACGGTATTCAACTACATGGTTCCCATGGCTATGTCCATGGTTCTGAATGTTGTGCTGCTGCCCAAGTGCGGCGGCACCTACAACCAGGCATTTCTGACCACCGCCTGCAATATCACCCTGATCGTTGCCGCCATCGGCACCCTGCTGGTCTGCCTCGGTGTTTCCTCTTTCGACAAGCCTGAGAACTTTGTCGGCACCAAAAAGTCTGAGCCGCTGAAGATGGCGGATGTTGTGGAGGTTCTGAAGCACAACAGGCCCCTGCAGTGCTACATTGCCTCCAATGCTTCTGATAAGCTGGCCCAGCAGGTCGGCAGTCAGGCCATCATCGGCACGCTGATCAATGGTATTTTGATTGGCAATATGGGTCTTGCCACGATTTTGACTGTTATCAGCATGATCCCGTCCATCTTCTTTGCAGCGTTCGGTGCCAAGTATGTCGGCAAGTACGGCAGCAAGAAGGGCATTGTCAACTTCACCTGCATCAGCATGGTCATCACCGCCGTTCTGGTCGTGTTCTTCATTGTCATTGACCCCAAGCAGATCGGCGTCATGGGCAGCCCGGCCATGATCCTCTATGTGGTGCTGACCCTTTTGCAGAACGGTTCCAATATGTGCATCACCACCTCCAACACCTCGTATATGGCGGATGCCATTGACTTTGAGCTGGACCGCAGCGGGCGTTATATCCCCGCCGTTGTTTCCGGCACCTACAGCCTGGTCGATAAGCTCATCACCTCTTTTGCTGCTGTGATCGCTACCGGCGCTGTGGCGCTGCTGGGCTACACCACCACGATGCCCCAGCCCACGGATCCTTCCACCCCGGCCATCTTCTGGATGACCATGGCACTCAAGTTCGGTCTGCCTATCATCGGCTGGATCATTACGCTGGTTGCCATGCGCAGCTGCCCGCTGACCAAGGAGGAAATGGTCAACGTCCAAAAGCGCATTGCCGAGAAGAAGGCCGCTGCGCAGTCCGAGTTCTATAAAGAGCAGCTTCAGTAAGCCCATCCCACAAAAGCCGAAAGGGTTTGCCGCCCTTTCGGCTCTTTGAAGTTAAAACCACACATAAGGAGTCATGTTATGAGCAAGACAATTCTTTTGAACCAGAATTGGATTTTTTCCAAAGAAGGACACGACGAGCCCGTCACCCTGCCCCATACCTGGAACGCCATCGACGGGCAGGACGGTGGCAATGACTACTACCGCGGCACCTGCTGCTACACCACCGTGCTGCCTGACATCGTCCTGCCGGAAAACGGACGCGCCGTTTTGCAGTTTGACGCCGTTGCCATGACCGCCGAGGTCTATCTGAACGAGCAAAAGCTCGCTGAGCATAAGGGCGGCTATTCTGCCTTTTGCGTGGACATTACCGATGCGCTGCGCAACGGCAGCAACCTGCTGCGCGTGAATGTGGACAACAGCGACAACGATACCGTCTACCCGCAGAAGGCCGATTTCACCTTCTACGGCGGCATTTACCGCGATGTAACGCTGCATGTTGTGCCCGCTGCTCATTTTGCCCTTGCTGAAAACGGCGCGGTGCCTGTCAGGGTCACGCCGATTGTCACGGACCTCGACGCCCGCCGCTGTGAAGTGACGGTGGAGGCCGCTGTGGTGGGTGCCGAAAGTGTCACCTTCACACTGGATGGCCAGCAGATGAGCGGTGCCGTCAAGGACGGCACCGCCAGAGCCGTGTTCACGCTGGAGCATGCCCGCCTGTGGGACGGTCTTGATGACCCATATCTCTACACCGTGACTGCGCGGCTGGACAATGGCGAGACCGAGACTGCCCGCTTCGGCTGCCGCAAGTTTGAAATTGACCCGCAGAAGGGCTTTATCCTGAACGGGCGCCCCTATCCCCTGCGTGGTGTTTCCCGCCATCAGGACCGCAAGGGCGCGGGTGTGGCCATCACCAAAGAGATGATGGAGGAGGATATGGCGCTGATCCTTGAAATGGGCGCCAACACCATCCGCCTTGCCCACTATCAGCACGCGCAGGCGTTCTACGATCTGTGCGACGAAAAGGGTGTCGTGATTTGGGCGGAAATCCCCTACATCACGATGCACATGCACAACGGGCGCGCCAACACGCTGACCCAGATGGAAGAACTCATCGTCCAGAACTACAACCACCCCTGCATTGCTGTTTGGGGACTGTCCAACGAAATTACCGCTGCGTCGGCTGTCAATGAAGAGCTGCTGGAAAACCACCGCGCCTTGAACGAACTGGCGCACCGCCTTGACCCGACCCGTCCGACCACGATGGCGAACGTCTTTATGCTGGAAATCACCAGCCCGATTCTGGAAATTCCCGATGTGAACAGCTACAACCTGTATTTTGGCTGGTACCTGGGCGAGCTTGACCAGAACGATGACTTTTTTGATACCTACCACGCCAAATACCCGGACCGCTGCATCGGTTTTTCGGAGTACGGCGCGGACGCCAACCCCGCCTACCAGAGCGCCCACCCCGAAAAGGGCGACTATACCGAAACCTACCAGTGCGTCTACCACGAGCACATGGCAAAAATGATTGCCGACCGCCCGTGGCTGTGGGCGACCCATGTCTGGAATATGTTCGACTTTGCCGCCGACGGGCGCGACGAGGGCGGCAAAAACGGCGAGAACCAGAAGGGCCTTGTCACCTTTGACCGCAAAATCAAAAAGGACGCCTTCTACCTGTACAAGGCGTACTGGAGCAAGCAGCCCTTTGTACACACCTGCGGCAGCCGCTATGTAGACCGCACGGAGGATGTGACCGAAGTCCGGGTCTACTCCAACCTGCCGGAGGTTTCGCTGTACAAGGACGGACACCTGGTCGAAACGAAAAAGGGCGACAAAGTGTTTGTTTTCAATGTGCCCATCACCGGCAAGCACAGCATTGAGGCCCGCGCGGGGGCATATTCCAGCGTGATTCTGGTCAACAAGGCTGCCGAGCCGAACCCCGCTTACGCTATGTCCAACCGTCAGGTCGTGAACAACTGGTTTGACGGTGAGCTGGACGAAACCTGCTGGAGCGTCAAGGACAATATGGCCGCTGCCATGGCAGATGCCAAGGTGGGCCCCGTTTTGAAAGCCATTACCGACAAGGCGGCTGCCGCCCGCGGTGATGTAGCCGCCGCCGTAAAAGATAATCCGGCGCTGGTTGCCATGATGGAGCGCGCCATGCAGCGCATGACCGTGGAGAGTATGCTCAAGCAGGCCGGTGCAGATGCCGAGAGCATACGCCAGCTGAACCGTGTTTTGCAGGGCATCAAAAAGGATGTGTAATACGATGAAAACCTACTGCAACCCCTTGGATTTGGGCTACCGCTACCAGCATATGAAGGAGGGTGAGCGCACCGCAGGCTTCCGCGAGGGCGCAGACCCGACACTGGTCTACTTTAAAAATAAATATTATCTGTTCGTCTCGATGTCGGCGGGGTTCTGGTATTCTGACGACCTGCTACACTGGGACTTCCACGCCGACCCCGATTTGCTGATTTACGACTACGCCCCCGATGTGCGTCAGGTCGGCGGGTATCTCTATTTTTCTGCCAGCCGCAAGGGGCGTAACTGCCCGATTCTGCGCACCTCCGACCCGCTGACCGAGCCGTTTACCGAGGTCAGCGCCCCGTTCGACTTCTGGGACCCCGACATGTTCTGCGATGACGACGGCCGCGTGTACTTCTACTGGGGCTGCTCCAACATGTCCCCCATCTGGGGCGTGGAGCTTGACCCGGAGACAATGACGCCCATCGAGGAAAAGAAAGAACTGATCTTCGGCCGTGAAAAAGAGCTTGGCTATGAGCGCCCCGGCAACAACGGTATTGTGGATAAAGAGAGCAGCGTGCTTTACAAGTCCATGAAGCCGTTCTATAACGAAGCAACCGGCAAGCTGGAGCTGCCGCCCCAGATGGCGCAGATGCCGGGGCTGAACGCCGAGGTTCTGACCGCCATGTTTAACGCTGTCGACAAGCCCTATATCGAGGGTGCGTTTATGACAAAGCACAACGGAACGTACTATTTGCAGTATGCCTGCCCCGGCACCCAGTACAACACCTACGCTGACGGCGTGTACACCGCCAAGTCCCCGCTGGGACCGTTCACGCTGCAAGCGTCCAACCCGTTTTCCTCCAAGCCGGGCGGGTTTATGACCGGCGCAGGCCACGGCAGCACGATTGCCGACAAATACGGCAACTACTGGCACGCGTCCACGATGCGCATTTCGGTCAACCACGACTTTGAGCGCCGCGTGGGGCTGTTCCCTGCCGGGTTTGACAAGGACGGCGTGCTGTACTGCAACCAGAATTTTGCCGACTACCCGCATGAAATTCCGGCAGGCAAATTCAACGCCGCCAGCCAGCAGCCCAAGTGGATGCTGCTCAGCTACCGCAAGGCCGTGACGGCATCCTCCACCGCCGAGGGCAGTGACACGGCCTACGCCGTGGATGAGGACTGCCGCCGTTGGTGGAGCGCAGGCAGTGACCAGCCCGGCGAGTGGCTCTGTGTGGATTTGGGCAGGGACTGCGATGTGCGCGCAGTTCAGGTCAATCTGGCGGACGAAGCGCTGGCGGTGGACTTCCCTGCTGACAGCTACGGCGATGACCGCAAGACCCGCCACATCGAAACCCGCCCGCAGATTTCGCATTACACCGTGGAAACTAGCTTGGACGGCAAGGTATGGACACTGCGCGAGGATGTCGCCCGCGAATGCTCCAACGGCTATTATGAGTACGCCGACGGCATCCATGCGCGGTATATCCGCGTGACGGGCGGCACACTCCCCTACGGGCAGGCTTTGCGCATTAGTGGGCTGCGTGTGTTCGGCAACGGCGAGGGCGCTTGCCCCGCTCAGGCTGATGCCAAGGCCGTGCGCGTAGATGCGCTGGACGGCAAAATCAGCTGGCAGCATATCGAGAACGCGCAGGGCTGCAATGTGCGTTACGGCATTGCACCGGATAAATTGTACCAAAGCTGGCTTGTCTACAATGCCGATGAAGTGACGCTGTCCACACTGATTGCAGGACAGGATTACTATGTCTGCGTGGACAGCTTCAACGAAAACGGCATCACAACAGGAAAAATCATCAAGATGGAGGGCTGAACCATGCCCACAAAAGCAGTCCAGCAGTTTATGCTGGGTACCGTTTTAGGAAACGAAACACAAGCGCGGGAAACGCTGGCCGCCATGAAAGCCGCCGGATACGACGGCATTGAGCTGTGCGGGTTTATGATCCACCCCATCGGCTTTATGGTGCGGCTGCTGACCAAGGCGGCGGGCATGCCTGTGGGCAAGGGCGGCAACCTCGACTGGCACGCTTTGGTCAAAGAAGCGGGGTTGCAAGTCGTCAGCCTGCACACCGATTTGGGCAGTCTGGAACGCGACGCCAAGGCCGTGGCCGACGAAGCCAAGAGCTTTGGCACGAAGTATGTTGTCATCACGGGTATGTACCGTTTTGATTATGGCGATGAAGCCACGATGCACGACCTTGCCGCACGGCTGAACAAGGCGGGCGCGGCGCTGAAGGCCGAGGGCGTGGAGCTGCTCTACCACAACCACAACTGCGAGCTGCGCCATGTGAACGCTGAAAAGCGTGCCTACGATATTTTGCTGGAAGAAACCGACCCGCAGTTCGTCAACTTTGAGTTTGACAGTTACTGGTTCACCGAGGGCGGCGCGAATGCGCTTGCGTGGATGCAGCGTCTGGGAACCCGCATGAAGCTGTGGCACATCAATGACCGCGGCACTCGCATTTCTGGCAGCGCCGTGACGCCGATTTTGAAAACCGACAGCATGGAGCTGGGTACCGGCAATATGGACCTCGACAGCCTGATGGCGCAGGCGCTTTCCGTCGGCGTAGATGCCGTGATTTTGGAAAGCCACCGCAACTGGGTGGATAACTCCCCCGTCAAAAGTTTGCAGGTCAGCGCGGAATATTTGGAAAAGCATATGTAACAAGCACCCCCTGCCCATACCGGACAGGGGGTATGCTGTATAATCCGTTGCTTTTACATTTTCTGCGTGGTATACTTAATGCAATAAATCGGAATTTATAGAACTGTGAAAAGTAAAGGTGGTAATTTTGTGGTTAAATATTGTATGAATTTAAGTGATGAAAAAAAAGAAACTGCAATTAAAATTGCTTTGGAAAGTAAAGGAAATGTTCGCAAGCGTAAGATAGCGGTTCCGCTTCTGATGATTTTGGGTATCGTCATTATTTTTAGTAGCATATTTTTAATTATAAATTCTCCTGCTATTTTATGGTATATCTATATGGTGCTTGGAATAGTTTGTCTGCTTCTTGCGTTTAATGCAAAGTCTTTTCAAAAATTTGTATTGAAAAAAGCGGAGTTACTCTTAGATAAGTCTTTTCGTACTGGAATTGTAGAGTATCATTTTGACGCTGAAGGGATAGAAACAATTTCCCAGATGGGATATAGCAAAAATTATTGGACTGCATTTAAAGAGTACGGTACTATGGGGCAGTATATATATGTTAAACGAAAAGATAATAAAATGGTTTTGATAGATAAAAATGATTTGTCTACTGGGGAGTTAGAAGAATTGACTCAACTATTGTTAAATAATGTCAAAATGTAAATTCCAGTTTGTCGTCTAAAAGTCATCCTATACAAAAGCCGTCGGAGGTTGTGCCTCCGGCGGCTTTCTTTAAAAATCTATCCGTTTTTTCGCCCGCTTCTGGTACAGCACCAGCGCCACTACCAGTGTGGCGGCTTCGCCCAGGGCCAGCGGCCACCAGACGAGGGAGACATTCTCCGGGCCGGTCACCAGCCGGGTCAGCGCCCAGACCGGCGGCAGCACAAACAACACCTGGCGGCACAGTGAGATGACCAGCGACTCTACGCCGCACTCCAATGCCTGGAACACCCCCTGGAATGCGATGCACAGCCCCGCAAACAAGAAGCCCAGCGAGACGATGCGCATGCAATCCACACACATGGCGTGGGTGGTAGCGGACAGCGAGAACAGCCCTGCCAACGGCTGGGCGAATAATTCCACTCCAACACAGCCCAGCAGCATCAGCCCGGCCGTGTAACCCAGACCCCAGCGGATGCCCTGCTGCACCCGCACCCGGCTGCGCAGGCCATAGTTGAACGCCACCACCGGCGTGATGGCATCCCGCACGCCAAAGGCTGCAAAAATAATCAACTGCTGAATTTTATAGTACAGCCCGTAGACTGTCACGGCATTCTGCCCCACATCGGGCATGACGGCCAAAATCAGGTTGAGGGAGTAGGTCATAACGGTGAGCAGCGCTTGCGAAATAATGGCAGGCAGGCCGATGGCATAAATAGAGCGGATAACGTCCCAGCGCGGTTTCCAATAGCGCAGGCTGCTGTCCAGTTCCACGTTCAGCTTCAGGTGGAACGCAAGCCCCAGCGCCATCGAGACCAGTTGCCCCACGACCGTGGCCACAGCGGCACCCCGCACGCCCATCTGCGGCAGGCCGCACCAGCCGTAGATCAAAAACGGGTCCAGCATAATGTTCACCAAGGCACCGCTGATCTGCGCCACGGTGGACCAGAGAGACCGCCCGGTAGCCTGCAGTGTTTTCTCGTACACCGAGAAGAACACGATGCCGAAGGGGATGCCGCAGCAGATGTGCAGGTAGTCGATAGCCTCGCTTAGCACCTCGCCGCTGATGCTGCCACCCGCGCTTTGGGAGTTGACGTAAGGCACCACCCCCACCGCCGAGAACAACATAAACACCGCCGAGATGACCAGCGCCAAAAACTGCGCATTGCCCACGGCGGCATCGGCACGGTCCTTGTCGCCCAGGCCCAACAGGCGGGCCAGCAGGGCGTTGGTGCCCACGCCGGTGCCGATGGACACCGCCACCATAAACAACTGCACCGGGAAAGCCAGGCTCAAGGCGGTCAGGGCGGTTTCGCCGCCGGCTGCCATGCGGGCCAGGTAGGCGCTGTCCACTACGTTGTAAGCGGCCTGCAGGATCATGGATAAAACGATGGGCAGGCCGATGCGGGCCATCAGTTTGGGTACCGGCTCGACCGCCATCGGGTTTTGGGATTGGTTTTGCTGCATATACGTTCCTCCTGTAAAAAAGCACAAAAAAATAACGAGTGGCGCGATAACCGGATTTACGCAGTTACGCCACTCGTTATTGTTTTTATTGTACCAATTTCACCCGGGAAATGCAAAGGTGGTTTTGCACAAAGATTTTTGGGTTCACCAAATGGTTTTTATATTACCGGCCGATGGGTGCGCACTTATTCTTCAGCCACACCTTTTCGTCCTCGGTCAGGCGGGGGCTGAGCATTTCGTACACGTGGGCGTGGTAGTCGTTCAGCCAGTTGATCTGGTCGCGGCTCAGCTCGTCCACAAGGACCGGCTCGGTGGAGATGGGCACCAGCGTCAAAGGCGCAAAGCCCAGCCAGTGGCCGTACTGGTTCTCGCCCAGGTCGATGCACTCCAGCTCGTTCTCAATGCGGATGCCGACCTCGTCGGTCTCGTAGATGCCCGGCTCGTCGGTGATGGTCATGCCGGGCTTAAAAATCACGGGGTTGTTCGGGCGCAGGCTCTGCGGGCCCTCGTGCACGCCGGAGATAAAGCCGACGCCGTGGCCGGTGCCGCAGCGGTAGTTGACCTTGTGCGCCCAGACCGGGCCGCGGGCAAAGGTATCCAGCGCAAAGCCGGTGCAGTAGTCCAGAAACACCGCGCGGGCCATGTCGATGTGGCTCTGCAGCACCCAGGTGTAATAGCGGCGCTCGTTGTCGGTCAGCGGGCCGACGGGGTAGGTGCGGGTGATGTCGGTGGTGCCGCAGTCGTACTGGCCGCCGTTGTCCACCAGCAGGAAGCCGCGCGGCTCGATGACGCTGTTCACGTCGCCCTCGGCGTGGTAGTGCATCATGGCGGCGTTGGTGCCGTAGGCCGCAATCGTGGAGAAGCTGTCCTCAAAGTAGCCGGGCATCTCGGCGCGGCGCTTCTGCAGCATCGTGTCGATGTCGATCTCGGTCAGCTGCTTCCCCTCGGCCAGCGCCTTTTCCAGATCCATCTGGAACCGCACCACGGCGACGCCGTCGCGGATATGGCACTCGCGGATGTTCTTCAGCTCGGTCTCGTTCTTGATGCCCTTCAGGGCAAAAATCGGGTCGGCACCGGCCACGGTCTTGTGGGCGGTCAGGGCCTCGTACAGGGCAAAATTGGTCGCCTTTTCGTCAACAAGGAACACTTCCTCAGCGGGCAGGGCGTGGACGGCGTCGATCAGTTCATTGTAGCCGCGCAGCGTCACGCCGCTCTCGGCCAGCGTGGCGGCGTCGGCGTCGGACAGGCGGCCCGGCGCGATAAACAGCGTGCAGGCGTCCATCGTGACCAGCGCGTAGGCGACGGCCAGCGGGGTGCAGGGCAGGTCGCGGGCGCGCAGGTTCAGCAGCCAGCCCACGCAGTCCAGACCGGTCACGGCCAGCGCGGTGGCACCGGCCTTCTGCAGCTCGGCACGCACCATGGCGATGCGGTCCGCGGCAGTCGCGCCGGTCTGGGCCGGGGTCAGCAGCTCACAGGGGGTGTCGGGCAGGGCCGGGCGCTCGCCGGTGGCGTCCCAGATCGGGCTGGCCACGTCCTGACTCTTGAGGGAGGCACCCTTCTTGGCCAATGCGTCGATGTACTCCTTGGCAATCGTGGCGGGCACGCAGCTGCCGTCCAGCAGCAGGGTCTGGCCGTCCGCAAAGTGGCTCTCAAGGTACTCGGCCACGGTGGGCACGCCCGCGGAGCCCGCGTGCATGCACTCGATCTCGCTGCCGGCCAGCTGCTTGTCGGCCTGCACGTAGAAGCGGCCATCGCACCACAGGGCGCTGCGGTCTTGAGTCACAACGAGGGTCGAGTTCTCGCCGATGAAGCCGGAGAACCACGGCAGAGCGTTATAATAGCCGGGCAGGTACTCGCTGCAATGGGGGTCGCTGGTCATGATGAGCACGCCGTCCGCGCCCGCCGCTTTGGCAGCGGCACGCAGCGCGGCGATTTTTTCATTGGTAGTCAAAATGGATCGCTCCTTTTTGTGATAGATATTGGGGTTAGGTATATCATACCACGAATGCTGCAAATAATAAATAGATAATAGATAATAAAAAAGATGGAGTTTGCGCCCGGGGGCACAAACAAAAATGCGGCGCGCCGTAGGGGGCGGGCATGGCGGCCTGTATGCCGCCCCTACGGGCCAACTCGCCAACGCCAGCCTACCCGGCGGAGCGGTCAAGACCGCTCCCTACAAAGCACCCGTGAACGATAGCCCGTAGGGAGGGGTCTTGACCCCTCCGGGCAGCCGGTGGTAGCCGCGCGGTAGGGGCCGGGCATGCCCGGCCTGCAGCATTAAAGGCAATTGCCCATTAAAGGGTGGCCGCGCCGACCCCCGGGCCGGACTTGTCCGGCCCCTACGGGGAGGCGGTAATCCAATAAATTTTGCAAAAAATTCAAAATTTCCCGCGCAAAATGGCGCAAAACCCCTTGACGTGTTTGTTATAATAGTATTAGCAGTTAGTGTAATAGATTGCCAACCAACTGAACATCTGAACACATCTTGAATAGAGGTACCCAACTATGGCTGAAAAGAAAACCAAAATCGACATTTTCTCCGGCTTCCTCGGCGCCGGCAAGACCACCCTTATCAAAAAGCTCATCAAGGAGGCCTTCGCCGGTGAGCAGATCGTCCTGATCGAGAACGAATTCGGCGAGATCGGCATCGACGGCGGCTTCATGCGCGAGGCCGGCATTCAGGTCAATGAGCTGAACTCCGGCTGCATCTGCTGCAGCCTGGTCGGCGACTTCCGCGAGGCACTGAAGAAGGTCGTCGAGACCTACCACCCGGACCGCATCCTCATTGAGCCGTCGGGCGTCGGCAAGCTGTCCGACGTGACCCGCGCCGTCGAGGGCGTCGCCGAGGATCTGCCCGTCATCCTGAACAGCTTTGTCACCGTCGCCGACGTGAACAAGGTCAAGATGTATATGAAGAACTTCGGTGAGTTCTATGACGACCAGGTCAGCCATGCGTCCTGCATCATCCTGAGCCGCACCGGCAACGCCAGTGAGGAGAAGGTCGCTGCCGCCGTTGCCCTGCTGGCAGAGAAGAACCCCACCGCCACCATCGTCACCACCGACTGGACCGTCCTGACCGGCGCACAGATCGTCTCCGTCATGGACGGCAAGCGCGACCTCGTCGCCGAGCTGCTGACCGAGGCCCGCGCCGCCAACGTGGCCCATGCCGACGAGGATGAGCACGAGCACCATCATCATCACCATCACGACCACGATGAGGACGACCACGACTGCTGCTGCCACCATCATCACGACGAGGACGACGATGAGGACGAGCATGAGCATCATTACCATCACGACCATGATGACGATGACCACGACTGCTGCCATCACCACGACGACGAGGACGAGCACGAGCATCACCATGAGCACCACTACGACGAGCACGGCGTCTGCTCCTGCGGGCATCATCACCACCACGACCACGACGCCGACGAGGTGTTCACGAGCTGGGGCAAGGAGACGGCCCACAAATATAGCCGTGAGGATCTGGACAAGGCTCTGCACGCGCTGGACGAGGGCGCTTACGGCATGATCCTGCGCGCCAAGGGCATTGTGGACGGCGGCGACACCTGGTACGAGTTCGACATGGTCCCCGGCGAGCACGAGATCCGCCCCTGCGGCCCCGACGTCACCGGCAAGCTCTGCGTCATCGGCTCCCAGCTGAAGGAGCATGAGATCGCGGAATTGTTCCACATTTGATGTAAACCGCTGCCCGGTAAGAATGCCTTCCCCCTTGGGGGAAGGTGCCCGAGGCCCCGCCCGAGGGCGGATGAGGGGCGAGCCTGCCGCAGCAGCCCACGAATGACAGGCCGCGATCAGCTCTCCCCTCATCAGTCCGCTTCGCGGACAGCTTCTCCCCGGAGGGAGAAGCCTTTGACTGCTACTAACCGAAAGGACGTCCCCTATGCCTAAACAAATCCCCGTATATCTCTTCGTCGGCCAGCTGGAGAGCGGCAAGACGAAATTCATTCAGGAAACGATGGAGGACCCCAACTTCGACTCCGGCGACAAGACTCTGCTGCTGGTCTGCGAGGAGGGCGAGATCGAGTACGACCCGTCCAAGTTCGCCTTCGGCGGCGTGCACGTTGCCCAGATCGAGGATAAGAGCGAGCTGACCGCCGAGAACCTGACCGCGCTCGAAAAGAAGTCCGGCTGCGGCCGCGTCATCATCGAGTACAACGGTATGTGGCTCATTCAGGAGCTGTACGACGCCCTGCCCGACAACTGGCTCATCTACCAGAGCCTGGCCACCGCCGACGGTACGACCATCAAGACCTACGTGGGCGACAGCGCCATGCGCAGCCTGCTGCTGGACAAGCTGCGCGGCAGTGAACTGCTGGTCGTCAACCGCGCCGAGGCTGTCAACGACGACGAGAGCCGCCAGCTCATCCACAAGCTGGTGCGCCAGGCCAGCCGCCGCTGCGACATCGCCTACGAGTTCAAGGACGGCAGCGTCGCCTATGACGATATCCCCGACCCGCTGCCCTTCGACGTGGACGCGCCGGTCATTGAGATCCCCGAGGAGTTCTTCGGTATATGGTACATGGACTGCATGGACGACCCGAAGAAATATGACGGCAAGACGGTCAAATATCTGGCTCAGGTCTGCCAGACCCCCCAGGCCGGCAAGGGCGCGTTTGTGCCCGGACGCTTTGCCATGACCTGCTGCGTGCAGGACATCCAGTTTGTGGGCATGCCCTGCAAGTACGACGATTACAAGTCGCTGGAGCAGCGCAGCTGGATCAACATTACGGCCAAGGTCAACGTCAAGTACCACCCCATCTACAAGGGCCAGACCCCCGATTCCACCGGCCCTGTCCTGACCGCCATCTCCGTCGAGCCGGGCGAAAAGCCCGCGCAGGACGTGGTGATGTTCAGCTAAAAGTGCCACAAAAAAGCACCTGCCTTTTACACGAAGGCAGGTGCTTTTTGATTTATAGAGCGGTAGGGGCCGGGCACGCCCGGCCCGGCGGTTTGCGGCGGACGGGCGCTTGCGGGAAGCCTGCGGGCCGGGCATGCCC
>OLPG01002398.1_pt1 | contig 13336 bp, 8 predicted proteins | sample 1672311 | NCBI WGS metagenome assembly OLPG01 (sample SAMEA3136670, study PRJEB25190) | human gut metagenome | biome: human gut; feature: human-associated habitat; material: faeces | place: Austria | collected 2013
ACTGTTACATCAAGAATTCCATTATTTTGAATGACGTATACATCGGCGATAACACGCACATCGAGAACTGTATCGTAGAAAGCCGGGATACGATTCGTGCAAATTCCTTCTATCGCGGAGAAGATGAAATCAAGATTGTAATAGAGAAAAACGACAGATACATTATCTGAAACGCTAGGGGGAATAAGTTATGACGATTACCGATGTAAGGGTTCGGAAAATTGCCAAAGAAGGTAAAATGAAAGCGATTGTATCCATTACCGTGGACGACGAGTTTGTGGTGCATGATATTAAAGTGATCGAGGGCGATAAGGGACTGTTCATTGCGATGCCGAGCAAGCGCAGTGCAGATGGGGAATACCGCGATATCGCCCATCCCATCAGCCAGGGAACCCGGGAAAAGATCCAGGGAATTATTTTGGAAGCATACAATACGGCATTGGAAGAACCGATTGCATAACTTCTTAAATAAATACAGAAAATAAATACAGACTACAACAGACAGTCCCGGTGCAGCGATGTACCGGGACTGTTTTCCTGACCGGATATCCGGTTAGAAAAGCCATCTGTATGTCGCCGCAGATGGAAAGGGCAGCAGGGTACATTCTCACTTGCCCGAGCGGGGGAAACTGTGCTAACATGAAAGCACAACAGACAGCGCCTGCAAAAGCAGAAAAGGGCAGGCAGAAGCAGGAAGGAAACGGACAGAACATGTATGTAATTGCAGGACTTGGAAACCCGAAAAAAGAATACGATAATACAAGGCATAATATCGGCTTTTCCGTCATAGATATGCTGGCAGATAAGACCGGAATTTCTGTAAACACGGCAAAGCACAAGGGACTTTTGGGTGCAGGCTATTTAAACGGGCAGAAAATAATTCTGGTAAAGCCGCTGACTTATATGAACCTGAGCGGCGAATGTATCCGGGAAGTGCTGGATTATTATAAGGTAGACGGCAGCACGAACCTGATCGTGATTCACGACGATATCAGCCTGGAGCCTGGCATCATCCGGGTGCGCAAAAAAGGCAGCGCGGGTGGTCATAACGGTTTGAAGAATATTATTCAGCATCTTGGAAAAGATCAGTTTGTGCGGATTAAGGTCGGCGTCGGGGAAAAACCGGCAGGCTACGACCTTGCGGACTATGTGCTGGGACATTTTGATCGGGAGGAGCAGGTGCTGATGAAGCAGGTTTCGGAGGAAGTCTGTGAAGCGGTGCAGATGATTCTGGAAAAAGGTCCGGATGCAGCGATGAACGTGTATAACGGGCGAAAAGTGGAGAAGGCATAGCATGAAGGTATTGACAGCTCCGCTTTGGGAATTGGCGGAGTTTGAAGAGGGAAAAGCACTTCTGGACAGAGGAAAAGGGCATGTTGCCTTTTCCGGGCTGTATGATTCCCAGAAGCTTCATATGGTATATGGATTGAGCGATGGTTTTACACAGAAAATCATCGTTACTTTCAGTGACAAAAGAGCGCGGGAAATCGGCGCAGAATATGGGTTTTACGACCGCAGGACGATGGTGTATCCGGGCAAGGATCTGATCTTTTATCAGGCGGATGTTTCCGGCGGCGATCTGGTGCGGGAGCGGATGCGTGTGCTGCGCGCGCTGCTCGAAAAGCGTCCGGTTACGATCGTAACGACGATGTCCGCGTTGATGATGCCGCAGACGCCGCTTTCCGGGATTGTGTCAAGAATACTGCATTTCGATAAAAAATCAACGGTAGATGAGAGAAAACTTTCCGCTCAGCTGGTGGAAATGGGTTATGAAAAGAGCCCGCAGGTAGAGGAACCGGGACAGTTTTCCATTCGCGGCGGAATTATTGATATTTTCGATATGACGGAAGAAAATCCGTATCGGATCGAGCTGTGGGGAGACAGCGTGGAGTCGATTCGAAGCTTTGACGTGCTGTCCCAGCGTTCGGTGGAAAATCTGGATGAGATTGCGATTTATCCGGCAACGGAGCTGATGCTTTCGGAGGCGCGCAGGCAGGACGGCTTTGCGAGAATCAAAAAAGAGACGAAGCAATATGCCAAAAAATTGCGGGAACAGGGCAATCCGGAGGCAGCGCACCGGATTGAGACGCAGATCAAAGAGATCGAAGAGTCTGCGCAGGAGTTTGGCAGTGTAGTCAATCTGGAAAGCTTCGTGCATTATTTTTATCCGCAGACGGAGTCCTTTCTGGAATTTTTCCATCCGGAAACGACGGCAGTTTTTCTGGATGAGCCACAGCATTTGTCGGAGACGGCGAACGCACTTGAGACAGAATTTCGGGAGAGCATGACCGGACGTCTGGAAAAAGGCTATATCCTGCCGGGACAGGCGCAGCTTTTGTACCCCGAAAAGGAAATCGCAGGGAAGCTGTCGCAGTATCGGGCAGTGTCACTCGCCGCGCTGGATGCAAAGAGCAGCCTGTTTAAGCCGGATCGCAGGTTTGAAATCACGGTGCGCAGCATGCCGTCCTATAACAACAGTTTTGAAGCCCTGTTAAAGGACTTAAAACGTTACAAGAAAAATGGCAGCAGGGTGCTTTTGTTATGTGCATCCCGGACGCGGGCGAAGCGTCTGGCAGCCGATCTGCGGGAGCAGGAGCTGAGCGCTTTTTACAGTGAAGACCCTGACCGGGAGGTTTTGCCTGGCGAGACAGAGCTTTTTTACGGACATGTGGAAAAGGGCTTTGAATATCCGATGCTGAAATTCACGGTCATTTCGGAGGGGGATATTTTTGGTGCGCCCAAAAAGAAAAAGCGGAAAATTCAGCGCTATGAGGGCACGAAAATCCGCGATTTCGGAGAGCTGAAGGTCGGGGATTATGTCGTACATGAGACGCACGGTCTCGGTATTTATCAGGGCATCGAAAAGGTCGAGATGGAGGGAACGGTCCGGGATTACATGAAAATTTCGTACCGGGACGGAGGAAACCTCTATGTGCTGGCAACCGGTCTGGACGCGATTCAGAAGTACGCATCCGCCGATGCAGCGAAAAAGCCGAAGTTAAACAAGCTCGGAACGCAGGAGTGGCACAAGACCAAGACCCGTGTCCGGGCGGCAGTGGATGAGGTCGCAAAGGATCTGGTGGAGCTGTATGCGGCGCGCCAGAACGGGAAGGGCTACGCTTTTTCGGAGGATACGGTCTGGCAGCGGGAGTTTGAAGAAATGTTCCCGTTTGAGGAAACGGATGACCAGCTGATGGCAATTGCGGCGACGAAGCGGGACATGGAGAGCAACAAAATCATGGATCGCCTGATCTGCGGGGACGTTGGCTATGGCAAAACCGAGGTTGCAATCCGCGCAGCGTTTAAGGCGGTGCAGGACGGCAAGCAGGTTGTTTTTCTGGTGCCGACGACGATTCTGGCGCAGCAGCATTACAATACGTTTGTGCAGCGGATGAAGGATTATCCGATCCGGATTGAGCAGATGTCGCGGTTTCGGACGCCTGCGCAGCAGAAAAAGGTGATCGAGGATCTCAAAAAAGGTCTGGTGGATATCGTGATCGGGACGCATCGCGTGCTTTCGTCGGATATGCAATATAAGGATCTTGGTCTTTTGATGATCGACGAGGAGCAGCGCTTTGGCGTGACCCATAAGGAAAAGATCAAGAAAATGAAAGAGAACGTGGATGTGCTGACCCTGACGGCAACGCCGATTCCACGGACCCTGCATATGTCTCTGGTCGGTATCCGCGATATGAGCGTGCTGGAGGAAGCGCCGGAGGAACGTCAGCCGATCCAGACCTATGTGATGGAATATAATGAAGAAATGGTGCGTGAGGCGATCACCCGTGAGCTGTCCCGGAATGGTCAGGTGTATTATGTATACAACCGCGTCAATACGATTGCAGATATGGCAGCAAGGATTGGGAAAATGGTGCCGGATGCGAATGTGGCATTTGCACACGGACAGATGTCGGAGAGAGAGCTGGAAAAAATCATGTTTAGCTTTATCAACGGCGAAATCGACATCCTGGTTGCGACGACGATCATCGAAACCGGACTGGATATTTCCAACGTCAACACGATCATCATCCACGATTCTGACCGAATGGGATTGTCCCAGCTGTATCAGCTGCGCGGACGTGTCGGGCGCTCGAACCGGACGGCTTATGCATTTTTGATGTATAAGCGGGACAAGGTGCTGCGGGAAATTGCAGAAAAGCGTTTGGCGGCGATCCGGGAGTTTACCGATCTGGGCAGCGGTTTTAAGATTGCAATGAAGGATCTGGAGATCCGCGGCGCGGGCAACCTTTTGGGAGAGCGTCAGCACGGTCATATGGAAGCGGTTGGCTATGATTTATATTGTAAAATGTTGAACGAAGCGGTAAAGAATTTAAAGGGCGAGGACACTGCACCGGACTTTCTTACGACGGTGGAGCTGGAGGTGGACGCTTATATTCCGGCTTCTTACATTGTTAATGAGCAGCAGAAGCTCGACATTTACAAGCGAATTGCCGGCGTGGAGACGGAAAGCGAGAGTGCAGAGATGAAAGAAGAGCTGCTCGACCGCTTCGGAACCGTGCCGAAGTCCGTAGACAATTTGCTGCGGATTGCGCTTTTGCGGGCGCAGGCGCACAAGCTTTATATTATGGAAATCAAGGGGCGTCCGGGGGAGCTGCGCTTTGTATACAGACCGGACGCACGGGTGCACGGGGAAAATATCCCGATGCTTTTCGAACAATATGGGAATAGTTTAAAGTTTTTACCTCAGGGGAATCCGGTCTTTACTTATCAGTTCAAAAGGAGTAATGTAGTGGAGAAAAACTCTGAAGACCTGCTTTCGCAGGCGGAACAGATGATAAAAGATATGCAGCGCTGCCTGCTTTAAGGGGCAGCACCGGATCAAAGGAGGCAATTAAGACTTGAAAATTGTAACACAGGTAGGAATTATCTTTTCGATTTGCTGGATTTCTCAGATTATCGAAAAGCTTCTTCCGTTTTCTTTCCCAGCGAGCGTGATCGGCATGATTTTGCTGTTCATTCTGTTGTGCGTACATATTCTGAAGGTAGACCATATCCGCGAAAAATCGGATTTTCTGCTGGAAAATATGGCATTCTTTTTTATCCCGGCGGGAGTCAGCATCATCAACTATTTTGACGTCCTGAAAAACTGGGTGGTGCAGCTGATCGTGATCTGCGTGGTGAGTACGGTGGTGACATTCGCAGTGACGGCGTACAGCATGAAGCTCGCGCTGTATTTGATGCAGAAAAAGAAAAGCGGGAGGGCAAAAGAATGATGCATGAACTGTTTATGTCTCCGTTTTTCGGAATCGGGCTGAGCATCGCGGCGTTCTGGGTTGGAACCTGGATCCGCAAAAAGACCGGATTGGTGCTGTGCAATCCCCTTGTGCTTGCAATTGTGATCGTATCCGGCGTTTTACTGATCTTTAAAATTCCGTATGAGGAATATAATGAAGGCGGAGCGCTTATCAACATGTTCCTCGCACCTGCAACGGCATGTCTTGCAGTTTCGATCTACACGCGGGCAGAGCTGTTAAAGAAAAACTGGCTTCCCATCGTAGTCGGTGCGTCCTGTGGATCTCTTGCATCGATGGGGAGCGTGCTGCTGATGTGTAAGCTGTTTGGCATGGACGAGGCGATGACAGTCTCGCTGATTCCGAAGTCCGTTACGACACCCATCGCGGTCAGCGTTGCAGAGGGACACGGAGGAATGGTGCCCATTACCGTTGTTGCGGTTATTTTTACCGGCATTCTGGGAAGCATTTTTGCACCGACACTGATCAGACTTTTCCGGGTAAACGATCCGATGATCGCCGGAATTTCCATCGGCGCATGCTCCCACGCGGTGGGAACATCCAAGGCGATTGAGTTGGGAGAAACAGAGGGCGCCATGAGCGGACTGGCGATCGGTGTCTGCGGTATCCTTACCGTACTGTTTTCAATGATTTTGATGCATTAAAGCTGGCCGCGCCGTGCGGTCAAAAACTGAGGCACGGGCATAAAAATTATAGCACGGATGTAAGAACGGCGCAGCGTCAAACTGCTGCAGCGCGGGGCACGAAATGGGGGAGAGCATGGAGAAAGTGGGAAAAAGGACAGATCGGATCAAAATGGATGTGATACTGGCGGCAGGCTGTATGCTGCGCCTGTTTTATGTGCTTTTTTCCACGATCTATGACAGACAGTATGATATCGGGATGATCGATCTGGATGCCGGGCATACGGTGACAGGCGGACATCTGGCATATATCCAGTATTTATATGAAAACTGGAAGCTGCCGGATTTTGACCCGACGAGTGTTTATCAGTTCAACCATCCGCCGCTGCACCATTATCTGTGCGCGCTGTGGATGAAGCTTTGCTCTCTTTTTATTTCCAATACGGATGTGCTGGAGGAGTCGATCCAGGTCGTCCCGTTTGTCTGCTCGCTGCTTATTCTCTGGTTCCTTTTGCGGATTGCAGAGCAGTTTGAGCTGACGGAAAAAGCAAAACGCTTTGTGATGCTGCTGTTTTGCTTCCATCCGGCGCTGGTGCTGCTTTCCGGAAGCGTGAACAACGATTGCATGAGCTTGATGTTTACGGTGATGTGCGTGTACTATACGATTTTGTGGAGCCGCTTTCCGACGGCGCATAACATCTTAAAGCTGGCGGTTTCTATCGCGCTTGGTATGCTGACAAAACAGAGTGTCGCGCAGATGGCCTTTCCGATCGCGGCGGTGATGCTCTGGATGCTGGTAAGAAGTCTGGACAATGGACGAGATTGTAGGGCACGCAGCGTAGAGAGCACCCGAAATGCTGCAATTCCCGTCGTCCCGGTAAAGAAGCTGCTCGGTCAGTACGTTCTGTTTGGTGTAGTTTCGATTCCCCTTGGCATGAGCTTTTATATCCGAAATAAGATTCAGTTCCATATGCCCCTCGTGTGGATTTATACGCTGCCGGAGGATTCCTGGCAGTACACCGGAAATGTCCCGGTTTTGAACCGTTTCCTGTTCCCGGTGCCGTCGGAAATGTTGGACAACTTACGTCAGTTTAAGCTGGGCTGTGGCTATAATGTATGGATGCAGATCATCCGTACCTCAGTGCTGGGCGAATGGGATATGGCGGACGTCGGACGCAGTGTAAAGGTGCTGGCAGTGCTTTTGATGCTGGTCGGTGCGCTGCTGGCGCTGGCAGCATGGATGGCATTTATTCGTGTATTTGTCGTTCAGGCAAAACGCTGCAGCATCGATTCTGCGAGCCGGATTTTATTTGTGGTCGGCTATTTTGTGCACCTGCTCCTGTATCTGAAGTTTGCCTATGACTATCCGCAGGAATGCAGCATGCATTTTCGATATATGGAAATCGAGCTGCTGTTTCCGGCGATTGCGCTGGCATTTATCTGGCAGGAGGGCACGAAAGAGCAGCTTGAGATGCGGCGCAGGGAGGGCGGTGCGACCGGGCATCCGGCGGTGAAAAGAGCAATATCGCAGATGCTTTTTGTACTGCTGCTGGCATTTTGTCTGTTGAGCACGGCGATGACGGCAGTGTGGTGTCTGCTTTAAGGAAGATAGAGTACGGAGAAATCTGAATGGAAAATCGGACAGACCAAAGAGTATTCTGGCATGGAAAACTGAAAAAAGAATCCCGTAAAACATGGCAGGCGACGGCGCTTACTGCACTTTGCAGTGTGGCGCTGTTTTGCCTGCTTTTTTCTTATAAAAAAATGTATCCCTTCGGGGATGGATCAGTGGCGATCACGGATTTATATTCCCAGTATCTGCCGCTTTTGTATCATTTTTACGATGTTGTGACAGGACAGAAAAATCTGTTTCTGGACTTTAGCGTTTCCGGCGGGGCGAATCTGTATGCGGATACGATCAATGAGGTGCTCAATCCGTTTAACTATGTTTTGCTATTGTTTGGGCGGGACAGAATTTATCAGGCGGTCAATGTGCTGGTGCTGCTTTACAGCACTGCATCGGCGGTTACAGCGCATATTTTTCTGGAAAAAACAGCATCGGGCAGACGCTTTCAGAATGTAGCGCTCGCCGTTTGCTACGCATGCTGCGGGTACATGGCGTATAACTATCAGATCATCAAGTGGATGATTTTTCCGGTGATTTTTCCGCTGTTTTGCCTGGCGCTTTTGCGTTTGCTGCGGGAGAAAAAGGGCGGCTGGTACGCTGTTTTGCTCGCATGGCAGCTGATGTTGTCCATTCAGCTCGGGTTTATGACGCTTCTGTTTTCACTTTTTGCCGGGGCGATCTGGCTCTATACCTGTGAGAGAAAAGAAAACCGTACCCGAAAAATGGGGTGTATGGGAATTGATACGCTGGTCGGGATTTGTATTTCGGCGGCGGTTCTGCTCCCGTCTGCGATTCTGCTTTTGCAGTCCGCGCGTTCCGGGGAAAATCTGTCCTATTTCGGTGTGATGAAACGGCATGGTTTGGATGATTTGTTTGAGAGGCTGTTCCAGATTGCAAATCCGGTACTGATCGGGCTTCTGTTTGCTTCGGGATGTTTCCGGAAACGCAAAAGGCGCAGCGCTGCAGAACGGTTCTGGCTGTATCTGACGGGATTTTTGTGGCTGACGGTATTGCTGGAACCGGCTAACCTCCTGTGGCATATGGGGTCCTATGTGTGCTTCCCGGTGCGCTATGGGTACATGGCGGTGCTGAGCATGGCGGCACTTGTGGCGGTGAGAAAGGAGCGCGATGCGGATGATTTTCATACAGAAAATGTCTGCAAACATCCGGCAGGGCTCCGCCTGCGCTGTGTGCTCCTGCTGGTTGCTTCGGCTGTATCCGCATTGGGCGCTGTATGCCTGACACTCATTTGGGAAAAGCGTCTGGTGCAGGCGTTTTCCTCGCTGGCGATCAGCAAGGTGTGTCCGAAAGAAACCGCTGTGACAGCGGTTATATTGCTGCTTGTTGGAGTGTCGGCGTGGTGCGGACAAAAGGTGCTGCATGCAAAGACCTCCGGGGAAAAAACAGGAGGGGCAGGGTTCCCGGGAATGGCGGTGCTTGGAGCACTTGTTGGCGGCTTTTGTGTGTATACAATGATTTTACTGCCGCAAGATTATGCGGTTCGACAGGAAAATGAAGCGGCGTACCGACAGATGACAGAAATTGCAAAGCAGGCGGAGAGTAAAAACGCTGAATCCGCAGAGCCTTCGTGGCTGCTTGCACGTGAGGCAGATCGGGACGATCTTCCGATCAACGCTGCATTGGTGGACCGGAAAGGCTCGATCAGCGGATACTTTCCGACCGAAAGCAAACAGACAAAGGCGGTTTTGGAAAGTCTCGGTTATCTTGCACCCTGGGTTTCGGTGCGTGCCGTCGGCGGAACGGAAATTTCCGATACAATGCTGCGCAATGTGTTTGTATTCTCAAAGGAAGCTTTGGGGCAGTCGGGCAGCGGCAGCGTACTTTCCAATCAGCGTGCCTGGGCAGAGCTTCTGTCTGCAGAGGATGTTGAAACGAAACATCGACAGACTTCTGAAGAAGAGCAGAGCGTGGATGTGACGACCGGTTCGAAAGAGTATACGAATATCATGGAAGTTTTCCCGGCTCAGGAGCTTGTTTTGGAGGATGGAACACTTTGTATTTCTGTGACGGACAAACAGCTTTTGTATCTGGATGCAGGAAGAAGCGCGGATGAAATTTTTATTTCAGTCAACGGTGAGCCGGTTGAAATTCCGGAGAAAAACCAGATGGCGAGTGCACATCGGCTGATTTGGTTGGGAACTTTTGAAGCGCAGGAGGTGATGATTTCTGTTACCGACCGGATGGGGACGCTGGTCGCAGCACAGGAGATGGAGCTTGGTGCGCTGCATGAGAATGCATGGCAGGCGGCATTGCAGTCAGGAACCGCCAGAATCCTGCAGCCGTCAGAATGTTCCATTTCAGAGCGCAATGCACAAATTCATGTGAGTGTGTCTGCGGCAGAGGGAGAAACGTTGTTTGTTCCGTTTATTGCGATAGACGGATGGAAGTGTATACAAAACGGGAAAGCTGTGGATATCGAGCCGATACTTGGCGGCTTTCTGGGGATAACATTGGCAGAGGGCGAAAATAAAATTGTATTTTCGTTTGAGGAACCGGGACTGAAAGCTGGGGTTGGCATCAGCATATTGGGGTTTGCATTCCTGTTGATTCTGTTTTTTGCGAGGCGAAAAGCTGAGGCGGGATGGAAAATTGCAGCAGAGCAGAAGGGGAAGGCTGAAAAATGCTTCGGTATGCTGTATCGGCTGCTGTTGGGAGTCTTTTTTGCAGGAATCTATGTGGTTCCCACGATTGGAATGGTCGTTTCTCTGACTGGAAAAATCGTGATGAAATTTTTCGGATAGTAGATAGAAATCGGACTGGAAAGGTTCTGGGATGGCATGAAAGAGAAAAAAGCGGGAAAAGACAGCGGAAGGTTGCTGCACGCGGATTGCAGACTGGAAGATGGAAAATCTGCAGGCGACAAATCGTTGGGCAGGCGGCATGCCAATGGCAGGCACGCAGTCCGTGTGTCAAAATTCCTTCAGGTCGCAGTGCTTGCTGCCGGAGTGTTCGGAATGTCAGCTGCTTCTCAAAGCATGACAGAAATTTCTGAGAAAGAGCAGCCGTTATGGCAGGTATGGAGTGCGGAAGAATGTGACGCCGGATTGACGGTGGAAACCGTTGGGGAAAATTTGATTTTACAGAAAAAAGCGAAGCTGACAGCGGACAGCGAGGAAGGCAAGGACTTTCGGGCGATGTATGCGGGGGACGGAAATCATACGGACGAAACCCTGCGCTGGTCGTCGGAAAACGATTGGGAAAACAACGATCACTGGCTGATGGCGGATTTTGGAGAACCGGTCAGCATCGGTGCAGTTCGGATATACTGGGAACGGACGAATGCGAAAAGCTATGCGCTGGAATATTCCCAGGATAAAGAGAACTGGCAGCAGGCATCTGTTTTTGAAGAGGCGCCGGAGCAAAAAGAGCAGCAGATTGTGTTGAATGAGCCTGTAGAGGCGCGGTATTTTCGTCTGCATGTGACGGACGTTTTGAAAGAGGAAAGCGATTTAAGCCTGTATTATCAGAACGTCTCGGTACAGGAGCTGGAAGTGTACGGACAGTTGGAGGATTGTTTTGTGGTTGAAACACCTGTGATTGAAGCAGGGAGCCGCAGAATGCTGGAGCTCCCAACGGTGCCGGAGCCGTACAGCATTTCCTTTGGCGGGGCGGATTATGATGTGCTGGTAAATATGGACGGAAAAATCACGGACACAATCGCGGATACGCAGGTTGAGCTTGGATTTATTCTGGAAAAAGACGGAGAAATGCAGGAACTGCCGGGAATACAGACAAAGATTCCGGCATCGGAGAGGATGGAAGTGGACAGAGAACGGGAGGAAGTACCGGAAGCCCTCTCGGCAGTGACCCTTCCAAAGGGCTTCACTGCGATGGAATGGAAGCCCGGTGGCGCGTCCACTGGAGCGGCCCACTCTGACTGGACAACCCGTTTCGTCCGGGTCGTGTACCGGGACGAGGAGCTGGAGCGGACGGCACAGCTTTTTGCAACGGAGCTTTCCGGACAGTTGCTGCAGGACGTATCGGTTGAGAAGCTGGCGGATACAGAAAAACCAACGGAAGGAGATATCGTCCTGGACTTCCGGAAGGCTGTCGGGGACGGGAAAGAATGGACACAGACCCTTGGAGACGAGGGGTATGAACTGAATTTGGAAGCAGAGAGTCCGGGCGTGATTTCGATTTCGGCGCGCACGAAGCGCGGGGTGCGCTGGGGGTGTGTGGCGCTTGGACAGCTTTGGGAGAAATCAGAAGGACAGCTTCCGGCCGGCGTGCTGCGGGACTATCCGGCGTGGTCGGTCCGGGGCTTTGGAATCGACGTAGGGCGCAGACCGGTTTCCCTCGAACTTCTGTACCGCATTGCAGAAGAGCTTTCAAAGCATCAGATGAACACGCTGCAGATTCATTTGAACGACAATCAGATCATTTCCCAGAGCGATTACGATGGGACAAAAGAGGGCGCGCGACGGTTGTATGCGGGGTTTCGACTGGAATCGGATGTGAGAAATAAAGCGGGACAGTCGATTACGTCGCAGGATCTGTATTATTCCAAAGAAGAATTTGCACAGTTTATCGAGGACGCTGCGGTGATGGGCGTTGAGGTCGTGCCGGAAATCGACACGCCCGCCCACAGTCTGGCACTTACAAAAGTATTTCCGAAGCTTGGGCTTTCCGGTGATCCGGAGAGTGTCGATCAGCTGGATTTGTCCAACCCGGCAGCGCAGAAGCTGGCAGAGACGATTTGGTCGGAATACCTGACGGAGTCGGATGCTTTTTCCGGAACGGGGACGGTGCATATCGGCATGGACGAGTATTTTGGGAATCAGAAAGCCTTTGTGGATTATATGAAAGCGCTTTCGGACTATGTGGCGGAGGCAGCGCCGGAAAAGACGATCCGCATGTGGGGCAGCCTGTCGAAGACCGGACAGGATTATTCGGGGCTTTCCAGAAAAATTCAGCTGCAGGTATGGGATACGGACTGGACAGATCCGCAGGAAATGTATGATGCCGGATTTTCCGTCATCAATTCGCTGAGCAGCAGTCTGTACCTGATTCCGGGCGGCGGCTATGACCGTCTGGATCTGGATTTTCTGGAAAAAAAGTGGCAGCCGAACGTTTTCGAAACGCAGGAGCGAACCTGGGAGCTTCCGCGGTGGTCGAGCCGGACACTGGGAGCCTGCTACATGCTGTGGAACGATTATGCATCGCAGGATGGAAATGAAATTACGGAGGACGGGCTGTTTGAGCGGTTCGCAGAGCCGCTGGACATCCTGGCACGGAAGTTGTGGAAATAAAGAAAAGGAGAGAAAGAAAATGGATAACACATTAACTAACGAACGCACACACACGTCTTCTAAGACAAGGATTCTGGCACAGATCGGAATGCTCGGAGCCATCTCTGTTGTACTGATGCTTTTCGAGATCCCACTGCCATTTGCACCGGCCTTTTACGAGATTGACTTTAGTGAAGTACCGGTACTGGTAGGATGTTTTGCTATGGGTCCAGTTGCAGGTGCTGCGATCGAACTGATCAAAATTCTTCTGAACTTTGCAATCAACGGCACGATTACCGCAGGTGTTGGTGAACTTGCCAACTTCCTTCTCGGATGTTCTTTCGTTGTACCGGCAGGAATCATTTACCGCAAAATGCATACCAGAAAGGGTGCCATCATCGGTATGGCAACAGGTACTGTATTGATGACAATCTTTGGATGTTTCCTGAATGCATTTGTATTGCTTCCGGCTTACGGCAAAGCTTTCGGTATGCCAATGGAAGCACTTGTAGGAATGGGAACTGCAGTCAATGCTCATATTACCAGCCTGTTTACCTTTGTGGC
>OLPG01002405.1_pt1 | contig 13288 bp, 13 predicted proteins | sample 1672311 | NCBI WGS metagenome assembly OLPG01 (sample SAMEA3136670, study PRJEB25190) | human gut metagenome | biome: human gut; feature: human-associated habitat; material: faeces | place: Austria | collected 2013
ATGATGAGGTTACGTTTGATTCTCGGTATCAGAATAATAATTTGGCGAATAAATAGAGAATATCGTTTTCGTATATTCGTGAAAATAAATCTGCATTGAGTTAAATGATATCAATGCAGATCTTTTTCATTTTATAAAACTTAGGCAATTTTCTTAAACAGTTTGATCAATAATTCTTTATCAAAAAATACTGGATTTGCTCCTGCGCATGCATCTTTCATGGAATTTTCTGCTAGGGTTTCAAAATCTGGATTTTCTACTCCAAGTTCTGACAATGTTTTAGGAATTCCTACTCTCTCTGATAATTCCTTGATCTTACCAATTACAAAGTCCATACACTCCTCGTCTGTCTTTCCTTCTACATCCATTCCAATTGTTTCTGCCATAACACGGAATTTTGCTGGAGCCTGTTTTGCATTTTCTTCTTCTACGATTGGAAGTAACATCGCATTACATACTCCGTGTGGGAGATCATATAATCCACCTAGCTGATGTGCCATTGCATGAACATTTCCTAATCCTGCATTACTAAAGGCAATTCCATTTAAGAAACATGCATAGCACATCTGTTCTCTGGCTTCAATATCCTGTCCATTTTCCACTGCTCTTGGAAGATATTCAAAAATCTGTTTGATCGCATACAATGCTGTTGCATCTGTAACATCAATTGCTCCGTTTGCAACAACTGCTTCCATTGCATGTGTTAATGCATCCATACCTGTTGCTGCTGTTAATCCTGCTGGTTTACTTAACATTAGTTCTGGATCATTGACTGTGATAGATGCAATGTATTTCTATCTACCATGATCATTTTAATATGCGTTTCTTCGTCTGTAATCACATAGTTGATCGTGACTTCCGCTGATGTTCCAGCTGTAGTTGCAATTGCTACGATTGGTAAACATTTCTTTTGAGATTTATTTACGCCTTCGTAATCTGTAATTTTTCCACCATTTGTAGCAAGAACAGAAATTGCTTTTCCACAATCCTGTGGTGATCCTCCACCGATACTCACGATAAAATCACAGTTTTCTTTTTTTAATACTTCCAATCCACCCTCTACATTTGCAACGCTTGGGTTCTGTTTTACATCATTATATAATGTATGTTCAATTCCAACTTGATCTAATACCTTTGTTACTTTCTCAACTACCCCATTTTCTGTCAAAAACTTATCGCTGACTACAAGGGCTTTTTTACATCCTAAAGTTCCAATTTCATCCTTTAATTGTGCAAGACAACCACGCCCTACTAAATTGACTGCTGGAATTCGATATACCATGTCACTTGTCCTCCATATAATTCATTACTTCTGTTAAATATTTTTATCGCTTTTATTTTAATTTTTTATATTCTTCTATAATAACTTTCGTCATTCGATCCTCTGGTTTTAATCCAATATATTTTACAACGGCTGCTTCTGGGCCATTTTCTTTGATATAGTTTTGTAATTCCACTGCCTGTGCATCTTCTTCATTTTTATAGAACATTGCACATGCTGCTCCTTTTAATAAACAGCTATTATCAAGTCCTAATTCTTCACACTGGATCGCTGGTCCCATTATTCGGTCATTGGCTGATATTTTTCTGATTGGTTCTCTTGCAACTCTTGTGATTGGATCTGATACACCTGGTGTAGTAAATCTCTTGATAATCATTGCATTCATGTACTCCACCAGATTTTCATGTGCAAATCCATAGATCTTCTCAAGTGCTGATGCTGATTCTAAAACTGTTTTCTTTACATCTTCAAGAATCTGTGGATCTGCTAATCCTTCTTGTACTGTATTGTATCCTTTTACAAATCCAAAGTAACTTGTGACTGCGTGTGCACAGTTTACCATATAGATTTTTCTCTGTAAGAATTTTGCCAGATTATCTACGTATTCTGCACCTTTGATTGGTTGTGACTTAGGATCTTCTAATTTGTTTTTCTCGATCGGTAATTCAAATGCATCTCCAACTTCGATTCCGTCTTTTCCATGATGATGTCCATCAAATACCATGCGATCAACTGCTGTGTTTGGAAATACTGCAACTTGATCCATTTCTTCTTCTGTCATGATACCTGTTTCAATCATTGCTTTCTTCAAGATATCTGTTCCCATGATTGCATTTTCACAAGCCATAACAACAAGTTTCTTTTCCTGATCTGCTTTGACTCTTGCTTTTAGTCCTTTTGTGATCGTTGGAGCTACTTTGGGAAGATTTGTTGCCATAACTGATGTTGTTAATACTTCTGCTTCACTGATTGCTTCTATTACTTTATCTTCCTGTGTGATGGTGGAATATGCCTCCACCTGGTCGATCACTTTTTCTTCATAATCATGATCGATCAAAAACAGACTGTATTCATGTGTTTCGTTCACAAGGTCAACTAATGGCTGTACAACGTCTGCAAAAACAATTTTATACCCACTATCATGTAATAAATCTGCGATAAATCCACGACCAATTTTTCCTGCTCCAAAATGTACTGCTGTTTTCATGTGTTATATTCCACCTTTCTTTTGATTGCAACATCCTTTGATTCATTAGATGCCGCATTATCATCTATAGATTTAATAAGTTGATAACTTCTTCTTTTGATGTCGAATTTTTTAATTTTTCGATCACACCTTCATCCATTAAAGTCTGTCCGATCTTTCCAAGGAGTTCTACATGTTCTTCTCCTTTTCCTGCAACACCTACGAGAAGATATGCTTTTTCTCCGTTAAAATCTACTCCATCTGGTACCTGTACAAAACAGATTCCTGAGTTTTTGATCGTTTCTTTGGAACTTGCAAGTCCATGTGGAAGCGCAACTCCATTCCCTAAATACACAGAGGCTTCTTTGTCTCTCTGCAGCATATCTGCCTTATAACTTTCATCTGTATATCCACCCTTAATAAAGATATCTGCACAAGCTTTGATTGCTTCTTCCTTATTTGCATATTTTGCATTTAACACAATATTATCTTTGCAAAATACATCTGGTACATCATGTCCTAACATTCTCTGAATCTCTACGATAATTCTTTCATATTCGGTCTGATCCATGAAATTACTTAATGTAAGAATTGGAATATTGGTTCCTTCTAGTGACATTTTTGCTCGCTCTTCCAAGTTTACATTTGTAACAACTACATCCGCATCTTTTGGAATGTCTGCAACTGCTACGTGCTTGATTTCTGGTTTTAATCCGATTTCTTCTAGTTTTTTCTTAAGAATCGTAACTCCCATTGCAGAAGATCCCATTCCTGCATCACACGCAAAGATCACTTTATTTAATTTCTGAATCTTAGCATCTGCTGTTGCAGCAAGTTCTTTGATTCCTTCTTCTTCCTCATCATGTTTAAATGCTTTTAATACAATTGCTGCTCCTGCAAATGAGATTGCTAAAGATCCAAAATATGCAATCGTATTCACTAACATACATGCTTTTGGTGTCATCATATAATAAGAAATAACTGATCCTGGAGATACTGGTCCAACGACACCTCCACCAAAGTTTGTAAGTACGAATAAAGAGAACATGTTTCCAAGAATTGGTCCAATGATCGTTAATGGCATTGTCAGGCAGTATGGAAAACATACCTCTGCGATACCACCAAAGAACATGATGATCACAGCTCCTGGTGCTGATTTCTTTGCTGATTTATTTCCAAAAATTGCAAATGCTAAACTTAGTCCTACCCATGCAGCCCCACTTGCTTCTACTAAGAATAAGACTGATTTTCCCGCTTCTGCTGCCTGCTGCAATCCAAGAGGTGTCATAATTCCGTGATTGATCGCATTATTTAAGAATAAAATTTCTGCAGGCTGTACAAACAATTCTGTTAATGGCAGCATATTGTGATCTGTCAGATACTGAACTCCTCCTGTCAGTACTGTCTGAATCGCTGTCATAATCGGTGCTACTCCTACATAACCGATAATACAGATCACAAATCCAATAATCCCAAGTGAAAAGTTATCAACTAACATTTCCAATCCTGGTTTTACTTTTCCTTCCACTGCTTTATCAAATGCTCGAATGCAAATTGCTGCTACAGGTCCTAAGATCATACCTGCAACAAGCATTGTCACATCTGCTCCTACAACTGCTCCCATGGTTGCAAATGCACCAATGACTCCTCCTCGTCGTCCATAAATATTAGATCCTGCGGTATATCCGATCAAGCAAGGTAATAAGTACGTTAAAATTGGTGAAACCAGTTTGTTTAAATAAGCATTTGGTGTCCATCCTGTATCAATAAACAGTGCTGTTAAAAGGCCCCATCCAATGAATACACCGATATTTGGCATAACCATTGCACTTAACAGAGAACCAAATTTCTGAATCTTTGCTTGTGCTGTTTTCATATATCTTCTCCTTTCGACTTACTCCATGTTGGCATGGCGTTTAAACATTGTATCTTCTGTTTCTCCAAGAATTGGCATTAAGTCCATCACAATGCTGTCGTAAATGAGCCAGCTTAACTGCTCAAATAAATTTCCTCCTGGCTGTTCGGTCACTACATCGTTTGTGTGTTCTGCATTTTTCTGAGTTGCTCCAGGAATCGTAATGATCGCGTCTGCCATTTCTCCGATTGGTGCTTCTGGGCAAATCGTCAGTGTTGCAATTATTGCTTTCTGGGCTTTTGCTTTTTTACAGTCAGATACAAGACTTGCTGTTGTTCCTGATCCTGATCCTACGATCAACAGATCTCCTTCCTGAATAGAAGGTGTTGTTGTTTCTCCAACAAAATAAACCGTAAACCCAAGATGCATCATTCTGTTTGCAAATCCTCTGGCACAAAATCCTGAACGTCCTGCTCCTGCAATAAAGATACGATTTGCTTTCTGACAAAGCTCTACAACCTCTTTTACTTCATCTTCTTTTATAAGTTTTCCGTATTTATAAAGTTCATTTGTAATAATCTGTAAAGTCTTTGCTTCCATAGTTTATCTTCCTTTCTATCTATTTTAACAAAAATCTTTCTTCTTTGAATTTGTTTTATTGATTGATTGCTTCATAAATTGCTTTAGCTGCTGCAACTGGATCTTCTGCGTGATTAATTCCACCACCTACAATGATGACTTCTGGATTTAATTTCTTATACTCTTCAATCGTCTTTAAATTGATTCCTCCTGCTACTGATACGATAGAATGTTCTACACAAGATTTCATTTCTGCTAATTTCTCAAGAGGTGTGATTCCAACTGCCTGCTGATCAACTCCTACATGAACTCCTATAAAATCTACTCCAACTGCTTCGATTTCTTTGACACGTTTTGGGACATCTTCTACACAGATCATATCAACCATTGTCTGTTTTCCATATTCTTTCGCTGCTTTTACGCATCCTTCAATTGTTAATGTGTCTGTCACACCAAGTACAGTACAGTAGTCTGCTCCTGCTTTAAATGTCTCTTCTGCTTCGTATTCTCCTGCATCCATGATCTTTGTATCTGCTAAGATCTCACAATCTGGATATTTTTCTTTGAAGATTCTTACAGGTCTCATTCCTTCCTCAATAATAAATGGAGATCCTACTTCAATGATGTCTACATAAGTATGAACCTTATCTAATAATTCTACTGCGTCATCTAATGTGATATCGTCTAATGCTAACTGTAATTTCATGTTACTTCCTCCTAAATTTGCTTTAAGTTTTTGTTCTGTTCCTTTGATGCCTTTATATTACTACCATTTGTGGCAACTTGCAACATTTATTTTGTATTTTTACATATTTTAGTTGTTTTCAACAAATTTTTATTGTTATTTTTGTGTATTTTTCCTATTGCATTTAGTCATAATGTGTATTCCCAAAATATTATAGTTAGAATATTTGTATTTTGACAATTTTAATCTATCTGTCGCACAAAAAATGTGGTAAAATACAAATATAATATAAAGGAGGTATGAAAAATGGCCCGTTTAAATGCACAAAACAGACAAGAACAGATTATAGAGTTGTTAAACAACAATGGTTCTATGAAAGCAACAGAACTTGCAGATTATTTTTCTGTTTCCAGAGAAACCATCCGAAGAGATTTAAATACATTAAGTGAAAATGGTTCCATCAAAAAAGGATTTGGGGGAGCGATCGCTGTGAATGATTTCACAACACTCCCTATTGATTCACGTTTATTAGATGAACATGATGCAAAAAAAAGAATTGCAAGAAAAGCCTTATCCTTTATTCCTGAGCATGGTTTTATCTATCTTGATACTGGTAGTACAACTTTAAGTCTTGCTCTCGAATTAAAAAATCTATCTGGTTATACGATCATTACAAATTCAATTCCTGTATTAACAACATTGATTGATAGTAAAAATCATTTGATCTTTCTTGGAGGTGAATGCAATGCAGAGATTATGTGTAGTGTTGGAGTCCAAGTCATTGAATTATTAAAAACGTTACGAGTTGACATTGCATTTCTTGGAAGTGCAGGTTTTGAACAGCATCATGGCCCTGCAACAAATGCATTCGCTGATGGTCAGATAAAATCCTGTGCGATATCATGTGCACAGACAAGTATTGTATTATGTGATAGTAGAAAAGCAAAATATTCTTCATTTCAACAGTATGCTTCATGGAATGAGATTGATCATCTGATTTCAGATACTGACTTTCCTCAGGAATTTGCTGATAAATTGCAAGAGTTTACAAATGTGATTCTTGTGTAGTTGTTTCTGTACATTCGTAAAAAAATAAATATGGAAGCATAAAAATCCAACATTAAGACTTATGCTGGATTTTTATGCTTCCATATTTATTTTTTCTCTTGCAACAATACTTTACAACGTTTTTTATAACATGCGATTCCATAATTTAAAATGGTTTCATATCCTTCTTCTTCTAATTTCTGATCATAATGTTTCTCTTTAATCTGTTTCAAAGCTTTTTCGCATGCTTGATCTAACGCCTTGACATTTTCTGCGTATTTTATTTCGATTACGATTCCCATTTGTTTGTGCTCTACTTCGATCATAATATCGCTGTAGCCGTCTCCGCTTTCTGTATTTGAGGTAATGTACCAATCTGGATCATAGCTTAATAAGCCTAACAGTACTCCATGGTAGAAGTTTTCTTTTTTGCTTGTGAAAGTATCTCTGATGCTGATTGTTTTTATCAAATATTGTGTGAACTGTTGTTCAATTGCTTGTGCATCTCCTTCTTCAAATGCTTTGCAGAAATCTTTTAATCGGTTTTCATCTTTTCTTGTCGTTTCTTTGAACCATTCCTGGATCTGTTCGATGAAGATCTGACGGATAGATTCGTTTGGAATTGTTAAAGAATAGGTTCTTCCTTGTGGTTTTCCCTGCTGTGTCAGATATCCTGTTGCAAATAAAACACTCCATAGATTTTCGATCGTGTTGTCTAATTCATTGTAGGTTAGTTCTAGGCGAATTTCTTTGTTTATTGCTTTTCCTTCGATCAGTTGCTCGATTTCTCTTCTTGTCTGTTGATTCGCTTTTTCGATAAACCGTTTGATAATGTAATTTCCACTTGTATTGATCCAATATGGCTGTGGGATTGCTTCTTTATCGACTTTTAATGCTTTACAATGATTGATCACATCCCATGGGCAGTAGATATCTTCATTTCCAAAGCGATATCCATCGTACCATTTCTTTGTTTCATCAAAAGCTTCTGGCGCTCCATAATATTTTAGCATTTCCTTAACTTCTTTATCTGTAAATCCGAAATATTCATCGAAGTATTGATCTGTGATTGAGAAGATATTGAAATTATTTAATCCTGTGAAAATGCTTTCTCTTGCGATTCTTAAGCAGCCTGTTAAGACTGCCATATATAAATTATCATTCGTTTTTAGTGCTTGTTCTAGCATGTTACGGATGAGGATAATCATCTCGTTATAGTAACCATTTTCAAAAGCTTTATCTAGTGGGACATCGTATTCATCGATTAGGATGATAACCTTCTTGCCATAATATTCTTTTAAGATCAATGATAGATTCCACAATGCTGCCATTAATGTCGTATCTTCCATTTCATATTCCATTAATCTTTTCATTTCCTCTTTATGGGTCTCATTCAATTGATCTTCTGACATGCGTTGATATATTCTCCTAGCTTCTCCTCCTACGATATATTTCATCATATGTTTTGCAGTCTGATAATCTCCTGCCTTTGCTCCTTTTAAAGAAATGGAGATTACAGGAAATTTTCCCATGTATTGATCACATAGTTCTTTTTCTTTTGATATTTCAAGACCTTCAAAGATTTTTGGATCATTGCCTATTTCGAAGAAATATCTTAACATACTCATATTTAAGGATTTTCCGAACCTTCTAGGTCTTGTAAATAAATTTACTAAGCCTTTTTCTGCAATCAATTGTTTGATCAATCCTGTCTTATCAATGTAGTAATAATCTTCATTGATCATATCTTCGAAATTTTCGATACCGATCGGTAGTCGCTTTTGCATTTAAAATTTCCTCCTTTCCTATATTAATAATCTCTCGGAATCTCTAAGCCAGTAAATATAAGGCTTTCAGATTCCTTTTTTTTAAAATCCCCCACTTTTTTGCCAAAAGCACTTGACAAATCCATCGAAAAATGCGGCGCTTCGCGCCTATTGATTAATAAGAACCGTCGCTCGCGGCGGCAGATATTTTTCGATTGGAGGCGATTTTTATGTTACCTGTTAACTGTGGCAGTCATACTGACTACCAAAATTTTATTGTTACTAATCTTCGTAAATATTATCCTAATCCAAATGCTCTTGCTCGTTCCACCTGGGATATCATTGAGCGGTTTTAGAATCTCGATTTATCTTTTACTGATACTTTTATGGCTGATAAATATTCAAAATTCGGACCAGCTCCACGAACTCCTTCTTGCATGCAGCGTTCTTATCTTCTTTCCATTGACTTTAAAATTACTTCATTAACGGAGTGGGCTGCTCAGCTTAAAATGAATCCTCTTTATGCTATCCTTAGTGGATTTGAAGTTGGTAACACTCCCGGTGTTGGTACTTTTTATGATTTTTTAAACCGCTTATGGAACTCTGATGATGATCATATGTCACCACACATCCATCCGCTGAAGACTAAGGTCAAAAAGCCTAAAACAAAAGGTACAAAAGCTGATTCCGTGGAAAAAGTTACAGTTGCCGATCTTCTTCCGACCTTGGAGAAAACAGATTTTAAACTTGATGAACAGCCTTATTCTTCTCTCTTTAAAATCTATCAAAAGGAATTCCTTGAGATTTCTGTTTTTACAGGGCTTATCCATGCAGATGCTTTAGCATTAGCGGGTGATGGAACGCCTGTTGTAACTTCACACAGAGAACGAAAAAAACGTATCTGCAAATGTAAAGAGAATGGTATCCATGACTGTAATTGTGACCGCTATTTTTCCCAGCCTGACTGTGATATCGGATGGGATTCCTCTCGGGACTGTTATTATCACGGATATGACTTGTATATGCTTGTTGATTCACAGAGTGACTTACCTGTATTCCCTCATTTTTCCTGTGCTTCAAAACATGATTCACATGGATTCCTGCACGCTTTTTTCAGAATGAAATCATTTCTTCCTGAATACTCAGTTTCTAAAGTACTTTTAGATTCTGCCCATGATGCAATGCCTTACTATCAATACTTCAAGCGTGAAAATATAACGCCTTTTATTGACCTTAACGGAAAAGGTGGAAGACCTCCTATTTACAAAAACGACTTTACAATTGATAAAGATGGTGTTCCTATTTGTCCTTCTGGATATCGTATGCGTCGAGATGGTATTGAAGTTGCTAAAGGCAGAATGAAATTCAAATGTCCTAAGATCAGTCAAACCAGTGGCTGTATCTCCTGTACATGCGAAAACCCTTGCTCAAATGTCAAATACGGACGTACAGTCCATCTGGTTCTGAAAGATAATCCAAGATTGTTTAATAATCCGCCAAGAAGCAGTAAGGAATGGAAACTGGAATACAATGCAAGAACTTCTGCTGAACGCTCTAACAAACGTGAGAAATTAGACTTTAAACTAGAAGACGACAGACACCGCTCAACTAAGATGGGGTACTGCCGCCTCTATCACATCCTGATGTTACAGCATCTGGATGCTTGGGATCTGCCATCTGAAGTCACCCCGCGAAAGTTGATTTTGGATGTAGCACAATCCTGTAGATTATTATATCTCATTTTTTAAAACATAGCGACAGTTATGTTTATTTCTTGCGTTCATTTTTACGTTCAAGAATAATATTTACTTTTCAAAGTTCAATGCCAGAGTTTTGCTGGCATGATCACTCAAGATTCCGAGAAATCATAAAATCATTTTTCATTTCGCGATTTTGCACAGAAGAGGGGGCGCCGGTCTTTAAGCGTTTTGATTTCAGAGATTCGTACCGCCCCTAGTATTACTGTTCACTCTGTTCTCAGTAACACGCTTCGCGATGCACAGAATTTATGCTAATCGCATAAATTCGCGCGGTATATCTCGGGTTTTCTGTGACCTTCGCTCACAAAAAACACCTCGCGGGATATTACCAGTGAACAGTAACCCCCTAGTTCCATTATATTTGTAAAGTATCGTTCTACTATTGATATCAACATCTTTTATTGTTATTATTATTTCAAGCAATGATGTGAGTCGTAATCCGAGAAGATGCATAGCGACTATCACTGCTTGGTTAGGCTTCATTTATCACAAATTTCCATTGACAATCTACAATTATTTGCATATAATATAAGCAAGAAAGCAAAGCTTTCTTTTGAGGCTTTTGTCGGAATCGCCTGGCTAATAAAAAACCGAAGAAATTGTGAGGGGTTTTTCGGAAGCACCTGGCTAATAAAAAACCGAAGAAATTAGCGATGAAGGAGAAGCACATCAGCTTCTCCTTTTTTACTGGGAGAATAAATCATGAGTATCACTTGTTGCTATATAAAAGAACAATACTTCAAAGACCATTCATCATTTGTAAAAATGCTTGACCCTGGAAACACTGCAAAGCAGTCACACCGATCCTATTTGTGTTTAAAAATAACTAACGATGGAAATGATTATTATCTTCCGCTTAGGAATAATCTAGGTGCTGATGTGCGTCCTTATGGTAGAATCGGTCACTCGGTTCCTTCGGCTTCTCGATCGGATGCTGGATTGGATTATCGCTATGCGCTTATTGTTAATGACAGCAAATACATAGAAATACCAACAACACAAAAAATACCTAACAGGCAGTGGAACAAAATAACTGCTGACTACAATAATATTATCTCAGAGTTCACCGTGTATCTTTCTGGATTTAAAAAAGCGTTAAAGAAAAACCGTATTAACAGAGAAGCGCTATATAGAGAATCATCTCTTATTAATTTCACTTCTGAACTAACATCTTAATATATCATCCCTTCACCTTCGCTTCTTCGGCGAAGGTTTTTTAATATCTATACACAGGATTAATATCTTCCGTCAGAGTTTTTCTGTCGTGGCATCTCTTGCAAAGGGCCTGCCAGTTCCCACGATCCCAGAAGAGTTTCTGATCACCACGATGAGGTTTGATATGATCCACGACTGTAGCTTTCGTAAGATGTCCTTCCTCATAACATTTCACACAGAATGGATTGCTATCTAAAAACTTCCTTCTCTCACGTTGCCACTTGGCACCGTAACCACGCTCACTTGCATAAATCCACTTCTGTAACAATAGAATTTTCATCCTTAGTATCAACATTCGCGAGCTGAATCAATATGTATTCATTATTTTTGAATAGATCCATAAATAGACGTTTCTTCTTTAGTTCAGCTTCTCCGTTTCTAGCAGGATGAAACTCCTTTGAAGCTATATACTTTTTACCTTCAGATTCTATTATCTGATAGGTCCCAACATAATTGTCAACCCAAAAACCAATATCTGATGTAATCATTTTAACCTCCAACCAGATCTTTTCCTTCTATTCCTTCCGGCAATATACCTACTGCTTCAAAGTGATACCCCTGATATTCAAAAACACCCTCATCCCAAGACTCTGCAAGTTCTTCTGCGGTTTTAGCTGTTACCTCTTCTTCTGGTTCTTTCTGTTCCTGTTCCTCAGAAGTTTCTATTATTTCCTGCTCCTGACTCTCTGAAATAGATTCTTCGGCAGTAACCTCTTCCTCTTCTATTTCCTCCACATCTGACATATCTACTACGGTCGGTTCTGTCACTGCCTTCGTATCCAAGAAATCAAACATGGTCATCTGGTGCCCGGATGGTTCCACAAAAGACGGTTCTACTTCCGGTGTCGGGAAAATCGTATAGGTTCCTTCTGCATACTGGTGAAGTTCTGAAAGAAGTTCTGTTTTCTGCTGATAGTTTGTCCCATACGCTTCAAAATCCAATGGAAGAGCTGCCAATGCTGCATCCATCTTCTGTAACAGTTCTTCTGTCTGCTCTGGATTCTCTAAAACTGCTACCATTTCTTTTCCTGGTTTTTCCCAGAAGAAATCATCCGTAAATGGTCTGTCTATCTCTTCCGGAAGACGGTCATAAAAGCGGAGTACCTTGTTCGCCATCTGTTCCCGTTCATATTCCGGCATACGAGCATAATCTTCTGCCTGCAGGAACTGGTCATTCTTGATCAGATAAGCTACTCTGTTTGCAACTTTATTCCAAGATAATAAAATTGACGTATATGGATTCCCATAAGCACCTCTTGCAAGAAACAATCCTTTTCCATCATAGTTTGCATGTGAATCATCGGCACCAGACAGTGCATGACTGCTTCCACCAATCCCATACTGTTCCTTGATAAAACCTGTCCTCGCTCTTTCATCCTCATGCAGCAGATAAAAGGAATACGTCCTAAGCCTGCCCTGTGAATACGCTCCACCTCCTGCAAGATAAGCATCAATCTCATCCTGTGTAATGAACATCGGATGTTCTTTCCAGGCAAACCCATCCCTTGCCTGATAAGGGATGATCTCATCCGCAAACTTCTGAAACTGCTTTGAGATATTTACAGGATTATAATGATGGAAACGCATAATGGAATGATTTTCCTCATAGGCTTCTGCCAGTGCATCCAGTCTTTCATTTAGTTCCGAAAGCCACTGGGAATCTTCCAATTTTTCTTCCAGATAATCTGTGATCTCCGGATAGATACTGCGAAGATGTGGTAAGTCCTCTTCGTCAAAAACAATCTCGGCTACTCCTTCTGCCATATCCCCTTTCATATAGGCAAGAGCCTGGGCGTGTTCTTTTACTGCATTACTTCTTGCCGCATCCAATACAGACTGTGGTGCATATTCACCCTGGTCTAAAAGCTGATGGATACGTCCGCTGACATCTTCCCATGATAAAAATGCCTTAT